>Ga0181579_10003796_pt1 | contig 11879 bp, 9 predicted proteins | sample 071ome_24_FD_132996 | JGI IMG/M metagenome (GOLD analysis project Ga0181579, IMG submission 132996) | Coastal salt marsh microbial communities from the Groves Creek Marsh, Skidaway Island, Georgia - 071402CT metaG (megahit assembly) | ecosystem: Environmental > Aquatic > Marine > Intertidal zone... | reverse complement strand
TCAGGACGGCGCTTTTCATCAATTCATCGACCAGCGGCTGAATCTCGCCGCGAACGTCGATGAAGGGTTTTTCCTGGGTGACGAGCGGCTCCTTGGGCCACCTTTCTTTTTCTTCTTCCGTCAACGGATCAATCACGGTGGGATCGGTCATTCAGCACTCCCCGTTCAAACACACTTGCAAATACCCCTACGCCAACCGTCAGCCGAACCGCTTTTTGACGATCATCAAAATGACGCCGATGACGTGGTGGGCACGAATTTTCTTCCCCTCGGCATAGGACCGGCCGTGGTAGCTGATCGGCACTTCGTAATTCACTTCCGCGCTTTTGACGGCGGTCGCCAGGATCTCGGCGTGCTGGTCCCAACCCATTGATTTCAGCCCGTTCGGATCGACGAGTTTCCGCCGATACATCAGGTAGCAGCTATAAATATCGGAGAATGTCGTATTGTACAGAACATTGAACAGCAGGGTGATGAAACGGTTGCCGACCATGTGCCAGAAATAGTGGACCCGCTGGTAGCGCGGCGCCAGGAACCGGCTGCCGAAGACGATATCCGCGTCGAATTCCCGCACCGGCAGCATCATGGCACCGTAGTCGCTGGGGCTGTATTCCAGGTCCGCGTCCTGGAACAGCACGTACTCGCCGGTCGCCCTCGCCAGCCCCGCCTTGACCGCCGCCCCCTTGCCCTGATTCGGGCGCTGCTCGACCAGCTGATCGTAGAGGCCGGGATTGGCCTTCAGGCGTTCGAGCGTGCCGTCGGTGGAGCCGTCGTCGATGACCACGATTTCGAACTCGATGCCCTCGATCCGCTGGGCGCGGACCGCTTCGAGAACCTTGGTGATCGTCGCTTCTTCGTTGTAGGCCGGAACAATGACGCTGACCGTTGTCACTTCAAATCCCCTGAAAATCCCCGGAACCCCCTATGCCCCGAAACTCATCCGCCGGGCGGGTTCGGCTCTAGCGGCTTTTCCGCAATGGCGATTAGGTTCTTTCCAATCGGCGAGCCCAGTATGCTCTCCGCCAATCGCGTCGCAGGAATACCGAAGGTATCGTAAATCCGCAAGGTACTCGGCGAAAAACTGGTTTTTCGGAGCAGCTTGTTAACGACGTACCAGGGCGCGATGCCGAGCAGATCCATGAACTTCAATTTCCGCAACTGAAACCCGGCGCCCTGGATCGCGGCTTCCAGGCCGGTGCGGGAATAGCGCCGGTAGTGGCCGGCCATCTCGTCGAGCGGGCTGAACAGAAACGACAGTGCCGGCACGAAGACAAGCAGCTTGCCGCCCGGCAACAGCTGCCGCCACAACCCGCGCAGGGCGTCCGCGTCATCGGCGATGTGCTCCAAGACGTTGACCATGACGATCGCATCATAGGTGGGCTCGGCGTGGTCCGCGATGAAGCGTTCAAGGGTCTGGGAATAGACCGTGACGCGCCGGTCCGCGTCGAAATTGTCGCGCAGCGTCCCGACCAGGTTGGCCGACGGCTCCACCAGGTCCAAGGTTTCGACATGCGGCAGAATCCGCCTCGACACGGTGCCGACCCCGGCGCCGATCTCGGCCACACGCCCGCGCAGGTGGGGACGGAAGTCCTCCATGATCCACGCGTAATATCGCGGCATGTCGGCCAAGACCTCCAGGTCCCAGCCTTCGTATGTCACATGGTCGGACACGTTATCGCCTGTCGCCTTTCCAGTGTCGGCGCACGTCCTCGCGAAGATCGAAGTGGGTGACCCGCCCGAAAACGGCAACGGTCATTAACACCTGGGCAAAGGGACGACAACTCCCATGCGCCGCGTTCATAGGCGGCAACCGGCGTCCGTGATCCGCAAGACGGCGATCGTGCTGGACCTAGCCGACAGTCCCGGCAACGTGCGCGAGGCGAAGTTCCGCGCGTCGAATGTTTTCCGCACCTCCGCGCAACCAGCGCGAACCAGCCCCTGCGTCAACTCGAGCAGCCCGGTCTTCCGTTCGGCGCCGACCGGCTCCCAGTCGCGGATGACGATATGGTCGATGCGCCGTTTCCGGAGCTCCTGAAGCAGCCCGGCGGACGTTTGCGACGACAGCAGGTTGATCTCGGCCTGATGGACGGGGTGGGCGAACACCTTGGGAACGCGGAGATGGAAATTCAGCTGGCGATCGAAGACCAGGACCCGGTTGGTCTCGTTCAGGTGCGCGTTCAACCAGGGTACCGGCTGGAAGTAGGTGACGTTACGCAGCAGGAAATGGTCCCGGCTCTCGTCGGAAAAGACGAATCTGGCGAAGTTCATGGTGAACAGCGCCTGACCCGCCATCTGAATCGCGCAGACAGCGAGAACGGCCGCCATGGCCGGGCGGCGCAGGGCGGCAGCCCATGCCGGAAACGTCACCGCCCTGTATGTGGCGGCAACCGCCAACAGCAGGACCAGCGGATACACCGGCAGGAGATGCCGGATCTTCTGCGATGATCCGATGAAGAACCACAACGCGTAGAAAACGGCGACGCAGACCAGCACCGGGAACAGCCTCGACCGGAGGATCGTCCGGCGCGCCTGCCAGATGCCGGCGACCGCGAAGGGCGCCAGCAACAGGGCGATGACGCCGAGGCCGGTGCGGCCCGAATCCAGTTGCGGCCCCGGCATCAGGGTCGCCAAGACCGGGAAGGCGAAAAACGACAACGGATGTTGCGGGACGAAAATTTCCTGGGAGAAAAACGACCGGCGGATCAGGTCTTCGTGCGCCTGGTCCCAGACCTGGCCATTGGCGTAGTCGAGGACGCCGTACAGCATCGGAAATACCGGATCGCCGGTGTTGGTCCAGTTCCACCAGTACCACTGGAACCCGGCCACCAGCGCGCCCGTGCCGAATGCCGCGGCGCGGCCGGCGAAGTCGCGGCGCGAAAGCACGGCAAGGCCAGCCGCGGCGACGAAAAACAGACCGAGATACTTGCCGCCGGCGAACAGCCCGGCCGCAATGCCGGCCAAGAGAGCGAACCGCAAGAGGCCGGTTTCGCCCAGGCGGACCATGGCCGCCGCCGCCAGCAGAACGAACGCCGCGTTACGCACCTCGACCTGGCCGCTGCCGGCGCCGTATACCACCGCCGGCGTCGTCGCCAGGACCAGCGCCAGGCCCAACGCCCATTTCCGGTCGACGAAGCGCACCGCGATCACGTAGGCGAGGGCGATGACCGCCCAGCCGGACAGCATCGCCCAGGCGTTCAGCGCCGCCTCGCCGCCGAGCGCCAGCACCGGCATGTAGGCGACCTGGACGAGCAACGGCACGGCGCCGTCCAGCGCGCGCGGTTCGAATACGATGGCGCCCGACTGCAGGAACGATCTCGGTATGTCGAAATGATAGGCGAGCGTGTCGGCGTCGGCCGCCGGCGCGAGGCTCTCGATGCCGTCCATCAGGAACGAAACCGCCAATCCGGCAGCGAACAGGGTCTCCAGGAGCGTCCAGGGCGTCGCCTCGCCATGCGCCGCCCAGTCCGACTTGCTGCGCCAAAAGACACCGAACAGTACGGCGCCGACAGCAAGGATCCCGACCAGATAGGGCGTCGCCAGCAGACCCGAAACTCCGAAGAAGAAAAGCATCCAGCCGAGGACGCCGCTACCGAGCGCAAAGCCGAATGTCAGCCGTTCGGATGGCGACAGGCGGGCGTTGATTCCGAGGAGGCCGAGCAGCGCCGCGCCGTAACCGATACAGGCGACCAGTTGGATCAGGGTTATCGCCGGCGCCGGGATCATGCCATGCCGATCGCCGCCAGGATCGCCGGGATCAGGTCACGGAACTGGTAAAGGTAAGCGCACAGGGCGGCGGCGACCCACAACCAGGCGAAGGCTTCGATTTGCTGCGGCCTTGTCATATCGTCAAAACACCCGTGATCTCAAAAATCCGACGCGGACGCCGCGCGCAGTCTACACACCCGGCTTCAAGCGCACCAACACCGGATAGAGTTTCTCCCACGCCGCTTTCGCGATGAGGTCGGCGCCCTTGGCGTTGGGATGGCGGTCGACCGGAATCTCATATGGCGCCAAGTCCTTGCCGATCTTACCCGCGACGTTCGGCGTAAGATCGAGAAACTCGAGCCCCGCGGCGGTAATCTCCTCGCCCAACCAAGGATAGTTGTGGGTCTTCAGGAACTCGTAGGGCCAGCCCGTCGACATGACGGCAAGCGCCACGCCGCGGTCATCGCACCACGCCTTCATGCGCATGAACATCGCCCGCGCGAACCGGCGGTATTCGCGTTCTTTGGACTCCGGCGCAGCGGTGGACTCTGGCGCGGCGGTGGCGGATTGCGGCGGCGATTTCTTTACATTGTAGTTGTGCGCGCTCCACAGCTTGACCTTGAGCAGGCCCGTCCGCACCAGTTGCAGCAAATGCGAATGTTCGAGCAGCCATTGATAGCCGGGCAGGGAGCGGACCAGCTTCTTGACCATAAAGCGGTGCTGCGACTGGTCAAGGACTTCCAATTCGTACCCGGTCGGGTTCTTGAGCTTCAGAATGCCGAGCGCCTCGGCCCGATGCATGTTGGCCACCGACAGGAACGGCACCACGAGGTCCGGCTTCACCACGTCGCCGAAACTTTCGAGATAGAGCACGAAATCGGCCGGGCTCCAGCCGCCGGTCGCGCCGTTCAGGAACTGAAAGACGCCCTTGCCGAAAACCTCGTCCGCGCGCCGCTGCAGCTTGGTGACGTAGGTGTCCTGCTCGTCGATCAGCCAGCCGAACGTGAAGCTGTCGCCCAGGACCAGAACCTTCTTGCCGCCCGGCACCGGTTCGGCGCCACGCTGATGCCACTTGTTGAAACGGTAATGCACGACCGTGTCGTTGAATTGATGGCGCGCCGTTCCGCCGGCCTTGTTCAATGTCTGGCCGTAGGGACCCGATACAAGCCAGCTGCCGCTCAAGTCCTGGGGCGCGACGATCCGCGTCGCCGCCTCCATAACCAGGACAGGCAGAACGACGCCGAGCACCAACACGGCGAGCCAATTTCGTAGCGTTTTCATCTATTTCAGTTCGATATCAAATGGACTATATATTGACGCCTCGGACCCGCGACACACGGTCGGCCGCCGCGACAGTGCACCCTGCATCCTTAGTCGCGAAAAATCAATCGAGCATACGGCCCGTCGAGCCGCAAGGCCTGGTGACTAATGTGTTGGCGAAGGATTGAACAACCACTATTAAGACGGCGACCACCGCAAGACGAACTGAACCGGATGCAATGCAGAAATTTCTTCTAGGGATGCTCGCCGCCGTCGGCATTCCCGTTGCGGCGATCGCGGTCCTCCTGCTGGCGAATTCCAACCTCCGTCATATCGCGTATCGCGCCGCCCTGGAACTGCCGGGCGAAGGATATTTCTTTCTCATCCGGCGTCATGTCCTGAGCCGCGATTTCGCCGGCGCCAACCGCTGGCTCGAACAACATCTGGACCTGGTCGAACGGTTCTCCGCCGGCCGGAACACCCTGCTGCCGGGCCTTGCCAGGAATGCGGAACTGGCGGTCGAACGCGCCCGCGGCAGCGCCGACCACCTCGCGTTGCTGCCCTTCCTGCGCCGCTTCTCGAGCAACCAGCCGGACTTCTTCCTGGCGCGGATCTGGTTCGCCCGCGCCCTGCAGTTCGCCCAGCCGAAGGAGGCCTTCAAGCAGCTCGACGCGGCAGCGAACATGATCCCGGCCGACAACAGGCCGTACCGGATCGCCATCAATCTGGCCGCCAAGCTCGGCTTGAAGTCGACCGCGGCCCGGTGGTGCGAGCGGTACCGCAAGGCCCAGTTCGGCGGCCTCGATCCCTATTGGTACACGACGTCCGTCGTCGGGCAGGGCATGCGGCGGATGCGCCTCGGCATCGTCGGCCCGGACGACAAGGAGCTCGGCGCCGTGAACGCGGGCATCCAGCTGGGCGGCAAGCGGTCCTACGAGTTCACCTACGGCAACGGGATGGAGGTCGACAAGATGCAGCTCCAACTCGGCGTGCTGCCGGGCGTTTCCGTCAAGATCGACGCCATCCACATCATCTCCCGCAGCGTCCAGCGCAGCTTCTGGCCGGCCGATTTCGTGCTCACCAGTTGGAGCGGATTTCATCTCGGCGACAACCGGGTCCTGGCGACCTCAAAGGACGGCGAAACCGTTTTCATCTATCCCGCCGAAGGCTCGTTCGGGACCGCCGACAAGGTGGTGATGGACATCGAATTCGAGCGCCTGGCCGTCGCCAGCCCGAGACTCTGCGAAAAGTAAGGGAGGGGAGCCATTCTCATCCGCCGCCCGTTCTTTCTGATCGTTCTGAGCGCCTTCGTCCTGGCCACGGTGCTCGCCTGCGCGCTCGCCCTGCACAAGGAATGGCGGGCGCGCTACACGGTTCTCTATCAGCTGCCGCAACCGGGAAACCTGCTCAAGTACCTGGTTTCGGGAATCGTCGATACGGCGGTGACGCCTGTACTGGCAAGCAGCGCGGCCGGGCTGCCGAACGTCCGCGTATACGTGCCGAAGAAGGCGCTGGCACAGCTCGAAAGCGACCTGCCGGAAAGCATCAAGGACTGGCAGCGCGCGCTGCTGATCTACCCGAACGGCAAGCTCGAACGCATGAAGTTCCGTTTCCGCGGCGACAATCCGGTGAACTGGGCCTATGCGAAGAAATCCTTCCGCATCAAGCTGCGCAAGAAGCGGATGATCGAGAACACCCGGGTGTTCAATTACATGACGCCGCAAAGCCCCGGCCTGGTCGAGGACTATCTCGCCTATTCGATCGCCGCCACGGTCGGCATCCCGGTACCCAAGGCGCGTCTGGTCGAGGTGCTGGTCAACGACGTTCCCGCCGGCATCTATATCGAGGCAGAGCACCTGGACGAGAACTTCCTGCGCAACCGCGGCATCATGCCGGTCGACATCTTCAAGGGGGAGCAGAACGCGGCGGAACACAAATTCATGACCGACCACGATCTGTTCGACAACCCGGACCTCTGGACGAAAACCTCGGTGTTCAACCAGAAACCGAAGGACGACAATTCCATATTGGCGGAAATTCTCGAACTCGTCCGCCGTGCGGAAACCTCTTCGCAGGCGCTCGACGCGTTGCACCGGCGTGCGCCGCTCGACGCCTGGGCGAGGTTTTCCGCCTATCAGACGCTGGTCCAGAGCTGGCACAACGACTTTCAGCACAACATGCGGATCATCGCCGACCCGTGGCGCGGCAAGGCGATCCCGGTATCCCACGATACCGGAACGGATTTTGCCGTCCGCGGGGACTTCCAGCTCGACCGGGCGACCCACGCCCTGTTCGACGTCTATAGCCGCGACAGCCGGTTCCTGTCGCGCAAGTACCGCATTCTTTACGGGTTCATCGAAGACGGCGTGCTGGCCAACGCCGCCGCCGGAATCCGCAACATGATCCCGGCCCTCAAAAACAGCTACGAACGCGACCGCACCCGTTACCGAATGACGATTACGCGGGGCGCCCTCGCGTCCCTGCCGAGCGGGCTGGCCACGGTGTCTGGCATGAAAAGCCATTGGCTGCGCACCATCGACGACATGACCGCGCTGCAGAGCGCGATCAAATCGACGCTCGAGGCGGACCCGGATTTGACCTGGTTCGACCGGTCCGGCGGCATCCATCTGGTTATCGCCGGACAGGTGCCCGCGGGCGCCGTGAGCCTGCTGACGGCGCCGGGCGCGCCGGTTCCCGAGACCTTCGCCTGGGATGCCGACGGCAACGGCGAAATCGGCCCGGGCGACGTGCCGATCCCGTTCTCGATTGCGGATGGACGCATCGTGCTCGCGGCGGAATGGTTCGCGAACCGGTTCGGAAGCCGCGCCTTGAACCCGGCGGCGACGGAATTCGCGCTCGTCGCGGACAAGCCGCTGACGATCGAGGGGGTGCGCGCCGGCAATCCGTTGACGGGCAAATCGGTGGATGCGAAACGCGACCCACGCCGGGGCGTGACGCCGGCGCGGCTGAACGCGCCGGTCGTCGAACCGGCGCCCCAGACCCCGACGGTGTGGCAGGGTGAGAAGATCGTCGAGAAGACCCTGGTCATCGACGGCCCGCTGACCATCGCGGCCGGCACCACCATCAAGATGGCGCCGGGCGCCAGTCTGGTGCTGCGCGGCAAGACCATGGTCGACGGCACCGCCGCGAACCCGGTTCGCATTCACGGCGCCAGCGGGCGCCGCCCCTGGGGCGTGTTCGCGCTGTCCGGCCCGGGCGCGGCGCATTCGCGCATCTCCCATCTGCACGTCGCGGGCGGCAGCGGCGAGTGGGTCGACGGTGTCTCCTATATCGGCATGGTGTCCGTGCATGACACCCATGACATTCATTTCATCGGGCTTCATGCGCGCGACAACCGCCGCTACGACGACATGATCCACACCATCTATTCGCACAACATCCGCTTCGACGATTGCCACCTCGACGCGGCGCGCTCGGACGCGTTCGACTTCGACCTCTCGGGCGGCATCACGATTTCGAACTGCACAATCGCGAACGCCGGCAACGATGCCCTCGATTTCATGGGGACGGCCGCCATGGTGCGCGGTTCGCGCCTACTCAGCTCCAGCGACAAGGCCGTTTCCGCCGGCGAGGGCTCCAATATCCTGGTCTTCAATTCGCTGCTGGAGAAGAACTACCTCGGCATCGTCGTCAAGGACGGCTCGTCGGCCTATGTCGTCAACAGCGACCTCGTCGGGAACGCCAGCGCGCTTAATGCCTACCAGAAGAACTGGCGCTACGGATCGGGCGGCAGGCTGATGGTCGAGAAATCGAAGATCAGCGACACCGATCCGGCCTATTGGCGGCGCTATCCGCTGACTCCGGCAATCACCGACAAACGCTCGACGGTCAATGTCGCAGATACCCTGCTGCCGGTTTCGTTGGCCAAACGGCGCGACGGCATATCGATCGACGATGCAAGCCGGTCTGCCTCCGACGCGGCGGCTGCGACGCCGATCGGCGGCGATGTGGCGGCCGCGTTGAAACGCTGGCGCCTCGACGCAAAACCCGACGTTCGCGGGCGCTTCGAATGACGGCGGTCACCACAGAATCGGCGGTTCCGATCGAGAACTTCGCGCGTTACGAGTTCAAGTACCTGCTGAACGCCAAGCAGCGCGAGGAAATCGAAACCGAGATATCGCACTTCATGACCTACGACGGGCATGTCCACGAAGAACTCGGGAATCAGTATTTCGTGCGCTCACTATACTTTGACACGCCTGCCGCGAAGCACTACTACGAAAAAATCGACGGCACGCGGTTGCGCCGCAAATTCCGGATCAGGAGTTATTCGACCTCGCCGTCATCCGAGGTTCCGATCTATTTGGAGGAAAAAGGCCGGCATGTGGAGCGTACCTTCAAACACCGGGTGCAGATCACGCAAGACGACCTGCCGATTTTCTACGATCCCGACCGGCACCTTGAACTCCGGGACAGATATCCGGACACGGAAATCATCGACCGCTTCATCTATTCCAGCATGAAACGACGGATTTCACCCGTGGTCCTGGTCGACTACATCCGGCGGCCCTACAACAGTCCGTTCGACATCCACTTCCGATTGACGTTCGACAGCGAACTCCGCGCCGCCGCGGCCCGGACATTGTTCCCCGACGCCGCGACGCGCTGGCACCTCAGTCAGGCCGGATACACGATTCTCGAGGTCAAATTTCAACGCCGCCTTCCGGCCTGGTTCCATCGCATCATTCAGGCCCACGACATGCGGCGGCTCTCGATATCGAAATTCTGCAAGGGCATGGAAGTCTGCGGCCTCGCCGTCGACCTTGCGTAGTACGGAAATTTAACATGGACAAAGCAAGAGACCTGCTTCTCCCCGAAGGTTTGGCGTTCATTTACGAACCCCAGGACATCCTGATCAATCTCGCCCTGGCCTTCGTGCTGGGACTGCTGATCAGCTCCATCTACAAAGTCACGCACCGCGGGCTGAGTTACTCGCAATCGTTCATGCTGACATTGGTGTTCGTCACCTTCATCTCAGCAATGGTGCTGATGGTGATCGGTAACAACCTGGCGCGCGCCTTCGCCCTGGTCGGCGCGCTGTCGATCATTCGGTTCCGCACCGTCGTCAAGGACACCAAGGACACGGCCTATGTGTTCATGGCCCTCGCCGGCGGGATGGCGGCGGGAACGTCGAGCTACTTCCTCGCCATCGTCGGTTCGCTGGTGTTTATCGGCATCGCCCTCGCCCTGCACTTCACCAATTACGGGTCGCTCTACAAAAGCGAATTCATCTTGCGCTTCCGCACTACCCTGGACGGCGGCGAGCCCGCATACAGCGGCGTGATTTCGGAATTCGCGAAGTCGTCCAACCTGTTGCACGTCGAGCCGTCGGGCGACGGCAAGACCACCAAGCTGACGTTCGACATCCTGATGCGCAAGGACCTGGATCCGACCGATTTCAGCCGGCGCATATCGTCGCTCGACGGAATTTCGGAAGTCGTGCTGGTGGCCTCGAAAACCGATGCCGACTATTAAAACCGGCGTCGGAAAACCTTTATCTTTCAGATATATCGCGCCGGCCCGGTTCGCTTGACAGAAAAAACCAGATATGGTCTCTAACCCCTCCTCAGACGGCCAGAAAACACCGCCAATGGGCTGTCGCCGCGGCCCTTCATTCTTTTCCACCCTTCCAGCTTCGCTGCCAGCCACGGATCACGAGTCATGAAAATCAACAGCCACACCGAATGGGACAAACTGAAGGAAGTCATCCTCGGGACCGCCAAGGGTACCATGGTGACGCTGACCTGGGAGAAACCGGGTCCCGTTCCGGAGGACGTCAAGGAGAAGGCCTACGCGCTGGCGAAAGAAGCCAATCCCAAGTGGTTCCTGGACGAGGTCGAGGAAGACCTCGAAGGCGTCGCCAAGGTGCTCAAGGATTTCGGCTGCAAGGTGCACCGCCCGACCGTCCACGACATCACCGAGATGTACAACTCGCCTTACGGCTGGAGCTCGACGGGCAACAACATCTACAACGTCCGCGACCTGCACCTGGTCGTCGGCAACAACGTCATGGAAAGCGCCTCGCCGGTGAAGAGCCGCTACTACGAGGCGACCGCGCTCTACGACATCTGGCATTCCTATTTCGACGAAGGCTTCACCTGGCTGGTGGCGCCGAAGCCGCGGCTCGACGGCGAGGTTCTGGCGCCCTACTACCGCGACGAAAACGAACGCGAATTGACCCGCGAGGACATGCGTTACCGCGACCTCACCGACGGCCGCCTGGAGAAGCTGCACAAGCTGACCGAGCGCGACATCCTGTTCGAGGCTGCGAACACGCTGCGTATGGGCAAGGACATCCTGTTCCTGATCTCGTCGGCCGGCAACGAGCGCGCCGCGAAATGGATCCAGTCGGTGCTTGGCGACGACTACCGGGTGCACACGACCCGCGACATCTACCGCTCCAGCCATATCGACTCGACCGCGCTGGCATTGCGGCCCGGCCTGGTTCTGCTGAACAGCACCCGCGTCAACGAACAGAACTGCCCGAAGATCTTCGATAAATGGGACAAGATCTGGTTCGAGGACGTGGCGCCGGTTACTGAGGCGGAACTCAATCACCAGGTCAACGTGCGCGACAAGATCAACGTGCAGCTGACCGAGATGGGCTTCGACACCAACTTGGATCTCATGGCCTCGCCCTGGGTCGGCATGAACGTGCTGTCCCTGGACCAGAACACGGTCATCATCGACGACCGCCAGACCACCCTGATGCGTCTCCTGGAAAAACACGGGATCACGCCGGTCGGCGTGCGCATGCGCCACATCTACACCCAGGGCGGCGGTGTGCATTGCGCCACCCTGGATACGGTCCGTGAGAGCAAACTGGAGAGCTACTTCGACTAAGCGGCATCCCGCCGCTGGGCGATTGGCGGAAATCACATGCCCAACATGAT
>Ga0181579_10003794_pt1 | contig 11882 bp, 8 predicted proteins | sample 071ome_24_FD_132996 | JGI IMG/M metagenome (GOLD analysis project Ga0181579, IMG submission 132996) | Coastal salt marsh microbial communities from the Groves Creek Marsh, Skidaway Island, Georgia - 071402CT metaG (megahit assembly) | ecosystem: Environmental > Aquatic > Marine > Intertidal zone... | reverse complement strand
TTAGCGAATTGAGAATAACTTTTAAAAGTATTCGATGCGTTTATCATGCAGAGACTGCTCTTCGCACCGGAAAAGAATAGTCGGAATGGGATGACCCAAAAAAAATTGTCAAAATTTATCCTCTTTCATGGATGTGTTACATGGATCTCTTGGAAAGCTGGTCAACCCACGAAACATCTGAAATTTTGTTTAAATTGTCTTGACGCTAATGGACACGGTTTTTAAAGTGCTTCAGACCGTGAGAAAAAGATCGGTTAAGGAGTAAACAATTTTAGGGAAAGATATTTGATGAATTCGCTCTCACACTTTAAATCGCTCGCTGTGGTCGTTGCGCTCGTTGGATCGGCTGTTGCAGCTCAGGCACAAACCCAAGTCATTTACAACAACACTGGAGATCCTGTTCTGGGAACTTACGCTCCTACCGACAAATCTTTGGAATTTGGAGACCAGATCATCCTTGACGGGGATGCTCGTGTCGTTACTGAGTTCCGCTTGGAATACTACTCCTCCGAAGCAGCTGGTGATGCGATCGTGCGATTTCGTTCAAACTCTGGTCCAAACTTGGAACCAGCCGAAATTCTTTTTGAAACCGACCACATACCTCTGGAAGCCAACTTCAACACGATTGAAATCGAAGGTATAGGCGTTCCTATCAGTGGTGATACCTTCACCTTCACCATTGAATTTGATGTTGCAGGCACCCAAGACGTAGGTTTGATTCTCCGTAATCCACCCTCCATTGGATCCAGCTTCGACGATGTTTGGGTTCAGTCGGACACAGGTGACTGGGCCACGCGCAACATCCCATTGGCTACAGCCAACCTTGCTGCACAGATCGGTGCTGTTCCAGAGCCTTCGACTATCGCTCTCTCCATCTTGGGTGCCTTAGCACTCTGTGGGGTGACGCGCCGCAAGAAATAATTTCTCATCAAATCGTCTTTCGGCGCGAGGCTTGCCTCGCGCCTTTTTTTTTGTCGGAAGCTTATGAGTGGCTCATCAGAAAAAAGTACCCCGATGATGCGTCAGTATTTGAGCATTCGAGCGGAACTCCCCGATCAGACCTTGCTGATGTTTCGGTTGGGAGATTTTTATGAGATGTTTTTTGAGGATGCCTCTGAAGGCGCCAGCATCCTGAACATCTCTCTTACCAAACGCGGTACGACGCCGATGTGTGGTATTCCGTATCACGCGGCTAGCACCTACATTTCCAAAATCCTTGAGGCAGGTAAGAAGGTGGCCTTATGTGAACAAGTAGAGGAAGCCACTCCCGGGAAGTTGGTTAAACGGGCTGTTACCCAGATCTTAACCCCCGGATCTCATTTCGACGATAAGTTGCTTCGCCCCGATGCCAATAATTATTTGGTCAGTTTGATGCGCTCCAATCAACTCTACGGTCTTGCCATGGTAGACCTGACGACTGGAGATTTCCGCGTCGCGTCTCTTTCAGATCAACAGGCTCTTGTTTCAGAGTTATCTCGCATTGGTCCTTCAGAAGTCGTCATACCTTGCGAGGATAAGCACCTCTCTGCTATCGCAGAGCACCAACGGCTCATCGTTTCACCCCATGACGATTGGACGTTCCAGGAAGAACCGGCTACTCGCGCCCTCATGGATCACTTCAAGGTGGCTTCTCTGGATGGTTTTGGTCTCAAAAACGCTCCATCAGGTGTGGGAGCTGCGGGTGGTTTGCTTCATTACATGACGCAGCAGTTGCGTCGCGACGTGAGTCATATCACGCGGTTGACGCACTTTCAACCGAATGACTACTTGATGCTGGATGCTACGACCCTCAACCATCTTGAAATCTTCCCGGTTTCAGGTCGAGTAGCTCACAAATCCCCCAGTCTCTATGATGCCATCCATCAAACAGTAACTCCGATGGGCTCTAGACGGCTCAAGGAGTGGCTTGCTCGGCCCCTCATCAAACCAGCGTCCATAAGAGAACGTCAGAAAGCCATTGAGATATGCCGTAATCAGCCAGCATGGATGGAGGCCTTCAGAGGCGAACTCAAACAGATCAGGGATCTGGAGCGCACGATCAGTCGCTTGAGTGTGGGATCTGGTAACGCGCGTGATTTGATTTCCCTCAAGCTAGGATTGCAAAAAATTCCGACCATCAGAGCGATGATTCAACAAGCATGCGATGCATCAAGGGCAACCAGGCATCGAGAAGATTTTGCTTCCGAGGTTGAAAACCTGCCTTTTGGATCTCTGATAACTCTGGCAGAAAAACTGGTTGAGTGTCCTGAAGTCGTAGAGCTCATCGAAAAAGCTATTTTGGAAGAACCGGCTGCTACCCTTAAGGAAGGGCATCTCATCAAAACTGGCTATCATGAGGGACTGGATGAATTGCAGAGCGCCAAACGAGATGGTCAGGCCTGGATTGCAGCGTTTCAGTCCGATGAAATTCAAAATACGAACATTCCTTCTCTTAAAATCAAATTCAACGCAGTCTTTGGCTACTTCATAGAGGTGACCAAGACACACCTAGATAAGGTGCCCTCTCACTACCAGCGGAAACAGACCATTGCCAATGGCGAGCGCTACATCACCAATGAGCTTAAGGAGATGGAAGGTAAAATGCTTGGAGCAGAGGAAAAAGCCTCCAAGCTAGAGTATGAACTTTTTCTTCGTGTAAGGGAGCAAACCCTTGATCATCTCAAGACCATTCAAAGTATTGCCATGGCTTTGGCAGAATTGGATGTGATCTCCAGTTTGGCATATTTGGCCTTGATGCGGGACTATTGTCGCCCAGAAATGACAGAGGATGGAGCTTGCTACATTGACCAAGGCCGCCATCCCGTTTTGGAGGAATCCATCACAGGTGATCGATTTGTTCCTAATGATACGAGCCTTGATCTCGAAAAAGAGCAGATCGCCATTTTGACAGGGCCCAACATGGCGGGTAAGAGCACCTACATACGGCAGACAGCCCTCTTGGTGCTGTTGGCTCATACTGGTGCATTCATTCCTGCGCGCTCAGCCCGTATTGGGATAGTTGATCGGATTTTCACTCGTATTGGGGCTAGTGACGATCTGGCCCGTGGTCAATCGACCTTCATGGTGGAAATGAGTGAAACCGCCAATATTCTACATCATGCAACACGTTCCAGTTTGGTGATTCTCGATGAAATTGGTAGGGGGACGAGTACCTTTGATGGCTTGAGTCTGGCCTGGTCTATCGTGGAATATCTTCATCACCATCTGGGTGCAAAAACCCTTTTTGCCACCCACTACCACGAACTCACTGAGCTTGCAGACAAGACCCAGCGCATTCGCAACTACCATGTGGCGGTCAAGGAGTGGAACGATAAAATTGTCTTCCTTCATCAGATCTTACCCGGCAATACCGACAAAAGCTATGGCATTCAGGTAGCCCGTCTGGCTGGTGTCCCCCTGAATGTCATCGAACGTGCCAAACAAATCCTTTCGAATTTAGAGGAAGTCGATCTGACTCCTGAAGGCAGCCAACTTGTACAAAATCGACATCGTGCTGAGCGTCAAAAGCTAAGAGCTTTGGAGCCTTCTCCCCAAATGGATCTTTTCGCTGGCATGTCTTAGGCATCAACTGGTTGTGGGCGCCAGGGGGTTAAATTAATGCTGGCAATCCAACCTTGCTGAGATCACATTAGAAACGTGATCCAGATCGAGCGTCAGATCCAAGTGTCGTACCAGCACCGTGTGTTGTTTACCAAAGATGTCTTTGAAAGCAGTAATCGGTTGCTTCACGATGTTCTTGCCGATCCCAAGCGCTCCCAACCTGTCAAAGTGCTGATTGTGGTCGATGACGGTCTCGTCAAGGCCTACCCTTATCTCAGACGCAACATACAGGATTATTTTGAGCCCTTTGAAGGCATTCACCTAGTATGTCCTCCCATCGTTGCTGAGGGGGGGGAAAGGGTTAAAAACTCTTATTTTCATGTTTCTGAAATTCAGTCACCGATCGATCGTTATCATATTGATCGGCATTCCTATGTGATCGCCATTGGTGGCGGGGCTTTACTGGACATGGTGGGTTTGGCGGCGGCCACAGCTCATCGGGGTGTGCGTCACATTCGTATCCCGACGACGACCTTGAGTCAGGCAGATTCGGGCGTGGGTGTCAAAAACGGCATCAATGCCTTCGGAAAGAAGAATTTTGTTGGAACATTCGCCCCTCCATTTGCGGTAATCAATGACGCTGCATGGTTGTTGGGACTCAGTGAGCGTGACAAACGTGGTGGTTATGCTGAGGCAGTCAAAGTGGCTTTGATTCGCGATGCTTCCTTCTTTGAAGCTCTAGAAGCCGAGGCCCTCGCATTGGCTCAATTTGAGTTGCCGGCCATGGAGTCGTTGATTTATCGCTGTGCAGAACTGCACATGGATCACATTGCCCAGGGTGGAGATCCTTTTGAATTTGGATCTGCCCGCCCACTTGATTTTGGTCACTGGGCCGCCCACAAGCTGGAGCAGCTTTCCGGATACGAACTTCGCCATGGTGAGGCAGTTGCCATTGGTATTTGCCTCGATGTCATATACTCAGGACTGATGGGCATGATACCTGAAGACCATGTTGAGCGTGTCTTGAGCTTGTTTGAGCGCCTCGGATTTGATCTTTACTCCAATGAATTGCATTTCACGAGCACCGATGGAAGTTACATGGTCCTCAATGGTTTGGAAGAGTTTCGGGAACACTTGGGAGGCGAATTGACGATCACCTTGCTTCAGGGAATCGGTCGCGGTGTCGAGGTTCATGAAGTGAATCTTCCTAAAATGACTCAGGCGATGCATCGTTTGAGAGATCGTTTTCAGTCCTCCAGCTCCAAAATCCTTCTGGCCAATTCATAGCTTGATGGCTTCTAAGGTCAAGAAACGGCTGGCCGTTCTTAATGTGGTTGGCCTGACGTCGGACTTGCTCAAGCGAGGATTGCCCCGCTTGAATCAGTTTGCTAGTCAGGGTGTTTCACGTTTGATCCAACCGGCCCTTCCCGCAGTCACGTGTACGGCTCAATCGAACTATCTCACAGGTCAACCTCCTTCGCAGCACGGGATTGTCGCCAATGGCTGGTATCATCGTGAATTAGCAGAAGTCCATTTTTGGAAGCAGCCCAATCAAATCGTCCAAGCGCCCAAAATATGGGAACGGCTGAAGGCCTCTGATCCAGCCTTTACCTGTGCTCAACTTTTTTGGTGGTACAACATGTATGCGTCTGTGGATTTCAGCATCACACCGCGTCCAATGTATCCTGCCGACGGCCGCAAGGTTTTTGACATTTACACCTCTCCTGCCGATATAGGACCTGCGATACAGAAGGACTTGGGAATTTTCCCGTTTCCTACCTTCTGGGGACCTGTGGCTGGGGTGGATTCTCCCCAAGGACCACCCGAAGCGGTGTCGGATTGGATTGCAAGGGCGGCTCGATGGATAGAGGAGCGCCATCGGCCGGATCTCCACCTGATTTATTTGCCGCATTTGGATTACAATCTGCAGCGACTGGGCCCTGATGATCCACAAATCTTAGCCGATCTGACCTTAGTGGATGACCTGGTTGTAGATTTGATCGAGGACCTCGAAGCCAGGGGCGTTTCTTCCCTCATTCTTTCAGAATACGGCATCACTCCAGTCCGAAAAGCCATACATCTTAATCGATTCTTTCGGCAGCAGGGATGGTTGACGATCAAGGAGGAGCTGGGAAAGGAATTGATCGATTTTGGAGCTTCCGAGGTTTTTGCGATATGTGATCACCAAGTTGCCCACATTTATCTCAAGGATCCATCCAAGCGTTCCACCATACGCCAGATGCTGGAATCGATGGAAGGCATTGCCATGATCTGGGAAGAACCAGAAAAGAAAGCCCATGGCATGGATCATGACCGCGCCGGCGATCTTGTCGTCTTTGCCAGGGATTGGGCATGGTTTACTTACTATTATTGGGAAGAGGACGAACGAGCACCTGATTTTGCGCGTTGTGTCGATATTCATCGTAAACCCGGTTACGATCCTGTTGAGCTTTTCATCGACCCAACCCTACGATGGCCTCGCTTGAAAGTAGCCTGGAGGCTGTTGCAGAAAGAGTTGGGCATGCGTATGTTGATGGATGTCATTCCATTGGATGCATCCTTGGTGAAGGGCTCGCATGGAACCTTGCCAGATGAGCAGGTCAATTACCCGATGATGCTTTCCTCCGATCCAGTCTTTGATGGGGCCGACCGACCGCTTGAGTCGACGGAGATTGCCTCCTTGATCGAACGATTCTTTGTCTCATGAATGCCGCTCCTTTTCTGCCATCATTGGTTCACATTGCCAGACATCACTTTTCAATCCTGTGATTCAATGACCAAGCCTTCGCCTTCCATGGAACGCTATCGCGAGCTGGTGCAGCTCATAGGTCAGCTGGATTACGCGTATTATACTCTGGCCCAACCAACGATTTCCGATCATGAGTACGATCGTCTTTATCGTGAATTGGTAGAGCTGGAGGAGACTTTTCCTGAACAGCGGGATCCCGACTCTCCAACGCAGCGAGTGGGCGGCAAACCCCTGGAAGGATTCGATTCGGTGCCTCATGCCTTACCGATGATGAGCCTGGACAATACGTATTCCCGCGATGAGTTGCAGGCCTTTCTAAAGCGGCTTGAGAAATGGCTTCCAGATCAGGTCTTGGAGTGGACGGTCGAGCCTAAGATTGATGGGGTTGCCATCAGTTTGAGATATGAGAGTGGCGTATTCGTACAGGGTTTGACTCGGGGTGATGGTACTCACGGCGATGACATTACCCAGAACTTGCGTACCCTGCGACGCATTCCAAGCAAACTGAGAATAAGCGGTGGTTCCGCACCTGAGGTGCTTGAAGTCCGAGGGGAAGTTTTCATGAGTCGTGCCGGCTTCCTTCGGCTGAACCAACAACGCAGTGCGCGTGGCGAAGATCCCTTTGCCAATCCCAGAAATGCCACCGCGGGATCTCTCAAGATGCTTGATCCAAGGGAGGTCGCTCAGAGACCGCTCGATATCATGCTCTATGGGCTGGGACAATGCCGAGGGCTGGGTCAGGCGCAGCCAAGTTCCCAGCTAAGACTGCTGGAGGTCTTGGACTCCCTTGGCCTCCCGGTTTCACCCCATCACTGGGCGTGCCATGGCAGTTCAGCCATCTTTGATGCCCTTGGTTCACTGGAAGCGTTGCGACCTGAGCTGGACTACGAAACCGATGGCGCGGTGATCAAGCTGAACCAATTGGATTTGCGTGAACAGGTGGGCCACACCGCCAAGGCGCCAAGATGGGCCATCGCCTACAAGTTTGCTGCAGAGCAAGCCCAGACTCGCCTCAAGCGCATTACGATTCAGGTCGGGCGTACGGGTGCCTTGACCCCCGTTGCCGAGCTTGAGCCGGTGCATGTCAGCGGTACAATGGTAAGCCGTGCCACCCTTCACAATGCCGAGGAAATACGCCGGAAGGATATTCGGGAAGGAGATCAGGTCATCATTGAAAAAGCCGGCGAGATCATTCCGGCTGTCGTGAGGGTGGTGACCGAAGCACGCTCGGCTGATACTACCATTTTCCAGTTCCCAACCTTTTGCCCTGAATGCAAGACGCCTGCGCAGAAGGTTGTCTCAACAGGTGCTCTGGGCGTGGGTTGGCGGTGTCCCAATCCCGATTGTCCAGCTCAGGTTCGGGGTCGACTGGAGCATTGGTGCAGTCGAGGTGCTATGGATATCGAGGGGGGTGGTAGTGTGCTGATTGAGCAATTGGTGGCTCGGGGCTTGGTTCTGGATGTCGCGGATCTGTATCGTCTGACACAAGTCGAGCTGGAGTCGCTTGAACGCATGGGTGAAAAATCGGCAAGAAACTTTTTGGCTGGATTAGAAAAATCCAAATCGCAGGATCTTTGGCGCCTCTTGTTCGGATTGGGAATTCTTCATGTGGGCGCAGGTGTTGCCAAAACCATCTGTCGACATGTTCGGGACATGCAGGCTCTGATGTCCTGTGGTCTTTCGGAATTGGTATCCATGCCGGAAGTCGGTGGGGTGATTGCCGAAAGTGTGGTCAGCTGGTTGGAAGATACTCGAAATCGACAATTGATTCATCGCCTCGAATCGGCTGGTTTGACCATGTGCTCCTCCCTGTTTATCGAGGCAGACACTCCTTCGGATCGCCACCCTCTGGCAGGAACCACATGGGTGTTGACGGGAACTTTGCCCACCTTGACTCGCCAGCAGGCTTCCGAGCGCATTGAGTCCATCGGTGCAAAGGTTGTCGGGAGTGTTAGCCAAAAAACAGACTATGTCCTCGCAGGAGAAGCTGCCGGGTCAAAACTGACCAAGGCTCAAGATCTTGGGATTGAAGTATTGGATGAGGCCGCTTTCTTGGCCTTGCTGGCATCCAAGGTTTGACTCTGAAGTTTTTCCTCATTGAGAATGGGGATGCAGTCGACATATGCACCCTCCGCTGATAAGATTATCGGTATGGTCAACGGTGATTGGATAAGTCAGGCATCCCAATTCCGGTCAATGGTGCCCAGCAGGCGTCGACGGTTTATAGCGCAACTCGGCGTGGCATTGGGTGCACCTGTGGTGTTTGCCGACCTCCTTTCACAATCTGGAATTTTTCCTCGAGCCCTTGCACAGAGCGCTTTGGAGAAGGGCTGGCCAGGGAAAGAAGAGCTTCGGTTACTCAGTGATCGCCCTCTTAATGCAGAGGCTTACGCCACGTTGCTGGATGATTCCATCACTCCCAACCACCGGCATTTTGTTAGAAATAACGGGCTGATTCCAGATCGCGCAAAAGAGGGCAATCTTTCGGACTGGTCGTTGCGAGTCGATGGCGAGGTTCAGAAGGTGCTTGACCTCGACATGACTGCACTCAAAGGCAGTTTCAAACACGTTTCTTCTGCTCTTGTGATCGAGTGCGGGGGCAATGGCCGAGCTGGGTTTTATCCAAAGGTGGGAGGCAACCCGTGGACGCTGGGTGCAGTGGGTTGTGCCCGTTACACTGGGGTACGTCTGAGAGATGTGCTTCGCGAGTCTGGTGTGCGAGATTCGGCTGTCTATCTAGCTTACCATGCAGAAGATCCTACCCTCAACCGTGAACCGGGGAAGGCTCCTATTTCAAGAGGGGTTCCTATTGAGAAAGCCTTGGACCCACACACGCTTTTGGCCTGGGAAATGAATGGAGTTCCCTTGCCACCCGAGCATGGTTTTCCTCTCCGGTTGATCTGTCCGGGCTGGCCCGGATCGACCAGTGGGAAATGGTTGAAACGTCTTCAGGTGCGCGATCGTGTGCATGATGGACCCAAGATGACAGGGACTTCCTATCGCGTGCCTCGTCATCCCGTTGCTCCTGGAGAAAAGGTTCCTGAAGAAGATTTTGAAATCATCGGTGCCATGCCTGTCAAATCCCTGATCACAAGGCCAGCCCACCTGTTTCAAACTTTGAAAGCCGAGCCCCTTGAGGTGGGTGGGCATGCCTGGTGCGGCGAAGGGAAGGTGCGAAAGGTCGATGTCACCATCGACTATGGATCGACCTGGCAGCGGGCCAAGCTTCAGGCACCGGTCAATCCTTATGCCTGGCAATCCTGGCATTGTGCGCTTCAATTTCCCGGGAAAGGTTATTATGAAGTCTGGGCCAGGGCGACGGATGAACAGGGGCGTCATCAGCCCATGGTCGTTCCTGGCTGGAACCCCAAAGGCTATCTTAACAATGCCATGCATCGTATCGCTGTACGGGTTATCTGAATGCCACACCTTCCAAACATGAATGCACTATGATACCCCATCCGATGAGAGCCATCTTGCTGAGTTGCTTGGGCGGAGTCCTGGCGGTCATTTCAGTACAAGGTGATGAGGGTTCAGCAGCGAGAACTCCGTGGGGACTGGTGGCTGATCCTGTGGCGCCCCTCGTGGTCTCGACTTGCGGCAGTTGTCACTCTCCTTATCTCATCACTCACCATCATCGGGATCGAGATGCGTGGGAAAAAACACTGCTCAAAATGCAGAAGAACGGCATGAAAGCCTTGCCGGATAGTTTTCAGGCGAAGGTGTTGGATTATCTCGTCCAATATCAGGGTCCCTTGAAAGAAGATCGCCCATCGGAGTCTCCCTGGGCCCAGGCTGCTTTTCATGCCAATCCGCTTTGGGAATGATCATTCGGGTGGAGCCATGCCCTGTTCAAAGGAGACAGGGTGCGGATATTCAGGAATGACACCCCCTATTTTCCACTGATTTTTCTCCAGTAGTAAGATGTAAGTGTAAACGCCGATGACCTCGCGATGACGACTCAATCGCACTCGGAGGATCCCTTGGGTGCCGTCATCCAATCCGTCACTCATCTCGATGGTGTCATAATGTTTCATCGGTGCAAAGCGCTCAGCGATCATCCCCATGAAATCATCAAACGATAAGACTTGTTGGATACCTTCAGAAGCATACGCATAAGCTTCGGACAGTTGGCTTTGCTGGATCAGCTGGAGCTGTGAGCCCACACAGCTTCGCATGGCTCGATTGGTTTCTGGGGAGCTTCGTGAAATATCCAGGCTTTGTTGAGGAGCCCGGGGTTGAAAAGGCATTTCCCTGGGCGACAGATAATCTGAAACAGCCACAGGGAGGGTGACAATCGCACTGAGTAGAAGCAGCGCACCGAGTGTGTCACGAATGATCCATTTTGCATTCATTGCCTGCTGAAATTGCCTCCACAAAAAGCGATGGTTACCGTGGGGACTGCCACGCCACTTTTCCTCCTTGCTGTACGTGGTATTGGAGTGCCCGAACCAGTTCCCGATACACTTTTGTTTCCTTATGGGCTTGATTGGTGGCTTCCATAGGATCTTTTTCAAGATGATACAATTCGTAGGGCATGAAAGGGGAATTTTGCACTAATTTCCATGGACCACGACGCAGTGCGTAATAGTCGCGGCCCTGATAGCGCATGTTTCCTTCGCGGCGCATCCATATCAGGTCGCGTTGGGGCCACTCCTGTTCCTTGCCCAACAACATGGGTAGAAAAGAGACACCTTCGATGGTATGGGAGATTTCAATGCCAGCGGCTTCACACAGCGTAGGGTAGAGATCCATCGTCAAGAGCCGCTGATGGCTTGTTTGACCCGGTGAAATCCTACTCGGCCAAAGGACACACGCCGGGACCTTGATGCCTCCTTCGTACATATCCTGCTTGCCTCCGCGAAGGGGTCCGCATCGGGCACCCACGTTGAGCTGTCCTCCATTGTCGCTGGCGAATGCCACGATGGTGTTTTCCAAAAGTTTGGTTCGATCGAGGGTTTGTAAAACCGATCCTATGGCAGCATCCAGGTGTTCAATCAGTGCGACCAAAGAGGCACGCTTGTGGCTGATGCTATCCTCTCTTGCTTTGACTCTGTGAAGCCAGGATTTGGGTGGCTGAATGGGGGTATGTGGCGCATTGAAAGCCAGATACAATAGAAAAGGCTCTTCTTGCAAAGCCTGCTCCAGCAGGAAGCTGTTGGCCCATTGGGCAAACAGGTCTGTGGCGTGTCCCTTTGGATAGATGACTTCCTTGTTTTGACGCATGTAGTGATGCCCATGCCTTTGGTGATGGTAATAATCATCCATCATGTCTCCCAGGAATCCATGAAAGGTATCAAACCCCCTTTCCGTTGGGGTGTTTGGAGACTCCAGTCCCAGATGCCATTTCCCAACCAATGCCGTATGGTAATCATTTCGCCGGAAAAGCTCCGATAGCAAAATCGCTGAGGGATCCAGAAACCCCCAATTATCGCCAGCGTGAGTTCGGATCACCCCGGGTACACCAACCCGGTCGGGATAACGGCCGCTCAGCAGGGAAGCTCGAGTGGGCGAACAAACCGGGCAGTTGGCGTAAAACTCATTGAGACGCACCCCTCTTTGCATCAGTCGGTCCATGTGCGGCGTGCGCATG
>Ga0181579_10003783_pt1 | contig 11900 bp, 10 predicted proteins | sample 071ome_24_FD_132996 | JGI IMG/M metagenome (GOLD analysis project Ga0181579, IMG submission 132996) | Coastal salt marsh microbial communities from the Groves Creek Marsh, Skidaway Island, Georgia - 071402CT metaG (megahit assembly) | ecosystem: Environmental > Aquatic > Marine > Intertidal... | reverse complement strand
TTCAATTAGCCGCCCATCCCCATCAGGCCTCGCAATTGGGAAACCAACGGGTCCCGTATCCACCTGCCAGGCCATTCTCTGATCGTTTACATTCATCGTCTTTACGGGAAATTCAATCGTCCACTGGTTTCCGCTTTCTTCCCACTCTACGCACCCGACTAATACTTTACCGGTGAGCGTTGCAGCAACAATATCCTCTCCCACCTGAACCTCATGAGCCATAGACGTTCTTACATGCCACTTTACATCATCAAACCGGTCGGCCCATAATCCCGACTCTACATACCCAACGTGATGTGTCGATTTGGTCCTGTAGATAGCGTATTCATCGGCTGAAAACATGCCACAAAAATCGTAGTTATCTTCGTGAAATAAGTCACCAGTACCGTAGGTGTCTTCAGATTTACAGGAGGAAAAAAAGTAATATTCAAGGGGATCATCACCGCGCCTGCGCAGCGTTGTCTTGGATTCGATTTGAAGCCGAGCATTATTGCCCCGTTCAGGGGTAACAAAAGTTACAAATGACCTTCCGTATTCCACGACTTCTCTTGCTCTATTTTCCATAAAAAAGTACTTCCAACTATTCACGAATGAGCGCGTCTAAATTGTCGTCGTTTAAACCCGGCGTTCACATTAGACTAGTCAATTAGGGCTTCCAGCGGTCACGGACGGGATGCTCAAGCGCTCTCTTATAGAGTGCAGCCCACTCTTTCGACCCATCGTCTGGCCGAGCGACAAGTCGCACTCCCTCCGCATACGCCGGTCCGTTTCCCGAACCGAAATAGCCGTACCCTTGGCTAGAGCGTCCCATGTGTATGCACGATCCATCGGTGTAGACGACGCTGTTGATTATGCGTGGATCTGGGCGATCGTAGAGCGCTCCCTCGTCGGAGAATTTCTTCAGGGTCTTTTCATTAACCCGGTACTTAGCTACGGCCTTTTCGTCTATTTCAACCCCTAAACCCGGGCCGTTAGGCACTTCGTGATATCCGCCCACGACGTTAATTTTCTTTTTGAGCAGTTGATGACTGTACAAATTCATACAGGTTATGGTAGGCCAAGTAGCGTGCGTCAGGACTGCGCCTAAATGGGCAGCCCAAGTCGTGGTGAGTCCGTTACCAACCAACTGCAACCAGAATGGCATCTGCGCCTCTGCGCTAAGCATCCCCTGTCGCATGACTTGGCTCTTACCGGCACAGACTACATAGCCGTCACATACTTCTTCGCGAACGTGCGTCATGTAAGGAGGCGAACCAAAATGCATTGCTATGGGCCTATTCGAAACGGCGCGTATTTGCCTATTCCCCAACACGTCATGCTGAGGGATAGGAGTCTCATACATCGCGACGCGTTCGTATTTCTCCAATTTCTTTATGATAGGTATGGCCGTAGCGGCGTTTTGCCAGGTTGCATTAGGGTCGAGATCCAGTTTAAAATGCGCCGGAACCACCTTAGAAATAGCATCTACCTGAGCAACGATGTCCCACCAAGGCCTCGGTTTAGTTTTAAAGCTGGTGTACCCCTTTTTAACGGCATCTTTCGCTTCAGCAGCCCAGTCTTTTGGCGAAGCATCAATCGACCACCAAGAAATGGGCACCCAGTCGCGAACCTTGGTCCCGAGTAGCTCATATACAGGCACTTCTAAGGCCTTACCCACTACGTCAAAGAGAGCCATCTGAAGCCCGGCCCCCAAGCTGTCGTCGTTCATGTGTGCGGCCGGACTTTGGCCCATAACGCGTTCGACTGCGGCATCGGTAACCCGAGCCCACGTGTAATGAATGACCGTTTCACCCCAACCAACGTGCCCTGTATCAGTTTCGACCCTGCACAACTCGAGTACAGCCCAATTATAGACTTCGCGTGCAGCTATCTTTTGCTGACGTTTTGTGAAAGGGACATCGACAATAATGCGTTCAACGTCTACAACTTTCATAGCGGACTCCTGTGGTAAGGCGTTATCTCGTGGTCTGATAGTACCGTTTAAAGGGCCGTCCTTCCAAGCCTTCGGGATTTAGTTCAACTCCAATACCGGGACCTGTAGGCAGCTCAATAAAGCCATCTTTACTCCTGACTACTTCAGGATTTATAAGGAGTTGAGCAGCAAGGTCCTCTTCAGCTTCATTTCCGACCGTTTCAAAAATGTGTCCATTGCGAACGGATGCTATCGCCTGTATCCCCTGAGCGACAGACAGCGGACCGTTGGGATTGTGCGGAGCCATCGCCACGTTGTGCATCGTTGCAACGGCTGCAAGTTCGTAAAACGAGGTGAAGCCCCCACAATTACCAATATCGGGTTGAAAGATGTCAACCATCTGCTCTGTTACCATCCGCATCATATGCCGATCGTACAGGGTCGCCGTGCGTTCCCCTGCGGCGATTTTGGGGCCGCCACAGGCGTAGGACGCTTCTTTTAGCGCTTTCAATCCGTCTATATCCTCTGGCGGCAGCGGTTCCTCAATCAGATCTGCCAGTCCGCGCAGTTCGTACACAAGGCGTGCGGCATGGGCTCCACTGAGCCGAGCATGGCAATCAACCCATATTTCCATTTCGTCGCCGTGCACCTTACGTGCTTCCTCAAAGAATGATACGACTTCCTTTAGGATGCGCCGGTCCAGCCATTGGTGTTCATTGTGCGAGCCATCTACCTTCCCCTTGGTGCCCGAGTAGGCGTTTCCACCAATTCTATACTCGGCCCCATCCGTCGACACTTTCTGAACCTGACCATAATAAACCGGAAGCGTTGTTTTACACACTCGATACCCGCGATCGCGCGCAGCGGCAATATTATCGGCAAATTCCTCTGGGGTCGAACCGCCGGGGACGTGACAATAAACAGGCACTCGGTCTACAAAGGTAGGCCCTCCAAAAAGCTCATACACCGGTTTGCCCACTTCTTTGCCCTTGATATCCCACATCGCCATTTCAATAGCGCTGATAGCTGAAACGGATATGGTTCCGATCGTCCACTGATTGTCCCGATACATCCGCTCGAGGTGCAGGTTGGGCTGCCGAGGATCTTTGCCTATAAGGCCAATGTTTTCTGTCAGGTTGCGGACGCCATTGAGGGTGGCATCATCAAAGCGCTTAGTGACGACCTCCGAAACTCCTGTTATCCCTTCGTCAGTATGAATCTGAGTAATAATGAGATTGCGAAAATTGGCATCAATGAGTCGTACGTCAATTTCTGTAATTTTCAACTGGACAGCTCCACTCTTTTGCCCGTTTGGGCCGATTTGTAGGCGCCTTCCACAAATTGGAGCGCGCACAATGCGTCATTACCATCACATACAAAAGGCCGTTCTCCGCGTGAAGAGGCTAAGAAAAGCTGAAGAAAACGGGTGCCCATTTCACCGCCGTAGCCGCCGCCCCCAGGCGCAGGACAGGCCAACTCCACATATTCCTGACTCGCCCATGGCTCAACAGCACTTTGAATAATTAAGCGATCCTGTCGCCCCGCATAGTCCCAACTCTGCCAAGTGATATCGCCCTTCTCTCCGCGAAATACCATGGAAATATCGCCGTATCTTCGCGGCAGTGCGTAGGCTGCATGAATATGCCCAATGGCGCCTCCCTGCAATCCGAACGTGGCGCTAGCGATTTCTTCTACGTCAATAGATTGGATGAGAGTAGCCGTTTGTGCTGATACGGTGCTGTAGTTGCACCCGGCAATAAAACGAACAAGATCGACTGTGTGAATGGCTAACCAATGCAGAATACCGCCCCCGGCCACTTCCTTCTGAAAGAGCCAGTGCCCGGGATCGCGCCGGGCAACAGAACTGGTTACCATACGCCCTTCTACCGATACCAAACGCCCAATAATACCTTCATTTAAAAGATCTCGCATCTTCACAACGGCTGGATGCAGGCGATTGAGGAAACAGGTACTCCAGATCACACCAGTAGACTCCGAAAGCGCGTTTAACTCCGCGACTTCTGCGGATGTCCGAGCCACAGGTTTTTCGACGAGCGTAGGGATTCCAGCTTGCAGGAGTTGCTTAGCCCATTTCGGCGCATCCACATTTCGCGCACAGACCAACGCCATCTCCACCGATGCTACTTGCTCTAAGCCCTTTATATTAGAGACCGTATCGTATCTGTCTCCGTGGTCTCCCCAATCACCGCATAGAACAACTTCGGAAATATCCGGACAGTTTGCAGCGGTTTCCAGCCATCCCTTAGCGTGTGGGTTATCCCCGCCGATTAAAGCGATTTTACCGGCCATGAACGCTGCCAAATTCAACGGGGTGACCAACAGCTGCCGAATGGTAAATGTGTTCCAACAGCGCTACCGTACGGCGACCTTCACGACCATCGACGCGCAGGCGGGTCCCCCTTTCCAATGCTGAGACCACATCTTCAACGACATTGTGGATGCTATTATCTACCGTGGCAAGCCGCTCTTCTACACCCTCTCCAAAAACGCGCATTTCACCATTGAGGGCAGAATCAAGTAGGATGCCCCCCTTTTTTCCATGAACCTCTGCGCTGAAATAGGTGTTTTCAGGGAAAGTGGTCGTGCCCACGATGGCACCCTTTGCCCCGCCGGGAAAAGTCAGCAGCGCCATGCCAACATCCTCTGTTTCGATGTCGTGATTCAAGACGGCCGTTTCACCATATACCCTGATCGGATCCCCCATAAACCACAGGATGAGATCAATCAGATGCGACCCCTGATTGGCAAGTGAACCTCCTCCGTCCATTGACCAGGTGCCGCGCCATCCCCCATTATGCGCGAAATATTCATCTGAACGAAACCACTTAAAGCGCACTTCTCCGATCAATAAATCCCCTAATTCACCCCGTTTGAGCAGCTCGGCAATTCGGAAGTTATTGTCGACATATCGACTTTGGTAGTCTACGCCAACCAGTACCCCAGCCTCTTCTCCGGCGGAAATCAGCGCATCACAAGCGGCGGTTGTTACATCCATAGGCTTGGTTGTAATGACGTGTTTGCCCGCCTTGGCAACCTGTATGCCGACTTCGGCGTGCAGGCCGCTTGGCGTCATAACGAGGACTACATCTACGTCATTTCGCCCAAGAGCATCTTGGAGGGAATGAGTCCAGTCACAGCCTATTTCCTCGCCTACCTCTTTGGCGAGCGCCTCGTTAATATCGACTACGACCTTTAACTCGGCTCCAGTCGTCTCGACCACCTGGCGGGAACGATTTCTTCCCATTCCAAGTCCAACCACGGCAAAACCAACCATGCGTTCTCCTTTTCTAACAGGCTTTTAGAGCGGATGGGCTGTATAATAGACCGCACAATATCGGGTGTCAACCAACGCAGCGTGCGCCTACACGGAGGGTTCGCTACCCCCCCGTGTAGGTCTTCCCAATCTAAATCACCCCTTGAGGAATTGCTCAATGTATTCTTTTGAGCGAACCAATCCTTCCTGCTGTAATTCAGGAGTTTGCCAAAAGTGGTGATCCTCTAATTCAACGCTCAATACCCCATCATAACCGCTCTCTTCCAATCGGCGTATAACCTGCTGCCAATCTACCTGACCTTCGCCCGGAATGGTATAGCGCCACCACCCTTCGCCACAGACATAAGTATTGCTGTAGCTTTCACCAAGGATGCCCGATTCATACAGTTTTTCCTCTATGATTTCCGTGTCTTTGAGGTGGACGTGATGAACCCGATCTCCAAACTCTGCTAGCAGTCGGATATAGTCGATTTGAATCCGTAAAAAGTGCGACGGATCATAGCAAATACCAAGATTGGGCGACGGGCACACTTCAAATATTCGACGCAAACTTTCGGGGGTGCATCCCAAATTTCCATAATGGGGTGCACCGCCTGGCCAGGGCTCAATCGCGATATTTACACCCACTTTTTCGGCGTGAGCTACGACTTTGGGATACACCTTTTTAAACACTTCAAAGGTCTCTCCCCTTTTCATGGTCGGATCATCGGGGCCGAGCACGGTAAAGTAGGTGTGCCCTCCGTTTTTAGCGATGGTGGTTAGATCTTTCTTAAGCTGACTCAACGCCGCACGCCTTTTCGCCGCATCTTTGCTCAAGAGCCCACCGCTTCCCGCATCACAGGTCCCAATAGCGAGCCCTAAATCCGCACATTTACTGGCCATTTCCTTGGTCAATAGGGGCGTGTCAATCGCCTCAAACCCATTTTCAGCCAGCCACTCTGCATAAGTATCAAACCCCACTTTTCCTGCAAATGGAGGCATTCTCGTTCCTATTTTCATCCCGTTTTCTCCTTTTTAGATGAGACGTGTGAAAACATTCGGTACAGACTTAATGGCTTTTTTATCCAATACTGCACAAGTATCAGCAATCAAACCGCTCCCTGCCACCCTCTATTGGCATACAGAATTCTCCGCAGAATCTCCTAACGCCTTTTCTTGACTCAGCCAAAGGGCCGAGTTATGTTCGGCCGCCAGAGAACACGTCCCCTTCCAGACAATCAACTGAGGAATTTTCCATGAGCGACGAACGCGTTTTTATTGGCGATTTAACCAGAAAAGAATTTCGCGAACGCATGCAGGCTGGCACAATTAAGGCCGCCATTGTGCCGACCGCTGCTACGGAACAACACAACGAACACTTACACATGATCCACGACACCCTGCACGCATCTTATATGGCTGAAATGGCGGCAAAGAACCTCCTGCCCCACGTGGTCGTTGCCACCCCCGTAAGCATCGGCGTTTCTGAGCATTGGATGGAGCACATTGGCACGCTTACTGTGCGCCCCGAAATCTTCTGCGAGTACGTTTATGACGTTTGCCATTCTCTCGTGCGCGCAGGCGTTGAAAACATCCTCGTCCTGAACGGACACGGGGGCAATGTAAAGCCCATGATGCGGAGAATCGATGAATACAAAGAAAAGCTCAATATAAACCTGCGCTTTCAATCCTATTGGGACGTTTACGACCCAGACCTGGTGCAGCTGCACATGGAAAACGGTCGTCTACCGGGTCATGCCGACGAGTATGAAACTTCAACCATGCTTTACCTTGCGCCCGAACGCGTGCAAACGGAGGCCATCGACAACCCTGCCGCAGCGCTTGGCACGAGAGAAAAAGGCGAAGCGTTGATCGGTCCGGCGATTGCCGGCGTAACACAGCTAGTCGAACAGATGATTAGTGGAGAAGAAATAGATTTACCAACGGTAACGTTTATGCCCGAGGGCAAACGCAACCTTGTAACGGGGGAAGCTGTTTAGCCGTTATGGTTTAAGGACAACGCCTAGCGCCTTTTCTGGGGTCTCGACGAGTACGTCTACCGCCTGGGCAATATCGTCGAGTGCAAATTCATGCGTGTAAAGCGGTTCGACCTGAAGGGCGCCGCTGGCCATTGAGCGAAGACATTCATCAAGATTTCGCTGCGTCGGCCACTCGACAAATACGGCGGGATAGTTTTGCCCGTGTTCATACGCCTCATCGTGGTAGCCGGGACCTGTCCGCGCAGCACTGCGCACGTCAACGTTGCCTAAGCCAGCGGCAAAACCGTGGCTTATATGAGCGCCGCCAACGATGGTTATCCGCCCCATGCGATGGCCGTCTGGCGTCTGCTTAAGGCTTCCGTATAGCTGTTCAAAGGCCGATGAAGCATCCCCGCCAAACGCAATGATTCCAAAGTCCATCCCAAAGTGGAGAGAGAAATCCTTTGCCGTTTGGACGGGATCTTCTATCGATCCCTGGACCGTTTTTTCCACCCCCCATGCCTGCGCTCGCTCCAACCGCATCCCATTCCCATCTACTGCCATGATATGGCAGCCGGAAAGCTGCCCAAACTGAGCGCTAAATTGTCCCACTAGCCCCATCCCCATTATCATGCCATTCTCTCCAAAGAGCGGCAGCGTCCGGCGAATGGCATGCAGCCCCGTAGCCGCTAGGTGCACCGAAGCAGCCGCTTCGAATGAAACCCCATCGGGGATAGCTGCGCACAGGTTTTGCGGAACGCATGCCCTATCGGCATGGAGCGCAAATCCTCCGCCCATGCAGGCAACGCGGTCTCCGACTGCAAACTGCTCAACCCCTTCTGCCACGCGTTCTATTACCCCCGCATTGGCATATCCAAAGGGACGCGCAGGACGCTCCTCCCCCTTTTCTCTCCGCAGCTGCTTTACTCGTCCCAGTTCCGTCCCAGGACTAATCAGGGAAGCAACCACCTTAACCTGGACCTGACCGGGCGCCAATTCCGGCAGATCCTGTTCGACAATAACTCCCTGGCCATGACAATCTAGAGCTGCAACTCTTCTCTGCACCACGATCTTCCCCTTTTACTCTGTGGGAACAGCTTCGGACTCTTGGACCAGTGCACTGAGTCGATCACCCGCCCTGATTTGTCCAATGCCGTCGAGTATCCGCACGCTAGAAAGACGTGCGCCGATAATTTCTCGAACCTCTACAACGCCCAATCGCCTCCGCGCCTCCGCGCCTCCCTCTTCCACGCGCCCAAATCCCGGGAAAACAGCAAAGCGATATCCAATGCGCAATCCATTCTCACTGCCAATATTTATGTACACATCGTCTCCGTATACAGAGAGCACTTCCGGCATTTGGCCGTCAAGTTTCAGATCTTCCGGCTCAAAGAGAGCCTCCATGCCGCTAATCATTTCTTCAAGCGCTGCCAGCGTTGCTTTTCCCAAAAGCGATTCCCGAAAATCAACGCTAGCGAATTCGATATTCCTCAGTTCGGCAAATTTGTGGTCCTGCTCGCGCGGCTTACCTAGCAGGTCTAATCCCAAATCGCGATCGCTAGCTTCCTGTTCACTAGAAACCATGCCCATATCGTACTGATCCTGCACTCGGAGAGCGCCTAGACGCATCTTGGCTACACCGATATAGGATTTATATCCTCCCAACATCGGATCGCCAACGGAGAGCCTTTTCATATCGTAGTCGTCAATAGTGCCAAGGAAGAGCATGTCAGCCTCAACCTGCTCTCCCAATTCAACGAGTTCTTCTATGCTCAATACGCGACGTTTACCTAGCAGTTCATCCACCGCTTCATAAGGCACGACGTGCCATTTTGCACTACCGGCTGCTTCCCCACTTAGCAAGCGCGCCATCTCCCAACCCAGATCCCAAATATCCTTGCGGAAACCGGATTCATCGACAAAGGGCAAAACGGCTACGTAGGGAGGCAAGACCGCCTGCTCTCGCTCTCTGAGACGCTTTAGGCGAAAGTAGACTTCTAAGGCACTCTCTTTCTCCTCTTCGGCCACTTCCTGCTCTTCAATCCGAGCCTCTTGTGAAAGATCTTCTGGCAGGGTTAATGGCGCACAGCTAGTTAGGTGTCCAATGAGAAAGACGCAAAGGAGAGGAGCCGAAAAACCGAGTTTCATCATACCATTTTAATTGGGTAAGGCGCTTTCTAACAGCGCTTCAGGGGTTGCTTCCTCACGATGGTAATGTCCATTAATTGAGCCTTCGCGCAGCACGTAAATGCGATTGCAAAGGCCCAAAACCTCTTCCATTTCAGAAGAGAAAACAACAATAGCCAACCCTGTTTGGGCCAACTCATCTAGCACGCGATAGATCTCGTCTTTTGCGCCCACGTCAATACCGCGAGTGGGTTCATCTACCAATAACACCTTTAAATTATCAACCAGAAGCCAGCGGCAGAGCAGCACTTTTTGCTGGTTTCCCCCGCTCAGGTTGGCTATGGGCGTTTCCGTGCTCGCCGCCCGAACGCGCAGCCGTTCGACCGAGGCCTCCACTCTGCTCTGCTCCATCCCACGCTGAACCCATCCCCACCTACTCAAGGCTTCTAAGGCTGCGATACTAGCGTTTTCACGCACGCTGCGACGGGGAAAAATGCCCTGTTCCCGTCTGTCCTCCGGCACTAAACCCAACCCCATACGACGAGCTGCCTGCGGGCTTGAGTGGGCTAACTCTTCTCCGCCGACTCTCACGCTGCCCCCCCTTCTCCGATCCACCCCAATTAATGCCTGCGCTAGCTCAGTGCGGCCGGCCCCCATAAGGCCTGAAAAGCCGACAATTTCTCCCTCATGGACCTCAAATGAAATGTCATTCACCGAATCCGTCGTCAGGTTTTCAACCTGTAAGACAACGCTCTTTGCACTGCGATTTGCATCGGGAAAACCCAGGCCAAGCTCACGGCCAACCATCAGCGCGACCAGGCGTTTTTCATCGAGCTCTGCCGTTTTTTGGCAGGCCACTTTTGTTCCGTCCCGCAGCACCGTAACCCGATTGCTGATGCGCAGAACCTCTTCCAGCTTGTGGGATACATACAGCACGGAAACGCCCCGAAAACGCAGTTGGTCCACTAGGAGTAAGAGCCGATCAATCTCTTGGGGGCTAAGCGCAGAAGTTGGCTCGTCCATCACGATGAGCTTGGCCTGCTGAGAAAGCGCGCGCGCGATTTCGACGAGTTGCTGTGCAGCAATCCCCAGATAGCCCACCTGCGTCTTTGGATCGACCGCGAGGCCGACCTGATTCAAGAGAAGACGGGCATCTGCATGCAGTTTTTTCCAGAGAACGCGGCCGTTTTGGTTGGGTAGCCGGCCAAAGAAAATATTCTCGGCAACAGAAAGAGAGGGGACTAGTTCCAGCTCTTGGTGTACCACGACCAGACCGAGATCCTGAGCCTGACGCGGATGGGACAGAACGGTTGAAACGCCTTCGACTTCAAGCTGCCCTTCATCCAAGGTATAGGCACCAGCAATGATCTTTATCAGCGTTGATTTACCGGCGCCATTCTCACCTACTAAGGCATGCACTTCTCCCGCTTCTATTACAAAATCCACGTCGCGCAGGGCATGCACGCCGGGGAAAAACTTATGCACGCCGCGCAGTTCGATAACGGGAGCCATTATTTTATTCCACTTAACATGCGGCGGACCAGGCTCTGTTTTCTGCGGGTATCGAGATATACCGCCAGGATGATTACGATCCCTCGGGCAATGTCGTGATAGAAGGAAGAGACGTTGAGCAGGACGAGTCCATTACTGAGCACGGTGAGAATGAGTATGCCAATAAAGGCTCCGGCGAGCGTTCCCACGCCGCCTGTTAGGCTAATACCCCCTAGAATCACGGCGGCAATAACCTGCAGTTCGAAGCCCAACCCGGCATTGGGCTGGCCAGAGTTGAGCCGTGAAGCGAGGATGAAAGCGCTGAGCGCGGCTAATATGCCAGCAATGACAAATACGGCAATCCGTATTCGATCTACGGGCAAGCCGGAGAGCCTAGCTGCCTGCGGATTTCCTCCAACCGCATAAACGTAGCGGCCAAAGGTCGTGTAGTGTAGCACGTAAAAGAAGAGCGCCAGCAATAGGAAGGCGATGAGTACGGGTATGGGAATCGGCCCCAAGTGGCCGGTGCCAATTTCGACAAATGAGTCCACCGACCCCTGTATCGAAACGGCCTGCGTAGACACCATAGCTCCCCCGCGCAAGATAGCCATCATACCCAGCGTAGCTATCAGCGAGTTTATGTGTGCACGAGTAATCAGCAGTCCGTTAATTAAGCCAATACAGGCGCCTGCAAATAGGGTCGCTCCAAGCGCTACGAATACGCTAGAAAAGCTGTTGAGGACCGCTACCGCAACGATGCCGGCGACGGCCTGCACCGAACCCACGCTCAGGTCAATTTCACCCAGTAGAATGACCATGACCATGCCAATGCCCGCTATTGCTACGAGCGCAGCATCGCGCAGCACATTTTTGATGTTGAGCGCCGTAAAAAAAACGGGGCTCAAAAACGACAGTACGACACACAGTAGAATCAGGGCCAACAACAGACCCGCCTGCTCATTCTGCAGGAGACGGTTAACCCATTTCCTCATTGCAGCAAGCCTCGGACAGCATCGAGCTTCATAGCAAAGGGCTGCACAGCCTTGTCGTAGAATTGGTCAACGTTGGCACGCGTAATCATAACGGTGGGCGTTTCATAGTGCGCGGGAAGCGTTTC
>Ga0181579_10003781_pt1 | contig 11904 bp, 6 predicted proteins | sample 071ome_24_FD_132996 | JGI IMG/M metagenome (GOLD analysis project Ga0181579, IMG submission 132996) | Coastal salt marsh microbial communities from the Groves Creek Marsh, Skidaway Island, Georgia - 071402CT metaG (megahit assembly) | ecosystem: Environmental > Aquatic > Marine > Intertidal zone... | reverse complement strand
CGGCTACATAGTCATCTCCGAAATACTTGTTGGCCACGTCCACCACGTCCTGCTTGGTCAATTGCTCCATGCGATCGATTTCGGCGATGTGGTAATCCCAGTCGGAGCCTTCGATGAAAGATTGGCGCATCATGGTGACGCGAGCGGTATTGAATTCCAGGCTGGCCTTTTCATTCTTGAGAAAATCATTAACGATCGCAGGAATGATCCATTCCTCGAATTCACCAGCCTTGATGATCTCGATCTGGTCCAGCAACAGGCGCTCGACTTCTTCCAGGGTCTGGTCCTGCTTCGGTACACCGTAGAGGTTTTGCACACCGTAGTCGTTCAGAAATAGCGGCGAGGAGCCGGCATTCGAGACCAGCTGTTGCTGGTTGAGATTCAGGTTGATCAGCCCTGCAGTGCGATTGTCGAGGATCATGTCCAGCAGGATGAGTGCTTCCTTATCGGTGCTGCCATTGGGAGCAGTACGAAAGGCAAGTTGTACCTGCTCTTCGCCAGGATACTGCACGGTACGTCGTTCAGCGCCTTGCAGCTCCGGCTCGTCCCAGGGACCAACTTCCGGAACCTGCTTGTTCTCCCAGCGGCCAAATTTTTCAGAAATTAACGCGATTGTTGAATCGATATCGATATCGCCACTGATAAAGATGCCCATGTTGTTTGGCACATAATAGGTATCGAAATAGTTCTGAATGTAAACCAGAGATGGATTCTTCAGATGATCAACGGTTCCGATGGTAGGCTGTTGACCGTAGGGATGAACTTTCCATAACAACTCATCTACGGCAGTGCCAATAATGCGGCCACCATTGTCGAGTGTACGGTTCTTTTCTTCGTAAACAGTTTCCAGCTCGGTGTGGAACAGGCGGAATACGGGATCAACGAACCTGTCAGATTCGATTTCTGCCCATTGCTGCAGGCGGTTGGCAGGTAAGCCAACCTTGTAGACAGTTTCCTCGTACCAGGTATGGGCATTGAGTGCATTGCCACCCATGCTGTTGTATAGCTTGTCTATTTCATTTGGCACCGCATACTGCGCAGCCAACTGGGCTTCGCTGTTTATCTCGGCATAAATCTCGGCACGACGCTCCGGGTCGGTCTCGGAGAAGTGTTCTTCATAGAGCTCCACGATCCGATCCAGGTGGGGCTTCTCTGCCTCGTAGTTCAGTGTGCCCAGGTTCTGGTTGCCCTTGAACAGCAGGTGTTCCAGATAGTGAGCCAGGCCAGTGCCATCTGCCGGGTCGTGTTTGCTGCCTGCACGCACTGCTATCTCTGCATAAAACCGGGGCTCTTCGTGATTCTCTGTCAGGTAGACGCGCAGTCCGTTGTCCAGCTCGAAGATGTGCGCATCGAGAGGGTCCTCTGGATTGGCATCATTGATTCGGCGGTAGCCCGCATCAGCCATGGTTTGAGCAGGAGGGCTATCAACCGTGGCAGTTGGCGTGGAAGTGGGGGATTCGCTACAGGCGGCTATGAGCAAACCAGTGCTAATAAATAGAATAAAGCGCTGAATAAAGGCCTGGGTGAGTTTCATGACTGCTCCTGAATTTGAATTGCTATGATGTTAGCGCGTTTTTCCGGCTCCGGTTTGACTGCTTAATCCACTATTTGTCCAGATTCATCTGCTCTGGCAAACCATTGGCCTAGTTGTCCGCTCCTTCATTCATAGTCTGACTTTGAACCATACCTGACTGGATGCGGCTGAGAAATTTTTCAGCCTCCATCATCTGGGATTCGCCCAGTTGCTGTCGCAGCTCCATGCGTGCTGCGGTCAGCACGGATAGTTGGCGTTGGGTTTCTGTGACTGCGTTGGCCTGGGGGTTGAGGCCTTCGCGGATATTGCCGCCGAGATGTTTCAGCACCACGTCCAGCACCCGTCGTCGATCGGTTTCACTCAGACCGGGTGAGTAGCGAGCAAGTTCCTGGGCGAAGGTATTGCGCTGTTGTCGTTCCTGGAAGCTGGCTTCGTACTGATCGAACTGGCCCAGTTGTTGATCATTCAGCACCGCTGCCAGCTGCTCGCGCAGATAATCCGCGCTGGCGATCTGTTCCAGGTTGGCGGCGCTGCTGGCGCCTGAGGCTCGCTGGCGACTGACTTCAACTCGTTCGGCAAACACGTCGGCAATTACCGCACGCACATCATCTGTATCGGCCGCATTGAGTTGCAGGGATTCGATAAATTCTCCATAGCGCAGATTGGCTTGCATTTCGGCCATCTGTCGGGCCATGTCCATGCTGGAACCCGGGGGTCGGCTGCCTGTGTATCCAGGGGGAGGCGCGACGGAAGTATCCGGAGGCTGTGCCCCGTGCAGGCGTGAACTAAGATCATCACTGGTACGAAGTTGCCCGCCGCCCTGAATTTCTTCCCTGGCATCCTGCAGTGAAGCCGAAAGGTTCTGCAGCTGAATGCGTGCCGAGCGCAGGTTTACTTCCAGGCTCTCCACCTCGGCTTTCCGGGCCTGCAGCGCCACTTCCTGGGCAGAGAGTTGCTGATTCAGACTACGATTATCCAGATATTGCCAACCAGCAATCACTGAACTGGTCAGGGCTACAAGGATCAGGCCGGCATTTGCTCTCTGCATGGGGAATTCCGGGGCTTGGAAAAGCTGTCTATGGTAAGGAAAACAGACCGAAAAACCTATCGTTATACCCCCGTGGATGCGCCATTTGGTCGCTAAATAGCAGGGTTTTGCTCAATCAGGCGTATAATCAGCCACTATCTGCGTTTCTGGCAGGGACTGCGTTCGATCATGAAAAATACAGCTAAGCCATTGTTTTTAATAGCTTTTACTGCTTTTTTGCTGGGCTGTAGCAGTGCCTCTTATAAAAGGTCTGCAGACTCCGAAAGCTACGAGGCGATCGAGCAGAAGACGGCACTGGTGCCAGGGATGACCGAGCAGGTGGTGATTGATGAAGAGAAAGTTGTCGATCTCAGTGCTTTCCCGGTCAACAACCAGAGCTTCGAGTTTCTCGATAACGAGGCTGAAAGTGAAGTTGGCGCCAGGATTTTAAGTCTTAATGCTGCGCTCGACCTGGCATTTCGCCATAGCCAGGAGTATCAAACCCAGAAGGAATTACTGTATTTGCAGGCGCTTTCTCTCACTTTCGATCGTTATCGATATGTACCGGTTTTTAATTCAATCACCTCAGCAGATTATCAGTGGGATGCGCAAGACCAGTTCGTCTCCGACATGGAAGCCTTGACTGGTATCGATGCCACCGATAACGGCTCCTTTTTCAACACCAACGAATCGACATTTACCAATACCAGTCTCGGTGCGCGCTACCTGCTGAAGAGTGGTGGTGCAATTGCGCTAAACCTGACCAGCAATTTCACCCGCTTCCTTACCGGTGATGTGAGCGAGTTTGGCACCGGTGCACTAATCGGTTCATTTACCCAGCCATTGTTGCGCGACGCTGGCACTACCATTGAAACCGAAACCCTGATGCAGGCGGAGCGTAATTTGCTCTACCAATTGCGTAACTTCACCCGCTTTCGCAAGACCTTTGCCGTACGCGTTGCCAGTAACTATTACTCGGTACTGTTGAATCGGGAAACAGCGAGGAACAACTACGCTGGCCTGGAGGCAACCAATCTTTCCCTTGAACGGGAGCAGGCTTTTCAGGCGGAAGGACTGACCACGCTGTTGCAAGTGGGCCGACTTGAACAGTCCTCATTGCAGGCAGACCTGAACTGGACCACATCCATTACCCGCTACAAACGCAGCCTGGATAATTTCAAGATCATGCTCGGTCTGCCGGCAGAAGAGAATATTGTGCTCGACGACAATGAGATGGCTTTGATTGCCGAGACTGGCATGGACAGCCCGGATATCAGCCTCGAGTTGGCCACCGAGATGGCATTGCAGACACGGCTGGATCTTTATACACAGCTGGACCAGGTGCAGGATGCTGCACGCAAGATCAATGTGGCGGCAAATGCGCTGGAGCCAGCCCTGGATTTCAGCTTTGTCGCCAACGTGCCGAATTCAACTACACAGGCAGTTGCAGAGCTGGACTTTGAGAATGCCGTCTATACCGCGGGCCTGGATCTGGATTTGCCGCTGGATACCAAGTTCAATCGCAACAATTATCGCCGCACCCTGATTACCTACGAGGCGGCGGTACGCAACTATCTCCTGGCTGCAGATAACATTGCGCTGGATGTCCTTGATGCCTGGCGACGTATGAACGAGGCGCGTAAACGCTATGAAATCAGTCAGGCCAGTGTGGAGATAAACGAGCGTCGAGTCGAAGAGGCAGAACTACGAGCCGAACTGGGTCTCGGTGACATTCAGGACACGGTAGACTCGCAGAATGATTTGACTGCAGCACAAACGGAGTTGGTCCGTTCCATAGTGACCCATAACGTGGCTAAACTGGAATTCTGGCGCGATGTCGGACTGCTTTATGTAGACGATGCTGGCCAGTGGGAGGAGGGCATCGATGAGCCCCGGTAAGGACGAAGTCGGTAAGCAGTTAGGCAAAGGCCTGGACAAATTGCTGGCACGCTTGCCCGAGCCGGTTCGCCTGCGCCTGCAATCCTGGCAGGAAAAATTCCTCGCCGCCCAGAAATCTACTCAATACCTCATTACCGGTGGAGCCGGCGTGCTTGTACTTGCCGTGCTTCTTTCTTTAGGTGGCGGCGACAACGCTGATGGTGAGACGCTGACTTTTGTTGCTCGCCGTGGCGATCTCGATATTACTGTGCTGGAAGGTGGCGCGCTGGAGGCGCTGCAGTCCCAGGAAATTCGCTCCCGAGTCAAGGGTCGTGAGGGAGTAAAGATTCTCAGCATCATTGAAGAAGGATATCGCGTTACTCAAGACGATGTGGACAGTGACCTGGTGCTGGTGGAACTGGATACCGCGGCACTAATTGATGAGCAGCTCAATCAGGAAATCGCTGTTGAAACTGCAGAGGCCAGCTACATAGAGCAGAAAGCACAGTATGAAATCCAGCTGAACCAGAACGTGACCGAGCTGAACGATGCGCGCCAGGCTATGCGTTTTGCACGACTGGATTTCGAAAAATTTCTCGGTCAAAACATCGTTAGCGACATCATCGGCCAATTGGAAATTGAACAGCGTCTGGCGCAGGCGGAGGCAGCACAGCTTGCCAGCCAACAGGCGGCCCTGCCTTCAGCCATAGAACAGCCTGCTATTGAGACACCCGCGAACGCAGACTTCGATATTGATTCCCTGCCGCCACCCATGCAGGACAGGATCCGGCAGATGATGGCGGAGAACAACGGCGAGATTCCGCCAGAGATGCTGGAACGCATGCAAAGATTTGCTTCCGGGGATTTTACACCCGGCCAGGGTCGTCGACCTGGCGGATTCGCCCAGGGTGGAGGATTTCCTGGCGGCGGTCAGCGACCGCAACAGAACCTGCCTACTACCGAACCTGCGGACAGCAGGCCAGCAACTGAGCCAGCGATGCTGATCCTGGAGCCATTTCAGGAAGATCCAATCGAGCAGAGTGCCACGCTATTGATGGATGATAGCTACATGGCGATTCGCAACGAGTTGGATTTCACCCGGTACGCAGATATCCAGAAACTGGAAGATGGTGAAGCCAAGCAACAATTGCGCGCCTTGCTGGATGAGCTGCAGGTTGCCCAGGAAGAATACCTGCTGGCCCAGGATCGCATCGAAGGTCAGCGCCGACTGGAAGAGCGAGGTTTCATTACGCCGACTGAACTGGAAGCAGAAGAGCTGAATCTGAACAAGTCGTTTAACAAGGAGCAGGAAAAAGAGACTGCTCTGGCACTGTACATTCAATACACCTTTCCCAAGGAAGCGGAACAGAAACTTTCTGATTATGAAAATACGGTGATGGGTTTCCAGCGTCAATTGATCGACAACATTGCGGAAGAGGCTCAACAGCGGGCACGTTTTCGTTCTGCCGAACGCAAGTTCAATCTCGAACGAGTCAAACTGGCCGATGTGAATGAGCAGATCGAAATGGCTACCATCCGTGCCGAGCGACCAGGGCTGGTTGTCTATGGTGCCTCCGACCAGAATGCGCAAAGGTACCGCCGCAGCAGCGAGGAAGCCATTGCTGAAGGTGCAACCGTGAGGGAACGGCAGGCAATCCTGACCATTCCGGACATGCGCGAGATGGCGGTGAAGGTGAATATTCATGAGTCAGCGGTGCAGCGGGTAGCTGTAGGGCAGACAGCCAATGTCTCCATCGATGCATTTCCCGATGTGCGTCTCACCGGCGTCGTCACCAAGGTGGCTGTGGTCGCTGATTCTGCAAACTCTTTCATGAACCCTGACCTGAAAGTGTATCCAACCACGGTGAAGATCGACGGCGAACATGACTGGTTGCGACCGGGCATGAGTTCGGAGGTGGAAATCCTGGTGGATCGATTACAGGATGTGGTTTACGTGCCCTTGCAGGCAGTGTCTTACTTTGATGACAAGAGAGTGGTCTACGTTTCCCGCGGCGGTGAGCCGGTGATGCGTGAAGTTGAGACTGGCACCTTCTCTGAATCCTTCATCGAGATTCGCAGTGGCCTGCGCGAAGGTGAAGAAGTGATGTTGTTGCCACCACAACAACGCAGCAATTAGTCGTCGTCAATTCAGATTCAATCCCCTCGGCAAAAGCCAATGAGTGATATTGATACCCCCGCCCAGTCTCCAGGGAGCGAACCGCCTCCCTCGCTGCTGCGTGGTGCCACCGATGTGGTCGCGCGTCTCGAGGATATTCGCAAGACTTATTACATGGGCGCGATCTCGGTAGAGGTGTTGCACGGCATATCACTCAATTTTCATTCCGGGGACTATGTCACCATCATGGGTCCGTCCGGTTGTGGTAAATCCACCTTGATGAATATTCTCGGCTGCCTGGATCAGCCAACTGCAGGCAAGTATTTCCTCGGTGATCAGGACACGTCACAAATGAACGATGACGACCTGTCGCGGATTCGTGGCGCGCGACTCGGCTTTATCTTCCAGTCATACAACCTGATCCAGCAGTTGAACGTGCTGGAGAACATCGAGATGCCCCTGTTCTACCAGGGTTTTAGTGAAGCAGAGAGTCGCGACATTGCCCTGGGTCTCGCCGACAGGGTGGGGCTTGGAGATCGTGTCGATCACAAGCCGTTTGAACTTTCCGGTGGACAACAACAACGGGTGGCTATTGCCCGGGCCCTGGCAGTTGATCCGCTGATTATTCTTGCCGATGAGCCAACAGGAAACCTGGACTCCAAATCGGGTGCAGAAATTCTCGAGTTGTTTGATGAACTGCACGCCCAGGGTAAAACCCTGATCATGGTTACGCACTCGGATGAACTGGCCGAACGATCCCGTCGCCAGATCAGGCTGCTGGATGGCATGGTGGAAAGCGATGAGCGATCTTAGTCTCGATCATCCCCTGGAGCATCCTGGCCGGCGGCCGCAATCCAGTTTCAGCCTGCTTCGTTTCAAGAAAATCACCCAGGTAGGATTGAAGAGTATTTACAGCCACGGTCTGCGCTCACTGCTTACCGTGCTCGGTATCGTGATTGGTGTCGCTGCGGTCATTGCCATGCTGGCGGTGAGTGAGGGCGCTTCCTTCGAGGCGCAGCAACAGTTTCGGGACCTTGGTGCCAACAACATCCTGCTCAAGAGCGTGAAACCGGTGGAAGTTGAAGAGACCTCGCGCCAGGGATTCGGACCTCCCCAGGCTATCGTCTACGGCCTGACCAATGCTGATATTCGGACCATTCGCGATTCCATTCCGGGTGTGACTAATGTGATTGCATCTAGAATCGTGAAGAAGAATGTCTGGAACCTGGGCAACAACCTCAATACCGACGTGGTAGGAACGACTATCGACTATCCAGTCTCCCGCAACTATAACCTGCGTGCTGGACGCTTCTTCACCGAGGCTGAGGCACGGGACCATGCCAATGTGGTGGTGCTGAGCGATGAGGTCGCACAAGCTCTGTTTCCCATAGACAATCCGTTAGGAAGGTCAGTCCGTATCGATGATGACTACTACAATATTGTTGGCATCATGGAATCCGAAGGATTTTCCAATCTGGGGCAGAACCAGGCTGGCAGCTCCAACTCTGCGCCGAGCCGGATTTTTATCCCGATCACTTCATCACGTACTCGCTTCGGTGAGACTACGACTCGCCAAACAGCTGGGGGAATGGAGTCTGAGACCGTTGAGTTGCACGAGGCGATCATCCAGGTCGATAACCAGGACACAGTAATCCAGGTGGGTGAAGTCATCGAGCAGATTCTTGAGCGTCGCCATCGCGACCTGGACTATGCTATCGAGGTGCCACTGGCCTTGCTGCGCCAGGCAGAAGCCAGTGCCTTGCGTGACCAGATCGTTGCTGGCGCCATTGCGGGCATCTCGCTGCTGGTTGGTGGTATCGGCATCATGAATATCATGCTTGCCAGTGTCACCGAACGCACCCGGGAGATTGGAATCCGCCGCGCCCTCGGTGCGAAGAAGCGGGACATCATTACCCAGTTCCTGATCGAAGCGGTGATTCTCTCCGGTGTAGGAGGTTTAATTGGTGTCGTCCTCGGCGTCACCATTCCTTTCTTTATTTCCCTGTTTTGGGGCATGACTACCATTGTGACCCCGGTTGCACCTATATTGGCGTTCTCCATCTCCGCTTTGATCGGTGTGATTTTTGGTATCTATCCCAGCATGCGCGCCGCGGATATGGATCCGGTAGAGGCGCTCCGCCATGAGTAGCTGCATGGCATCCCTGCCGCAGCTTTTATCGCTTCGACCGCCCCCAGCCCAGCCATCCATGGCTGGTCGTTCCTCGCTAGTCGAGCTTCGCTCGACTTTGCCTGCGGCAAGCGCGACTCACCCGGTAGAAGCACTCCGTCACGAGTAACTGGTCAGGGCTGCTATACTGCCGCTAGCTGATTTTCGTTACTGGAACTCCCTTGTCCGATTCCCAATCCAGAACCTCGCGCTTCTTTGAGCAGTTTCGCGAACGCCTCGCCTACCAGGATGCATTGCCACAACTGGTTGCGCTGGGGCTGTTGGCAGGTATCGCCTCGTCGCTGCTAATAGTGGCGTTCCGCTGGTTCATTGAGACTCCCCTGACCGGGATGTTTGGAGACAACAGCGATAACTTTGAGTCTCTCGCCCCTGCAGTCCGCTTCCTGTTGCCTTTTGGTGGAGCCGTGCTGTTGGGCGTCGCGCTTGCCAAAGTTAAAGATGAATATCGGGCGGTGAGTGTTCCCCATGTGCTGGAACGCTTGCACAACAACAATGGCAAACTACCCGGTTACAACATCGTCGTGCAGTTCTTCGGCGGCATAGTCGCACTGGCTTCGGGTCAAAGCGTCGGCAGGGAAGGGCCAAGTGTACACCTGGGTGCTGCGGTCTCTTCGCAACTGGGGCAGTACTTCAATCTGCCGCACAATAGTTTGCGCACTTTAGTTGCCTGTGGGTCTGCTGCTGCCATAGCCGCTTCCTTCAATACACCAATGGCAGGTGTGATCTTTGCCATGGAAGTCATTCTCATGGAATACACCATCGCTGGATTCATTCCGGTGATCGTAGCGTCGGTGCTGGGTGCGACCATCAGTCAGTTGGTTCTGGATACTGACATCTCGCTTGGCCAGAGCGGTGAAGTGATCAATATCCTCTCCCAGTTACCTTACCTGGTCTTAGCGGGTGTGCTGTTTGCCCTCGCTGCAGCCCTGTTCATCAAACTGCACCTTTCCCTGTTCAGCCTGCAGCGATATTCCGTGGTAATGCGCTTTACCGCTATCGGGTTGGCAACAGGAACAGTCGCGATTTTCATGCCGGAGGTCCTGGGCACTGGCTATGACACGCTGGGTGTCGCCATGAGCGGGGAGTTAGTGCTGCAGACGCTGCTGCTAATTGCGGCGGCGAAGCTCTTGATCACCGCGATGGCAACGGGTCTTGGCATGCTTGGTGGCTTGATTGGTCCAACACTTGTTATCGGGGGTTGTCTAGGCGGCGTTGTCGGCCTGATCGGCGCCTGGTTCGTGCCGGAAGCATCCAATCCTGAACTCTATGTATTGCTGGGCATGGTCGCCATGATGGGTGCAGTATTGAACGCACCACTGGCAGCGTTGGTGGCAATACTGGAACTCAGCAGCAATCCTGACATTATTTTTCCGTCCATGCTGACGGTAGTGGTTTCCTGCGTCATCGTGCGCCAGCTGTTTCAGTACGATGGTATTTTTGTCGAACAATTGAAGCGCCATGGCCACAGCATAGTTCACGGTGCTGGCAAGGGCTTCCTGTCCCGTGTCGGGGTGGCAAGCGTGATGAATCGCGCATTTAGTCAATGCGAGCCGGTGCTGAGCCCGGCTGAGGCAAGAAACCTGGTGAGCAAGAAACCGCTGTGGCTCACATTTTCAATGGATGATGTGCCGGTGCTGTTGGCGACTGCAGATCTGGCGCGCACACTAGAACGACAGGAAGAAAGCGAAGCCGATATCGACCTGCGCTCTTTTGGCAGTAGAATCCTGCACACGACCGAGATCAATGCCCTGTCCAGTTTGCGTGAAGCTGGTGAGCTGATTCAGAAGACCGGGGCTGATGCGTTGCTGGTTATCTCCCCTGACAGCAGAGATAGTGCGCTGGTCAAAGGTGTCATAACTCGACAGACCATGCTTGCTTACTATGGCATGTAAAACCAAATTGGAGTCACCATGAGAACGCGAACGCTCATCTCTCGTTATCTGTTCATCATCATCTGCTGTTTTTATTCTGCTCAGGAATTTGCGCAGAGCAGTTCGGATCTTCAGGCCTATGATGAGAGTGCCGATCTTGCAACGCTGGCGCAGCATGAGAGCGAACGCATGCGCTTCATCCTGCTTAATTCGAGAGTGCAGGAGAAGAGTTCAATCTGGGCGTCGTTCGAGCAGGAGCTGGAAAGATATTCGGCGTCCCGCTATGAGCAACTTAAAGAACTGATCCTCGAAGCTGACATAGCCGCACTGCAGGCGGCAGTAGCTGTGGGTGATCTCAGTTATGAAGAGCTTACAACTTTTTATCTCTATCGCATTCGGGAAATCGAAAGTGATAGCCAACGCTTTATCAATGCAGTCATTGCACTGAATCCGGATGCGATCGATCGCGCACGTGCGCTGGACCGGGCTCGTGCGGGCGCTCCGGAGATGGATCGTGATCCTGTCTTTGGTATTCCGGTGCTGTTAAAAGACAACATCAATGTGGCGGGTATGGCAACCACGGCAGGGGCTGTCGCATTACAAGACAACTTTCCCGACAATGCCTTCGTTGCCGAGCGCTTGCTGGAAAAGGGTGCGATTATCCTGGGTAAAGCCAACCTGAGTGAGTGGGCATATTTCTTTTGCGGGGATTGTCCCTCAGGCTACAGCGCCATGGGAGGACAAACCCTGAATCCATATGGTCGCTTTGACTTTGGTACTGGTGGTTCCAGTTCCGGCAGTGGCGCGGCCATTGCTGCCAACTATGCGGCGGTTGCTATCGGATCTGAAACCTCAGGCTCGATCCTCTCTCCGGCCAGTGCCAATTCCTTGGTCGGCCTGAAGCCGACCACCGGCAGTATCAGCCGCTCTGGTGTCGTACCTATTTCTGCCAGCCTCGATACCACGGGGCCAATGGCCAGGTCGGTGGCCGATGCGGTGGTGCTGTTCAATGCTATGACCGGTTACGATGAGCGGGATTCTGCCATGCCGCTACTTAGCGTGGACTTGCAGCTGGAATACCGTGAGCAGCCGATGCAGGGCAAGCGTCTGGGAGCTCTCGATAGTTTTATGGACAGTGACTTCTTTGTTCAGGCGCTGGGCCTTATGTCAGGTGATGGCGCGGTAATCGTCGATATTGAGATGCCGGAAGTCGACAGGGATGGATTCAGTGAACTCCTAGGTGGCGAAATGAAAAGAGACCTGGCGCTCTACCTGGATAATTTTGCTGCT
>Ga0181579_10003780_pt1 | contig 11906 bp, 8 predicted proteins | sample 071ome_24_FD_132996 | JGI IMG/M metagenome (GOLD analysis project Ga0181579, IMG submission 132996) | Coastal salt marsh microbial communities from the Groves Creek Marsh, Skidaway Island, Georgia - 071402CT metaG (megahit assembly) | ecosystem: Environmental > Aquatic > Marine > Intertidal zone... | reverse complement strand
TCATCTTTGGCAAGTTTTGTTTTACTTTTAGCGTGGGTCGTTGGCGTCTTCCCGTCTGCCCCTCGGCGCAAAAACTCGTACCACGCGACTTGTCTTTCCTCTTCTTCCTTTCGAAGCACTTCCTTCCAATCTTTCGGCTGTTTGTTCTCCTTTGAAATGGCGAACCCGTAGGCGTCTCTGTTCTGTTCGTCTTCGTGGCTTTTTTTCATCTCGCCCGTCGTCATTATTATTATTGATTATTGTTATTATTACCACTTAATGTGCGCGTCGTCGTCGTCGTCGTCGTCGTTGTTGTTGTTGTTGTTGTTTTCGTCGTCGATGTCGTGCGTGGGCAAAAGAAGTCGTTGGAGAAGGGGAGAGGAACGGAGAAGAAAAATGGAATCACTGTTCTTCTTTACGGGAGTTCCCACGCGCGCGAAGGACTACCACGCGCTCGCGATCGTAAAATCTTGCACTCGCGTTCTCATCGATCGCGTCTTTCGGTGAGTCTTTTCTCCGTCTGACTGATTATTCTAAAACGCACACGAAACGCAAGAACGCAAGAACACGAAGAGAGTAGTTAACGAATAAAAGTATGGAGAGAGAAGTGGGTGGAAACGACGACGTGAACGAAAAGAGCACAAAAGCAAAAAAGCAAAAAAAAAGGAAGAGAGGTCGAAAAGCAGAAAGAGGTGCGGTTGGAAACGAACGAGAAGAACGTATGTATTAGCGCGTTCGGGGCTTTTTTTTGTTTTTTGCCAGCTGGAAGGAGACGACCGAGAGAGACGACCGAGAAGAGCGTGTCTTTTTTATCTTCTTCTTTCTCGCGTCGTCGTCGTCGTCACAGTTATTGCACGTCCCACGCGCTCTGCTCGCACTCGCAGACAGACAGACAGACAGACAAATAACGGATAGATTCGCGATGGTGGTCGCAGCAACGTCGACGTTATTCGGTGCGACGAGCAATCTTCCTTCCTCGTCCACCTCCCAAAATTCCGGAAGATTAGTCCACAAACACCACCACCACGCGTTTCTCGGGGGGTCACCTCTCGGTTCGTCCACGGCGCCGTTCGGAAAAAATAACAACAACAACAACAACAACAACAACAACAGAAAAGTCTCCTCTTCTGTTGTCGTCGTTCGCGCGTCCGCTTCCTCCTCCTCCGACGACGACAACAACAACAACAACAGCAAAGAAAGCGGGGAAGGCGCATCAAAGGTGACGTCGGAAGTGCCAGCTAAGCTGAGAAAGAAGAAAACAAATAAAAAGAAAGAAATAAAAGACATCTCCGCGGATGACATCAACCCGATCGCGATTGGTCGCAAATCCAGAGAAATGTTCGATGGCTTCTTCAATCAAATCACTTCGTTGACTCGCTTGCAGAAATCTACCGGAAACATCCCAGGCAACGCCGGGTACGACACGAGCATCTACGACATGGACTTGTTATCGGGCGATACCACGGATATGATCGATGCGAATCCACAGGCGAAGTTCACGACGGTTTTAGTCACCGGCGCGACTGGGAGAGTTGGAAAAGTTATCGTGAGAAAGCTCTTGCTGAGAGGGTACGGCGTTCGCGCGTTGATTCGAAGAGAGTCGGATAAGGAATTCTTGCCCCCAAACGTCGAGGTGTTTGTCGGCGACGTGTCGGATTTAAACACCATGAGAGAGGCGGTGAAAGGTTGCGCGAAGATCATGTATTGCGCGAGAGCTTCGTCGACGTTGACGTCGGACTTGTACAACGTCGAGGTTCTGGGCGTTCAAAACGCATGCGCTGCGATGCAGGATTACTTTCACACGTTGGCGGCGAGACGCGCGGGTCAATCCGTCAAGTCCAAGAAGATGTTGACGGATTTCAAATGGGCACAAAATTACGAAGGTGAGAGACAGTGGTCGACTGAGTTCAGCCAAAGCGCGAATGAATCTGCCACGAGCGGTTGGAGAACTGCCAGCAGCAGCGAATCGTCCACGTCTGCGGCCAAATCGGAAGCGACGCGAAGAACGGTGCAAAAAGTAAAATTTGAACCGTCCGCGGAAAACTGGAAGTTTGCCAGTTGGTCCGGGTTCGTGACGCCAAGAACCGGAGTCGCGACGCTCATTTCGCCGGATGTGAAAATTCTTCACGCGGAGAGCTCGAATAAGGCGATCGACTTGTCATCCTGCGAGGGTTTGACCATTCGATACAAGTGCGATGCGAAGAAGTATTCGCTTTGCGTCATCGATACGGATGGCAACTTGTTTCGCGCATCCATGCGCACAAAGTTGGGATGGAAAACGCAATCCATTCCTTGGTCTAGATTCGTGTCGGAAGATGTGGACGACACGATGAAGTCCTCTGCGGACGTTCCGCAGCTCGACGTTTCCAAGATTGCGAAAATCGGCATTCAGTTCCGGGCGAAAGTGAACGCCAAAACGAGCCAGACGTTGGAAGATGATTTGGCCGGTGCGACCAACCAGTTTTCCTTAGTTTTGGAGTACCTCAAAGCGAACCCGAGAGGAGAGGAGGCGGATATCGTTCTCTTATCGTGCTTTGGCGCCGGCATGGAACCAGGGGAGGAGAAGCAACGCGTTGTGAAGCACAAGAAAGACGGCGAGTGCGCGTTGAGAAGATCGGGCTTACAATACGCCATCGTGAGACCGGCGGTATTGAGCGAAGAGCCGAGTGGAGGTAAGGCGTTGGTCTTTGACCAAGGCGAACGATTGACGCAAACTATTTCGTGCGCGGATGTTGCGGACGTGTGCGTGAAATCGCTTCACGATTCCGAGGCGAGAAACCGAACGTTTGACGTTGCGTACGATAAAGGCTCCGAGGGCGACTACGAGCTAGTCACGCAAGTCGCGTCGAAGAACTCGGGCAATTACTTGACGCCCGCGTTACAGCCGCTCGAGAGAAACACGTAAAAAAGATATAACATGCATTATTGACAAGAATTCGAGGGAAGATTAAGAAAAGAAGAAGAGAGAAGAGGTGAAGAAAGAAAAGTTTTAATCAGCAGAAAGCATACAAATCGCGAAACTATTTGAGCAAAACTCGTTTATTTCTTCGCTTCTTTCACTGTTTGTCTAACTATACCTAAAAGCTCCTCTTGTTTGATGGCATACATTTGCTCCAGTCGTTCAGCTGCCGCGGCAGCCAAATTCTCCACCGCTTCTATGCTATTCTTACCGTTACTATTGCTGCTATTATTATTGTTACTACTCCCAGCGTGATTCTTCACCAACTTATTTCGAGTCAATATGCACCCATATAACGACCTCACGTCCGCCCCAGTGGACATATCAATAGCCGCGGCATAATACATGCTCGCTCGTCGTAAATTATCAAAACCACCTAAAGCATACAATTGCTCCGCGACACGTCTGTGATGATGGTAATTACTCGGCGCGGAGCATATGCACTCTTCGAAGCAAAATATAGCTTGTTCGTGCATGAAGAGCTTCGCGTAAATCTTTCCAGCGTGTTCCCACGCTTCAACATCGTCCATGAACACGTCCAGATATTTGTTCAACGCCTCTAAACACTTTTTCGTTTCGTTTTGAGACTCAAAAACTGCTATTCTTCTCTTCATCACTCTTTGCTCCGTCGGTTGATCTTCCAAGATTGCATCGTAATGTTCCATCGCTTTGTCGAATTCTCCCGATGCCTCTAACAACATTCCCTCTAAGCGTTTTAATCGCTGCGAATTCTTTTGCCCCAACGTATCTTCAACTATCGCTTTCAACTCGTTGAATAGCTCGAGAGCTCGTTTCAAGTTCGTGCTCGAAGTGTCCAACGAAGCAATGAACGTTTGCTCCAACAAAGTCAAGTGCTTGTTTACCGTCGAAGGACTGGAACCGAAGAGAATTTTCGATAGAAACGATCGTTTGCGCAACTTTTCGTTCGTGTGTTCTAAAACAATCTCTCCTGCTCTGAACGCAGACGCGCTTCGTCTCAGTTTGTGCTCTTCGATCATTTGCAAAAATAAAGCGCAACTTTTCACGTCTTTTTTCGCAAAGCCAGCGCTCGTTAAGTACTCCTCGAGATCATTCACTTGAGGAATAGTCGATCGGATCGTCGCGTCCATCGTTGTTCGCGTTCTTCTCGCTTTATCGCTTCTCCTCCTCTTTTTCCCTTTTTCTCTTTTTCTAAAAAAATGAAAAAATCGCCCCCCCGGGAGCCCAGAGCAAACAGAGCTTGATTGCACGAAGACGAGACGTGTTCATATTACGAATACGAGTAGTGTTTAATTTCAAATTTGTATAAAAATCTTTTTAAGTTCACGCGATCAAACGACTGATGGAACGTTTAAAACTGCTTATCTACGCCAAACATGGTCGATACCGACGCAGCTTGCGCTCTTTCTTGAGGATCTCGCAAGTAACTCGAATACGCCATGGTCCCAAACATCATCGTGTACAAGATGTACGTGATTTGGCTCGTCGCCGGCGGGTGTCCGTGCATTGCAGGAGACCAAACTTTGATGAAGTAATGAAAACCAATGCAAACAGATAAGAAGAAGTTGCCAACAGCCACCGTTTTCATCGTTTCTGCTTTCGTTCCAGACAAAATGGCGATGTGAAACAATTGCAAGAACAAATAAACCGCGTACGACACGCACTTCAAAAACTGCAAGATGATGTAATCAGCTTCGTTAGACGCTTGTAAACTCGCCATTGGTTCGTTTCCGGTGAGTGCGTTGATGAACCACAAGATGAAGCAATACGTCGCGTTGTATGCGTTCACAACTAACAGCACTTTCTGCAAACTCAACATCGCCGTCAACCTATTCAAAATGAAAATCACCACGCACACCGGCAATAACGGCAACGAATACGTAATCACGGCGGCAATAAACGGCGAGTACTCCTTCGGGACGTAATCACGGATGTTCTCGTGAATGTATTTATGAGACCAGTCGTGGGCGGCGGACAGTCTAGGCGCCGCGTGCGTGGAAATCTTCTTATATCCGGCATCCCACGCCTTCTCGAAGGTTTCTCCGACGTCCCACAACATGGCCGCTCCAGCACCGGTCCATCGACTCCCCGTGCGTCTTCCGAACGAGTCGTTCTCGGTATACGCGGGAAGTTCACCGAACGAACCCGGATCGTTCAAATTTTCCTCCTCTACGGTTGATTTCGTATCTATTTCTCCTTCCTCTTCCGCCGCCTCGTCGTCGTTGCTAATTTCTCCTCCATCACCGTCGTCTCCAACATCATCTTCTTGCGCTGCTACTTGTGTGAATCCTCCGTTCACGTTCGTCGTCGATTGGATCAAGACGAACGAAAGGCACAAGGCGAGAAGAACGAGAAGAAATCTTCTCGAAGAAGATTTTGATTTCTGAAGCATCATCGTTCGCTTTTTTTGTTACCGGTCTCTCCGCGCGTGGTTCGCAAAGACAAGAGATCCTTCTTTCTTTCTTTCGAGTGTCGTTCGCGATGGGATTAGTCGCAAGTCGGTCTCTGCGCTTCTTTTGTGTACGTAGAGAACTGACGAGTGAGAAGTGGCTCTTTCTCCACCTCTCTCTCCCTTAATTATAAAAGGTTTTCCGCATGAAATAAGTACACCACAACTCACAAAACAAAGAAAGAAAAAAAAAAGAGAAACACTCGTCGTTTGTGTCTCCGTCATGCTCGCTTCTACTTTACGACTGGCGAGAAGAGCGAGAACGACGCACGCGACGCCAACGAGCGCCGGCGAAGCTGCGCTTTTCTACTCGTCGCGTCAAGCCAGCAGCAGCGGTTATTCGACTTTGTGCGTGTTATTATTTCATTTGCGTTTTCTTTGAATCGTTTTCTTCGATGTGTTTTCTGGAAGAAAGAGAGAGAGAGAGAGAGAGAGAGGGAAAGACGAAAAAAAAGGGTCGGTCGCGCGCGCGTTTGTTCTTCTTAAACTTAAAACGTCTACTTTTTTTACGTTCGCGATCGATAGGGCATCAACGTTACTAACGCTTGCGCGCTTTTTCTACTTTACACATCATACTCTCTTTCTTTGTTCATTTCTTCGCAACGAAAAAAAAACTAAACAGGACCTCTATTTTAGACGGTTCCGTGTGGCAGTTAAATTCGAGGAAAGGTAGACTAGTCGGGACCGATCAGCACGGGAACGAATATTACGAGAATACGAAATATCAACAGGGACGATCGAGATGGGTGAAATACAAAGATTTGAGCGATTACAATCCAGCGAATGTGCCGAGAGAGTGGCATCAATGGTTGCATTACATCTCCGATGAACCAGATTTGACGCAGGAAATCAAGTACGAGATACCGGCTATTCACTTGAAACGAACGAAACAGTTCGGCGCCGTGGCATCAAACGAACCTCGATACTACCCAAAAGGACACTTCTTCAACAAGAAGGGGATCAAGGATTGGAAAAAATACGCGGCCTGGAGTCCTCCGTGATCGAGAAGAACTTTTTGATAAAAAATCGTGTACTAACATAAACCACATAAATTCTCACCTTTCGTTTCTTATACGTATTTCTCCTCTTCTTTCGCGAGCGCTACCTACTATCGCATGTTTTTACAAGGTTCTATCGTGGGTGTATTTTAAACTAATAAGCTAAGTATTCTTCTTCACAAAGACAACGGAATGTCGCAACGCGCTTCTCGACAAATTTGCAATGTTCTCTTCTCCTTTTTCTACTATTGTAGCCACAGACGGCGGGTGCGCGTTCGAAGCGTCGTCCGCCGTGACGTGTCTTATACCGTGGCGTAGAAAATAGGCTCCGTTCTCGTCGTTGTATTCATCTCTGTAAATCAAAAGAGAGCGCGGTTGTAAAAGTACTTGCGCGATCGGTTCCTGCTGTTTTTCTTCGCGAGCTGATTTCTCCTCTTCCTTTGGCCAAAAATCCATCAAAGCTCTCCCCGTCGTCGTAAGGATGACGACGTGTGGGTTGTATACGATACCGTCAAAGTGCGGATCGATGCCGGCGGGCGCGTTGTATTCGTTTATGAGCACGTGATTTGCCTCGTTTTGACCATCCATTGCCGTGGTTTCTCGCAGAGTTTTTTTCAACGCGTTGATCCATAGCGGCGTGTTCTCGTCGTTTGACGCCGCGTTGATATTGCATATTCTTCTTTTCCCATTCGACACCCAGTTTCCTTCGTTCTGCGTCCGTATCGCTCGTTTTATCCTTCTCTCTTCCTCTTCGTGTATGAATTCTGGCACGTAAAACAAACCAGGAATACATTCGCCGCGTTTGTCTCTCACTCTGTATTTATCCCAATCCTCGATCGGTTTCCGGGTAAAAAACTGCGCGAAGAACACGTCGTCACTCATGAGTTGGTCCGCTTTTCTGGCGTTCGCGTCGCATTCTTCTCCCTCGTCGTCCGTCCTCGTCGTCGTCGAAGCTTTTTGCTTCGTTTTCTTTTTCTTCTCAATCTCGACGGCGAGAAGTTTCGAAAAGTTAATCGACATGGAGGTGTCCTCTCTCTCTCTCTCTCTCTCTCTCTCTCAGCGCGCGCGCGCGCTCGCGATGTGGCGATAAGAACAAGAACAAGGACGACGACGACGACGACGGCGACGACGACGACGGACACAGGGAGCGAAGAGTGCTTTTTCGTGTAAGTGTGTTGTTTTTGTTTTGTTTTGTGTCGCCACTTTACGAGTCGTACTTCAAAAGAAGAAAATACTCGATCGAAAAACGGAAGAAAATATGGACGCCGCTGCATCCGTCGCGCGCGCATCGAGGATTCGGGCGAGAAGAGAACGCGCGAGACGAGCGCGCGAGAGGAAAACTGCGGTTTCGTCGAAGAAATCGATTTCTTTGCGCGGCGAGCGCGAGGAAGAGGGAAATAACGGTACGTTCGCGCGTTGCTTTCTTTCTTTCTTTCTTTCTTTCCTGGTGCTTTTTATTTTTAGCTTAAAACTTTTGTATTCCTCGTTCTCGCCCGACACCACAGACGACAGAGACGACGACGACAGAGACGAAGACGACGACGAAAAACGAGTTGCTCGCGAGGAGAGCGGTGACGAGCCATTTGAGAGCGCTGAATGCGTACTCGAAAGAGCGCGGAGAAAGATGGAAAAGCTTTTGGAAAAGAGCTTCGAAAAGGCAAAATTAGAAGAGGAAGAAAAACGAAAAGTTTTGACCGAAAACATTAAAAACGAAGCAGAACGAGCAGAAACGCACGCGAGGATGCGACATGAAGTGCGCACAGATATCGCAGAAGACGCAAAGATGAGTTGGTACTTTGAAATTCTCGACGACGCGGGTAAAGAAATGGGAAGATGCGGTGACGATAGTGCGACGAGCAAAGACTCAAAACCGCGCGCCGAGAAAAATACCAACGCCGCTTCGACAAAAATGGACGACGAAAGCGAAAGCGAAAGCGAAAGCGAAAGCGAGAGTGAGAGTGCAGAAGCGAGGATAAAGAAAAGAACGCAAATGAAAGAATGCGTTGCAAACAAAATCGAAATTAACAAACGGCTATCGCACATCTTACGCTTAGCAGACGCAAATTATGCCGAAGTCGTAGCGCATCACAAAAGCGCGATTGAAGATATTCGACGGAAAACAGAGCAGCAGGTGCACGGTTTAGAGAAAGAAACCACCGATACGAAAAAGGCATTCGAACAGTTTTTGAGAGTCGAGTGTTTAAACAAAATGCTGAGACAAAACGCCTCATCTCTTGGGAGAATATACGAAGAAATTGCACAGAAAGAAGCAGCTGAAATTGAAAAGGCGATTGCGCTTCTCGCAACTCGCGAAAAAGAAATCGACGATGTTCGAGAAAGCGAACGCGCTTCTGTAGAAAACGAGCGCGAAAAATTGGAGATCGATTTAGAAGAAAGCGAAAGTATCCTTCGCCGATTACAGGTTGAAAACTCAATACACGAAGACCGTTTGCGACGCGTCCTTGAGGAATTCTCGTCGCGCGAAAAAGCCAGACGCGACCGAGCATCTATTTTAGATCGACAAACAAAGGACGAGTATTGCGCACTCAGTGAAACCAAGCGAATGTACGAGCGGAAAGTGGTAAAGTGCGAACGTGCCGCAGGACGACAAACGTGGAGGAATAAAGATGCAGCTTCAAAATTGCTTCAACAGCAACAATACGAGCGCGAAAAAGTAAGAGTGCGCGCAAGGTGATATAGCTTGTTTTGTATAAGAGTTTGTCCTCCGTATATTTTCCTCTTTTCCTCATCATCTTCCTCATTCAGACTTTCACACGTAACCCATTTTTACTTGAAGAGGAATACTATGCATAGAACTGCAATTGCACTAAGGAGAGCATTTCTGGTGAATGTTTTGATTGCGATTGCGGTATCAGCGCATGCATTTTCCGTCTTTGCTGCGCGAGGAAGTGACTTTCCAAGATTTCTCGCTGGCGAAGGTGACGGTGATGATGAATCAAGCTCAAACGTTTGTTCGGCGAGAAGAACGTCGCTGAGCAAAAGCCTGGAGATTGGAACGTGCGCTCAATCTGAAGCAGCGTGCGTGGATGACATTCGGGTTTCATCAATAGGTGCCGAAACAAGCGATGACTCAGTTCTTTCCGGCGCGAAGTCGTCTACTAAGAACTACATCGTTCGTTTTACGTCGTATAAGTTGCAAAAAGAACACAAGAAAACGCTCGAAAGAATACTACGAAAAAGTGGATCCACAGTTAGCGATGCGGATGACATTGTCGATGATACGCGCTCGAGAAACGCTGAGTCAGTTGAGCATACAATACTAGATCGAAAGAATAAAGCTGAATCTTTCCCCACAGATTTTGCACTCGTCGCTTCCAGAAACGAAGCGGCGCTTAGAGCTTCACTAGCCGAACCGTTCGCGCGTACACTTGGCGTCAAGGATTTCTTTGTCGACGCTCGTTTGACGCGTTTCCCAAAGTCAACTGAAGGTACAAATAGCGGTAGAAGTAGCGATAACGATGAAGAAACCAACGACAATGGCGTTGTAGAAGATAGTACCCATAGCAGCACGACGAGAAGAAAAGGACGACGATTGAGAAATCGGCTACACTCTCGAAATGGCAGAGGTCAACCGATTTCAAGCGCTTTCAACGCGGAATCGTTGTGGAGACAAGGATTCAAGGGACAGCGTGTCAAGGTAGGCATCTTCGATACGGGTGTAGACTCTGCACACTCGCATTTCAAGGGACGGGTGAAAGATCGATCAAATTGGACTCACGAAAATACTCTAGCGGATGGACTGGGGCACGGCACATTTGTTGCAGGGGTGATTGCTTCGACATTTCCACAGTGTTCCGGTTTTGCCCCCGAAGCTGACATTCACACGTTTCGAGTGTTTACGAATGACCAAGTATCCTACACTTCGTGGTTTCTTGACGCCTTCAATTACGCCATCGCAACTGAAATGCACGTCATTAACTTATCCATTGGTGGACCAGATTACTTGGATTTACCATTCGTCGAGAAAGTAAACGAAATCACCGCAAATGGTATCATCATGGTTTCTGCGATAGGGAACGACGGTCCTTTGTATGGAACTCTTAATAATCCTGCGGATATGATGGACGTAATCGGAGTAGGTGGTGTAAACTATGAAAGACGTATAGCACCGTTTTCATCGAGAGGTATGTCAACGTGGGATTTGCCGGAAGGCTACGGACGAGTTAAGCCAGATATTGTCGCCTTTGGACAAGACGTATTCGGTAGTAGAATATCCGGTGGTTGTCGATCACTGTCAGGTACGTCGGTTGCATCACCTGTCGTCGCCGGAGCTGTAACTTTATTAGCTTCTGTCATTCCAGAACGAGAAAGATGGCTGAAATTGAACCCGGCGTCGATGAAGCAAGCTTTAGTTGAAGGTGCAGTCCGGCTTCCGGAGATTCCCATGTACGAACAAGGTGCCGGATTATTAAACTTGGAACACTCCGCCAAAATATTAAGAGAATACGTCCCGCGTGCCTCTTTGATTCCGGGCAACATTGATCTCACGGAATGTAAGTATGCTTGGCCGCACTGCAGACAACCAATCTATCATTCCATGATGCCACTCATATTTAACGCAACCATCGTAAATGGTATGGGTGTTCGCGGATCTTTAGATGCTGAACCTAAGTTCACTCCATCTTTGCACGATCTGGGACAACATTTGGACGTTCGGTTTGCATTTTCAGAGACGCTTTGGCCATGGAGCGGCTATTTGGCAGTCTACGTGAGAGTGAAGGAAAGCGGCAAGCAGTCGCAAGGCAAAGCATCGGGGACAATTTCGTTCACGGTTGTATCCCCTCCCGCAATGGGGCGCGATGGTGTATTTGAGACAGAAATCCGCTCTTCGACTGTTGTCGTACCGATTACAGTCAAAATTATCCCGACACCAGCAAGGAAAAAACGCATCCTCTGGGACCAGTTTCATAACGTCAGATACCCACCGGGATACGTGCCACGGGATAATTTGGACGTCAAATCAGACGTGTTGGATTGGCACGGCGACCACCCACATACAAATTATCACGGCATGTATGACTCTCTGCTCGATAACGGATATTTCTTAGAGGTTTTGAGTGGTCCTTTCACGTGTTTTGATGCCTCTCTGTACGGTGCCCTACTGATTGTTGACGCAGAAGAGGAATACTCAAAGGAAGAGCGCAAGAAGTTATCAAACGATGTTCGAACGTTAGGTTTAGGTTTAATTGTGTTTGGTGAATGGTATAACGTGAAAACCATGCACACGATGCGTTTCTTTGATGATAACACGCACGAGTGGTGGACGCCCGTCACTGGCGGCGCGAACGTACCGGCGCTGAATGACCTACTCGGTGACTTTGGGTTCAGTTTCGGTGACAGAATAATCGAAGGTGTTGCACAAATAGGAAGAGATAATGTAAGGATATCTTCCGGTGCGAACATCATGAGCGCTCCGAAAGGAGCTTTTGTGCATTCTGCATCGATGGTTGATAAAGCGGCAGACGCAGCTGAAGAGCGGAAGACGACGCATACGCAACGGACGCCGCCTCGGCGTGGAGTA
>Ga0181579_10003776_pt1 | contig 11916 bp, 17 predicted proteins | sample 071ome_24_FD_132996 | JGI IMG/M metagenome (GOLD analysis project Ga0181579, IMG submission 132996) | Coastal salt marsh microbial communities from the Groves Creek Marsh, Skidaway Island, Georgia - 071402CT metaG (megahit assembly) | ecosystem: Environmental > Aquatic > Marine > Intertidal... | reverse complement strand
CGTTTTTCTGCATAGGCTTACAAGAACGGTATTATAATACCTATTCATGAAGAACCCTTGATCGAGCCCGGGCCTCGCAACACGTTGCCAACGGCGGAAAACCGGCCCATGTTCGGCACCTCACAGACGACGGACGCGCCATGAGCGACACCGACACACTCGAGAAAAACGCCGCCGACGCAGGGCCCTTCGTGCTGCGTGCCAACAATGACGGCGCGGACGGCGTGACCAGCCTCATCCTGAACCGGCCGGACGAGCTGAACGCCCTGTCGGAGGGCATGCTCGCCGCCCTGCAAACGGAACTCGACGATATTGCAGGTGACCGGTCGGTCCGCGTAGTGGTGCTGGAGGGCACAGGCCGCGCCTTCTGCGCCGGCCACAATCTCAAGCAGATGCGCGCAAACTACAGCCTCGCATACCAGCAGGAACTCTTTGCGACCTGTTCCAAGATGATGCAGTCGGTGCTGCGCCTGCCCCAGCCCGTGATCGCCAAGGTGCGAGGGCTCGCCACCGCCGCCGGTTGCCAGCTCGCCGCCACCTGCGACCTCGCGGTCGCGGCGGACGATGCGCGGCTCGCCACGTCGGGCATCAATGTCGGGCTCTTCTGCTCGACCCCCGGGGTCGCCGTGGGCCGGGCCGTCGCGCGCAAGCACGCCATGGACTTGCTGCTCACCGGAGACTTTCTCGATGCCCCCCGCGCTGCAGAGATCGGCCTGATCAACCAGGCCGTGCCAGAGGCGCTGCTCGACGAGACGGTCGGCGAACTTGCCGCGAAGCTCGCGCGCAAGAGTGCCCACGCACTCGCGCTCGGAAAGCAAGCGTTTTATCGCCAGCTCGAGATGGGCATCACGGATGCCTACGCCTTCGCCGGCGAGGAGATGGCGCGGAACATGATGGACCGGGACGCCGCGGAGGGCATCGACGCCTTCATCGAGAAGCGCGACCCGGAATGGGACCAGGGCCCGCGCCCGGAAGAAGATCGAGGCGAGGATTGAGGCTTACATGGTTCTGGATTCCGAAAAGCAGTTCACCTACGCCGACGACTTGCTGCGCACCCTGTTCGACGAGGTGAAGACCATCGCCCTGGTCGGCGCGAGCCCGCGCGGCGAAACCCGGGCGAGCTGGCGGGTCATGCGGTTCCTCCAGAACGAGGGCTACAAGGTGTATCCGGTGAACCCGGACGCGCTCGGACAGGAGATCCACGGCGAGAAGGTCTATGCCTCGATCATGGACCTGCCCGAGAAGGTCGATATGGTCGATATCTTCCGCCTGCCCTGGAAGGTCCCGCCGGTCGTCGACGAGGCGATCGAGCTGGGCGTACCCTACATCTGGATGCAGCTGAAGGTCGTCAACGAGATGGCCGCGGCCAAGGCCGAGGCGACCGGCGCGACGGTGATCATGGACCGCTGCCCGGCCATCGAACTGCCCCGCCTGCGCGCGGCGGCCTAGCCCCTCCCCCGCGACAGCGAGACGAGCATGAGCGAGCTTTACTATCCCGACTGGCAGATCCGCCGGGTCCTGCGCGACACGGACGTGATCGCCATGGTCGGCGCCAGCACCAACTGGAACCGCCCCAGCTACTTCGCGATGAAGTATCTCCAGGAAAAGGGCTACCGGGTGATCCCCGTGAACCCGCGCGCGGCCGGCGAGACGCTGCTGGGCGAGGAGGTCTATGCGAGCCTGAAGGACATTCCGGTTCCGATCGACATGGTCGACATCTTCCAGCGTTCCGACCGGGTGCCGCCCATCGTCGATGAGGCGATCGAGGTGGGCGCCAAGGTGATCTGGATGCAGCTCACCGTGCGCCACGACGAGGCCGCGAAGCGCGCCGAGGATGCGGGCCTGACGGTCATCATGGACCGCTGCCCGAAGATCGAGTTCGGCCGCCTCACCGGCGAGCTCGGCTGGAGCGGCATCAACACCAAGGTGATCACCTCGCGGCGGTCACGCCGGATCCGGGCCTGACATGCCCTTCGAGACGCGATCTCCGATCGCTCCTCAGGACGAGGGTTGGAGTGCCCCTCATGCTGAGGAGCGAGCACCGCGAGCGTCTCGAAGCATACGTTCACAAGGACGAACCCCATGAGCAACGACAACCGCAACGACCCGCGCCCGCCGGGTTTCGAGACCCTGGCGATCCACGCCGGCGCGTCGCCGGACGAGAAAACCGGCGCGCGCAACGTGCCGATCTACCAGACGACGGCCTACGTCTTCGACGACGCGGACCACGCGGCCTCGCTCTTCAACCTGCAGACCTTCGGCTACATCTATTCGCGCCTGACCAACCCCACCGTCTCGGCGCTCGAGGAGAAGGTCGCGGCGCTGGAGGACGGGCGCGGCGCGGTCGCGTGTGCGAGCGGCCACGCGGCCCAGATGCTGGCCATGTTCGTGCTGATGAACCCGGGCGACAACTTCGTCGCTTCGCGCAACCTCTACGGCGGCTCGGTCACCCAGTTCTCCCACACCTTCCGGAAGTTCGACTGGCACGTGAACTTCGTCGACCCGGGCGACCCGGAGAATTTCCGCGCGGCCATCGACGACAGGACCAAGGCGATCTTCCTCGAGGTGCTGGCCAACCCCGGCGGCATCATCGTCGATCTCGAGCCCATCGCCGAGGTTGCGAAGGAGGCGGGTATCCCGCTGATCGTCGACAACACCATGGCGACGCCCTATCTGTGCCGGCCCTTCGAGTGGGGCGCGGACATCTCGATCCACTCGATGACCAAGTTCCTCGGCGGCCACGGCACGTCCATGGGCGGCATCGTCGTCGAGAGCGGGCACTTCGACTGGGCCCAGAACGACAAGTTCCCGTCGATGACCGAGCCCGACCCGGCCTATCACGGCCTCACCTTCTACGAGACGTTCGGCGATTTCGGCTTCTCGACCAAGGCCAAGGCGGTGGCGCTGCGCGATCTCGGGCCCACGCTCGCGCCCCAGAATGCGTTCAACATCCTGACCGGCATCGAGAGCCTGCCGGTGCGCATGGACCGGCACCTGCAGAACGCCCAGGCGGTCGCGGAGTTCCTCGAGGCGCACCCGGCTGTCGACTGGGTCTCCTACGCCGGGCTCAAGTCGAGCCCCTATCACGCGCTGGCGAAGAAATACCTGCCCAAGGGCCCGGGCTCGGTCTTCACCTTCGGCCTCAAGGGCGGCTACGCGGCGGGCGTGCGCGCGGTCGAGAGCGTCGAGCTGCTGTCGCACCTGGCGAACATCGGCGATACGCGCTCGCTGATCATCCACCCGGCCTCGACGACCCACCGCCAGCTCACCGAGGAGCAGCAGATCGCATCGGGTGCGGGTCCGGACGTGGTGCGCCTCTCGATCGGCCTGGAAACGGTGGACGACATCATCGCCGACCTCGACCAGGCGCTCTCCTACGCCCAGGCGAAGGCGGCGGAGTAAGCCACTTCCCGAAACGAAAACAGCCCCGCAAGGGGCTGTTTCCAAAACATTATATGGTGCGCCCTACTCGGCAGCTTCCTTCTGGTACCACTGGGCCGGCATGCCGCCGTTGATGGCGTAGGCCAGCGCCTGGACGACCTGGAACGGCTCGCGGGCCACGCCCTTGGCGGCCGCGTCCACTTCCTTCAGCGCGTGGTCATGCTCGGGCGGATGCAGCGTGATGATCGGCTTGCCCAGCGCGGCGGCGTAGCCGGCGTCGAAGGCCGCGTTCCACTGCTTGTACTTCTCGCCGAAGCGCACGACGACCACGTCGGCGTCCTCGATCAGCGTGCCCGTCCGCACGGAATTCAGGAGCGCGCCCTTGTGGTCGTGCCAGAACTTGTCCGGCTCGGAACCGAAGACGGCGACGCCGCAATCGTCGGAATCGTCATGCTCGGTGATCGGCGCGGCAAAGGCGACCGGCAGGCCCGCCTCGGCGCAGCCATTCTCGATCTGCTCGCGCCAGTCGGAGTGAATCTCGCCCGACAGATAAATCTTCCAGACCTTGTCGTTCATGGGTCTTTCCCCGCAGTTCCAGTGAATGTCGTTGGTTGGGCCGGTTATAGCAGAAGCGGCAGAACCCGGCCAATCTGTCCGCCCCGTCAGACGCCCGTACTGCCGCTCTCGGCAACGATCCAGTCCAGATAGTCCTTGTTGCCCCCGCCCAGGGGGATCTCAGCGACACAAGGCACGTCGTAGCTGTGCAGCGCCTTTACCCGGTCACTCAGGGTCGGCACGTTCGCCGCCGCGGTCTTGAGGATCAGGACCGTCTCCGCCCCCTCCTCGACCGCGCCCTGCCACCAGTAGATCGAACGCATGCCCTCGATGATGTTGGCGCAGGCCGCGAGCCGTTCGCGCACGACCGCGTCGCCGATCGCCCGCGCCTCGTTAACCGAACCGCAAGTGACGTAGATCATGCTGACAGCGCGGTCGGGCGCGGTTTTGTCCGACATTTCAGACCCTTATGGCGAGACTCTTGGCGTGGACGACATTGTACACTACGATCCGGCACTTCGGCAGCTGCGGCAAGCGGCTGCATCGTTGGGGGAAGCCATGACGGCCCGCAGGAAGTTCACGGACGAGAGCAACGTGGTGGCGCTGCAACCGCACCGCCCGCGCGGCGACCGGAAACCCGAGAAGCGCGGCATCCTCTCGGGCGCCCAGCGCGCCTGGCTCGCACGCGGGCTGGAACAACCGGGCGGCAAGCTTCCCCTCTTCGACCGGGACGGCCAGAAGATCAGCGAGCGCACGGTCAGGAGCTGCATCCGGCACGGTTTCGCGGAGCCCTGGTTCGACAACCCCATCAAGCCGGACTGGCTGGTCTGCCGCCTGACGGACAAGGGACGGAACGCACTCGTCTCCTGACCCGCCTGCGCATGTATCGCGCCCGCTAACCATTCCGAAACCGCGCACCTCTAATCTGGTGTCCAATCGCACGCCCGCATTCGCGAACCGGGCGGATGCGCCACTGGTTGCAGCGGATGACAGCGCAAGACACGGAAGACGAACCTGATTACAGCCCCTCGGAGACCCTCGCGGACCCCGAGTTGCGGCGGCTGTGCGCCGCCGCGCTCGCGGAATGGGAGGCCGAGACCCCGGAAAACGAGCGCCCCTGGACGAATGTCGATGAGCTGGTCCTCGAAGCCCAGGTGCTTCTGATGTGCGAGGCGATCACGGATCGTGAGCTACAGGATCGTCGGCTGGAGGAAGCCGTGGCAGAGGTCGGCCGCGCACGGCGCGACGACGTCGTGATGCTGGTGCGCAAGCGCTTGTTCGAACGCGATGGGTATCTCGAACGACTGCGCCGCGTAGAGCCGGTCTTCCGACAGCTCATCAAGGGCGAGATGAACCGCACCGTCACGCGGCCCGCAAAGATCAAGAAGCGGTCCGCCGGGACCTGATCCCGGCTACCAGGTCATCACGCCGCCATACTTGAGTTCGGTCCCGTCATCGTCGTCGGCGAAGATCAACACCCACTCGTCGATCGGCATATAGCGCGGCGCGAGGAAGCGGTAGAGCTCGCGCGCGCGCTCGACCAGGTTGAACATGTCGGGCTGCCGCGGATCGATCCCGCCCCAGTATTCGATGATGTCATCCCAGGCCGACATGCGCCGATACAGATCGTTGCGCGCGTCCCGGATGCGGGTCTCGGCATCAGCGAAATCGCCGAACAGCGCCTCGATGTCAATCAGCTGTGCGTCCACGGCCTGCAGCAACTCATGGAAGTCCTTCACCGGGATCCCGATCAGGCGCAGCACTGGCTCGAGCTCGCCAACGACGCTCATCTCCTTGGCGTGAAACCTGTGAATGCCGTTGAGCACCGCCTTGACCCGCGCGATCGAGGTGTGCCGGTCGCGCATGGCTTCGATGAAGGCATATTCCTCGATCAGCCGCTCCACCCGCGCTCCGGCGTCCGCTCCGCCGTCGCTCGTTTCCGACAGCCCAGCGATCGCGGCGTCACACTTCGACCCGACCTCGGCGGTGTCATAGGCCGCGTCGATCTCCTTCGCACCGTAAACTCGGGGCGTGTCGCCGGCGTGCCACGCGACGAGCGCAAGCTCCACCTGCTTTCTCGCGCGTTCCGCGTGGTCGGGGCCCGGATCCCAGGAGGCGTCGCCGGTCAGCACCTCGACCGGGACCGGGTCGCCCGGCCGCAGGGCCGAGACGAAGTCGAGGCTGCGCGCCACCACGTCGAGCATGATGCCGTCGGCACTGTTGCGGTTTATATGGAATTCGCGGGCCACGCCCGTGAGCGGCAGGGTCACATCCTGCTCGCCGAGATCGCCGACGAGAACCGGCCGATTCTCCGGCGGTTCGGACAGGCGAAAATGCGTGTTGTCGAACGTCCCGAAGAAGGGATGCTCGAACGACACGGTTTCGGGAAGCGGGGTCGCCTCCTCGCTCATCGCACGGATGTCCGGTTATCGCACATGGCGGTAACGTCGCACGCAAGTGTTAACAAACTGTCGCGGCGCGGATTCAGGTTTTCGGATTGTCTTGAAAAGTTGGTCGGGACGGCAGGATTCGAACCTGCGACCCCCACACCCCCAGTGTGATGCGCTACCAGACTGCGCTACGTCCCGACCGAACGGCGGGACTATAGAGACTTACGTTTCGGGATTGAAGCCCGCCGATGCACCGCGGGCGCGGGTCAGGAACCGAGCAGTTTCCGCAGCGCTTCCAGCTCGCCCAGAATCGCCTGGAGCTCCCTGCGCTGATCAGCCGGAATGCCCGCCCCATCGCTTGCCGCTGGTGCGACCGGAGCAGGTGCCGGTTCGGGCGCGGGAGCAGGCACGGTCTCCGCGTCCTTCAGGCCGCCTTCGCGCAGCAGTTTCTGAACGCCCTTGATCGTGTAACCGTCGTCGTACAGCAATCCGCGGATCGAGCGCAGCAGATCGACATCCTCGGGGCGGTAGTAACGTCGGCCGCCGCCACGTTTCATGGGGCGCACCTGCGAGAACTTGGTCTCCCAGAACCGCAGGACGTGCTGCGGCACCTCGAGATCGTTCGCCACTTCGCTGATGGTACGAAACGCCGCGGCGGACTTGCCGCCCCGGCGCGCAGACAGATTTCCCGTATCGGTCATCCGCCCGGCTTAGTAGGAGGGGTCGGTTTCCGGCATCGCACCCGGCGATGCGAAGCTCGGCGCCGGCTCGGCGGCCCCCTCCGGCTCCTCGTTGATGCGCTTCTTCAAGACATGGCTCGGACGGAACACCAGGACGCGCCGCGGCAGGATCGGAACTTCCTCACCCGTCTTCGGGTTGCGCCCCATCCGCTGGCCCTTCTGGCGCACCTGGAAGCTCCCGAAGGACGATAGCTTGACCATCTCGCCCCGGATCAGCGCGTCCGACATCTCCGCGAGCACCGATTCCACGAGATCGGCGGACTCGTTCCGCGAAAGCCCCACCTCCTGGTAAACGGCCTCCGTCAACTGGGCACGTGTAATCGTGTCACTCACCGCCTGCTCTCCACCCATTTTTGGTTTCCGAGACGGTAGCGCGACAGCAGAAATGCGTCAATATCAAAGGATTGTTATGGTTGGTTAATCTAAAAAATTGATTCTGCGGGCTGGAACTCGCCTACCAACGCACGATTCCCGAGCCCCAGGTCAGGCCGCCGCCCATCGCCTCGAGGAGTACCAGGTTACCTTCCTGAATCCGGGCATCATCGACCGCGACCGACAGCGCAAGCGGGATCGAGGCGGCGGATGTGTTGGCGTGCTGATCGATCGTGACGACGACGCGCTCACCGGTGATGCCGAGCTTCCGCGCCGTGCCGTCGATGATCCGCCGGTTGGCCTGATGGGGCACGAACCAGTCGATCTCGTCCGCGCTCAAGCCTGTCGCCTCGAGCGCCTCCACGGTCACTTCCGACATCTTGGTGACGGCGTGCTTGAAGACCTCCCGGCCTTCCATTCGCAGATGCCCCACCTGCCCGGTGGACGACGGGCCACCGTCCACATAGAGGAGATCGTGCAGACGTCCGTCGGAATGCAAATGGGTCGACAGAACGCCGCGATCGTCGCTCGACCCGTCCCCCTCGCCCGCCTTGAGCACGAGCGCACCGGCGCCGTCGCCGAACAGCACGCAGGTGGAGCGATCCTCCCAGTCGAGAATCTTGGAGAAGGTCTCCGCACCGATCACGAGTGCCGTGTCTGTCTGGCCGGCCTTGATGAAGTTGTCGGCGGTGGCCAGCGCGAAGACGAAACCCGAACACACGGCCTGGACGTCGAAACCCATGCTCCCGTTGGCGCAACCGAGCTTCGACTGCACGACCGTCGCCGTTGCGGGGAAAGTCTCGTCCGGGGTCGAGGTCGCGACCACGATGGTGCCGATATCGTCAGGCTCCATTCCCGCGGCGGCGAGCGCGCGCTCGGCGGCGGCGGTTGCCAGGTCCGAGGTCATCTCGCCGTCGGCCACGATGTGCCGCTGCCGGATTCCGCTGCGCTCCTGGATCCACGCGTCAGACGTGTCGATCCGCTCCGCGAGCTCGGCATTCGACACGACCCGTTCGGGGAGATAAGAGCCGGTCCCCGCGACGATCGATCGCCGCACCATCAGGATGCCGCCGCGGCCTGGGGACGCAGGGACTCGAGATCCAGGCGCTCCACCGTCGTCTTCAGGGAGGCGTTGCCGCCATACTTCACCATATCGATCGCCACTCCGATGGCGGTTGCAAACCCGACCGCGTCCGTACCGCCGTGACTCTTCACGCAGACACCGTCGAGTCCCAGGAACATGGCACCATTGTATCGGCGAGGATCGCTGCGGCTGCGCAGCTTGTCGAACGAACGCTTGGCGAAGATATACCCGATCTTGGCCCAAAAGGAATTGCGAAAGGTCTCGCGCACGAACGCATTGATGAGCTTGGCCGTGCCCTCGGCCGTCTTGAGCGCGACGTTGCCCGTGAACCCGTCCGTCACGACCACGTCGACCGCGCCGGCCGGAATGTCGTCGCCCTCGACGAATCCTACGAACTCGCCGGGCAAATCCAGCTCCCGGAGCATCTGCGCCGCATCCTTGAGCGCGTCGTTGCCCTTGGTTTCCTCCTCGCCGACATTCAGAAGGCCGACGGTCGGATTTTCAATGCCAAGCACCGTGCGTGAGAAGACCTCGCCCATGATCGAGAACTCGACCAGATTGCGTTCGCTGCAGCGGATGTTCGCGCCCAGGTCGAGCATCACGGTTTCGCCGCGCTGGGTCGGGAAGAAGGAGGCGATGGCCGGGCGGTCGATCCCCGCGAGCCGCTTGAGCACGAGCATCGCGATCGCGAGCAGCGCGCCGGTGTTCCCGGCGGACACAATCGCGTCGGCGACGCCGTTCTTCACGGCGTCGATCGCGTTCCACATCGAGGTTTCCTGCCCGTTGCGCACGACCTGCGATGGCTTCGCGTCGGGCGCCACCCCTTCGGGCGCATGGCGTATCTCGACGAACTCCGAGAGGCCACGTTGCTTGGAGACCCGCGCTGCGAGGTCCTTCTCGTCGCCGAACAGCACGAAACGGACGTCGGGATGCCTGCGGCGGGCGATGTTCGCACCCGCGACAACAATGTGCGGCGCGTCATCGCCGCCCATGGCGTCCAGGGCGATTGTGATCTGATTGCTCAACGGGCCCGCTCCCCAGCCGGACGCGGCGTCCGGTCGCCCTCTAGATCTTCTCCTTAACCTCGATGACCTGGCGGCCCTTGTAGTAGCCGGTCTTCATGTCGACGTGATGGGGGCGATGAAACTCGCCCGTGGTCTCGTCCTCGACATAGGCCGGCTGCTTCAATGAATCATGCGAACGGCGCATGTTGCGTCGCGATTTGGAGACTTTCTTCTTGGGTACAGCCATCTTGGTTCCCTTTCGCGGGAAGATATGAATTTCGTGAGCATGCCGGAAGGCGGCTGCTAATTATCCAAAAATGCACCGCTGGGCAAGCGAATCGCAAGTTTTCTCACCGAAAACATTTGGGTGACGGCCCTTAATCCTCCGTGTCGTCACGCAACGCCGCAAGCGCCGCGAAGGGCCCAGTGGGCTTCCCGGCCTCGTCATCGACCTCCTCGAACGCCGCGCCGGGTGCGCGCGGATAGGGGTCGAGCGCAAGCGCCAGGTTCTGAACGACGATATCGCCGATCTCGATCTCGTTTTCGACGATCGGCTCGACCGGATCCTCGTCTTCCCCCTCTGGATCGTCGTCGCGGCCGGAAAACCGCTGAAATATCCGCGTGTCGATCTGCTGTTCGACCGGGTCGAGCGTCACCACGCAGGCCTGCCGCACATCGGCCTGGATGCGCCCGACGAGGTTCACATCGCCCGTCAGATCACGGAACAGCTCAATTTCGGCCTTCAGGGCATCGACGGCCAGAATATCGAGGCGCCCGGCAATCGCCGCGCACTCCGCCGCATCCGCCTCGATTTCCACCTTCTGCGGACTGTCGGTCGATAGATCGGCGATCGACACATGCCGCACCAGTTCCTGTTCCGGTGCGCCGTTCATGCCGCGCCCTCGCGCGCGCGCCCGGCGTCGACCGGAGCGGGAAACAGCGGACGGCCGTTCCAGAAATCCTCCGGCGCGCAGGCCTCGACGGCGGCCCGCGCGGAGCGGATATAGGCAATCATCGCGGTCACCTCCGGCTCCGTCGGTTCCGCGCTGGCATAGAGATTACGACGGAGCGCGGCCGCCATGTCCGCGTCGCCGGACGCGAGCGCGCGTTCGTAGGCGGAGATCCGACCGTGCAGGTTGCGCGCGAGCTTCTTGATTCGCTTGCCGATCCCCATGTCGCCCACCCCGACCTCGCGGAGCGCGATGTCGAAGTCGTCGAAAATCTGATCGTGCAGGGTCTGCGCGATCCGCGGCCCCTGCCCGCCCAGCCGCTTCAGCCGATGCAAGACGAGATAGGCATGCAGGCAAACCATCTCGTAGCGGCCCAGCATCGTATCGGGAACACCATACTCGGCATAGAACACCGGCTGCCGGGCCTGCGCGATGATGACGTCAAGCAGTTTCGCCGCATGTTCGCGGCGGTGTTTGCGTTCTCGAATCCAGTTCAGCATGTCAGTCTGACGCCACACTTGGTTGCCTGCCCGGTGCGGTTGACAGGCCGAAACGGCGAGTGCCATCGTCCTGCCCGATCCGGTCCACCCAAACGCGAACCGCCGAACGATCTGACCGATGAAACTTCTTGTCCGACATGGTCGAATCCTTGTCCTGCTCGCGGCCCTGAGCGCCTGCGCCCCGATCGTGAACGTCCGCGGCCAGGAGCCCGACCCGGACGCGCTCGCGGCGATCGCACCGGGCGAAACGACCCAGCGGGATGTTCGCCAGGTCCTGGGCAGCCCCTCCACAGAAGGCGTGTTCCGCACGAACGTCTGGTACTACATGTCCGAGCGGACGGAAACCACGGCCTTCTTCGAACCCGAGCTGCTCGAACGCAAGATCGTCGCCATCGTCTTCGATGAGCGCAACGTCGTCGAGGACGTCTTCACCTACACCGAGAACGACCGCCGGGAAGTCGAACTGGTGAGCCGGGTCACGCCGACGGCCGGAAACGAACTTTCCCTGATCCAGCAGCTGTTCGGCAATGTCGGCCGATTCGCTGGCGGCGGCGCCGGCCAGTAGCGCGGCCGTCACGCAACGTCACACCAAGAAAAAACCCCCGGGGGAAACACCCCCGGGGGTTTTTCGTTCAGCTTGTTTGCGTCTAGACGCTCGCCAACACGGCCAGCAACAGGAGCGCCACGATGTTCGTGATCTTGATCATCGGGTTCACGGCGGGGCCCGCCGTGTCCTTGTAGGGATCGCCAACCGTGTCGCCGGTCACCGCCGCGTGATGCGCGTCGGAGCCCTTGCCGCCATGGTTGCCGTCCTCGATGTACTTCTTGGCGTTGTCCCACGCACCGCCGCCGGCGGTCATGGAGATCGCAACGAAGAGACCCGTCACGATCACGCCGAGCAGCATCGCGCCGAGCGACGAGAACGCCGCCGACTTGCCCG
>Ga0181579_10003769_pt1 | contig 11945 bp, 10 predicted proteins | sample 071ome_24_FD_132996 | JGI IMG/M metagenome (GOLD analysis project Ga0181579, IMG submission 132996) | Coastal salt marsh microbial communities from the Groves Creek Marsh, Skidaway Island, Georgia - 071402CT metaG (megahit assembly) | ecosystem: Environmental > Aquatic > Marine > Intertidal... | reverse complement strand
TGAAATCAATGCATTCGAGAACACTGAAAGACACATGAGAAGAACTAGAAGAAGAGCATTCAATCTCAAGGATTTTGAATGATTTTTTGGGTTACATGCCCTCAATACGCTCCCTCCCCAGAGATGGAGACGAGGTCTTCCATTTCAATGACTGTGTTTATCGCATCAAATTCCCGTTGAAACAAAGCCGAGAATTCAAATCCTGTGGGGAGCAGCGGTTATCATGGCGTCGAAACGTTCCTTGACGGATGAACAGGCGCATGAAATTGAAGAACAATTATTTTCAACAAACCGCCTACAATCGGACAGAAAACTACCAGTGGCACTTCCTCGACCTGATTTTTGGCAAATGATTCGGAAGTTGCTAACTGACCTCGACCTAGAGATTCAAGAATTACTACGAAAAGGTAGTCGGGATATGCGATTGCAGAATCGTCAGAGAAAACAATCCAATATTCGACGTATTGCTTCTGACCTCGCTCGTCGGAGAATGGTTGCAATGATGCAATATGTTGCGTCGCAATCCATTCGAAGTACTGACCTTCGGGAAGATGTTAATGCCCTTCCACCAATGGATTGGCAACGACATGACCCTGCTGAAAAGGCCTTTTTCCTTGCGATTCAAAACGAAATTGATAGATTCAAGAAAGAGATTGACTGGTTAAGCATCCAGCAAGGTATCGAGGGTGAAATTTTTTTGGATGAACAAGCCTCGACAGTCGCTCGGGGCACCATGCAACTTGATGCATATATGGAGCAAGGTAAGCAGTTAACAAATCAACCACCTCCAGTCCTTGCCTTTGAAGATCATGAACCTGAAATCATCGAATTTGATGTGGATGAAGAAGACAGAATTTTAGAAGAGCCTGAATGGCCTGAATTCAACGAATATGACATTGAAGAAACTCAGCAAAGAACGGAAATGAATGTAGAATCCAAGGCGAGTCAAATAGCACCTGAACTTGCTGCTTCAGTTTCATCAAAAGGAATTCCTGAATCTGTTCAAGAACCTGTGGTTGAACCACATCATGACGATGTTGTTCGAATTCGCATCCTTGAATCAAGCGACGACCCAATCATGGATGAACACGGTAACGAGATTGAATTGCAAGTCGGTGATGTTCACATGCTTGACGCTGATACTGCACAATGGCTTATTGATACAGGCCTTGCAGAAAATGCACAACTCTGATTCAGGCAAACTGAAGGTATTCAATTTGCACTTCGCATTGAGATTTCAATACTCACTGTGTCAGGGATTGGCACTCGAGCAATACGTCGGAGTGCTGCCTCATCTTTATTCGATGTAAGGTCCATTTCCAAAAGTCGCTTGTGAACTCTCATTTCCCAATGGTCATAGGTTTCGCTACCCTCACCATCTGGTGCTTTTCGTACTGGGACGACGAGTCGACGTGTTGGAAGAGGGATTGGTCCACGGAGTTTGATACCGTCTGCATCGCAAATCATCTTGATTTGACTTGCAACAAGGTCAATGTCACTGTGATTCTCACCAGTTAATTTGATGACTGTCACAGCTGCCATGTAGTTTTCCCTTCCTCTCCACGTGTACTTGTTATGTGATTGAATCACTTCTTTTCGATCTTCAAACAAACGCCAGCAGCGACGGTCTTACCCATGTCTCGAATAGCGAATCGAGAAAGTTCTGGGAAGGTATCCATCTGTTCAATAGCCATTGGCTTGGTTGGTTGGAATCGAATCAAACAAGCATCACCTGTCTTGAGGAATGATGGGTTTGGTTCTTTACCCGCTTTGCTGGTCTTTTCAAGGAGTTCCATGAATTTCACAGCAACTTGAGCAGTGTGTGCGTGGAATACAGGTGTGTATCCTACGGAAACGACCTTTGGAATGTCCATAAGTTGAATTTGTCCTACGAAGCATTCGTCGTGTCGAACGAATGTTGGAGCATTGTCAGCGTATCCTGCAACGTCACCACGTCGGATGTCAGTGGTAGCAAGACCACGAACGTTGAATCCAACGTTGTCGCCTGGGCCAGCACTTGGCACGATTGTGTGGTGCATTTCAATGGACTTCACTTCAGCAGACTTTTGTGACGGGTTGAAAACAACGGTCTTGCCTGTGTTGAGTGTACCAGTTTCAATCTTACCGACTGGAACTGTTCCGATACCGCCAATTTTGTACACATCTTGGATTGGTAGTCGAAGTGGCTTGTCAACTGGCTTGTTTGGTTCTGCCATCGCATCGATTGCTTCAAACAATGTTGGTCCGTTGTACCATGGGCACTTGTCGGACTTGTTGAACACATTGTCGCCGTTGAGGGAGGATGCAGGGATCATTGGAACATCGTCAGGCTTGAACCCAGCTCGCTTGAGAAGTTGGGAAACTTCGTCACATGCGGATTTGTACTTGTCTTCGCTCCAGTCAACACCGGAAATATCCATCTTGTTGACGTGGACGATTAGACCGCTGACACCGAGAACCTTTGCGAGGAATGCGTGTTCTCGGGTTTGAGCGTTCACACCGTCGTTTGCTGCACAGAGAAGAACTGCTGTGTCAGCTTGGGAAGCACCGGTAATCATGTTCTTCACGAAGTCTCGGTGACCTGGTGCGTCGATGATTGTCCAGTACCACTTTGGAGTGAAGAACTCTTTGTGTGCAACGTCGATTGTAATTCCACGCTCACGCTCTTCTTTTAGACCGTCCATAACGTATGCAAGTCCGAAACCAGCTTTACCTGATTCCGCTGCAAGTTTTTCGTTCTTTTCGATAACGTGTGCTTCAATGTGGCCTGAATCGAGGAGAAGTCGACCGACTGTGGTTGACTTACCGTGATCAACGTGACCAATGAACACAATGTTACGATGTGGCTTACTCTTGTCTTCCCATTCTGATGGCATAATAATCGCTCCTTAGCAGACCATCCGAAATACAACCCCTATTTGAATACCGCGATTGAACAAATGAGGATTCTTGGGCTAAAAACAAGGTTCTACTCATCGCTTTTAACCGTTCCATCTTCTGAGATTCGGTACAATCGAAGCGTGCTCGTGCTTCCTGTAATGGCTTTGGGGCTACCCGATATTGCAATGACCTTGTCGCCTGCATGAAGACGACCGTCCGAGAAAAGCGATTCAATGGCTTTTTTCATGGTTGCAGAACCTCGCTCGTCTTCTTCGACTTGAACTGTGTCAACACCCGATAACATACACGTCCTCCTCAAGGCTCGAATTCTATTGCTGACCGCAGTGACGGGGACATCTGGACGATATCCTGCTACGAGACGGGGCGCATTACCGTGTTCGGTTGCAACGACAATGCGTGAAGCACCAGAAATGTCCGCAAGCAAAACTCCAGCATGTGCAATCGCTCTTGTGCTTCGGAATCGAGCAAGTGCTGTTGGCCGGTTTCCTGTTGTTGCAAATGATTGCTCTGTGGAGGTTGCAATTCGAGCCATCGTCTCCACGGCAAGTTCAGGATATGAGCCCACAGCCGTCTCTCCTGAGAGCATGACGCATGAGGCCCCTTGACGGATTGCTGAGGATACATCGGTGACTTCAGCACGAGTGGGCCGCGGGTTCTGTGTCATTGTTTCGAGCATTTGCGTTGCGACGATAGACACCATCCCCCGCTCGATGGCCTTGGAAATGATGAGTTCTTGAGCTATGGGAACATTCTCGAGTGGAATTTCCACACCCAAATCACCTCGTGCAACCATGACTGCTTGGCAATGATCAAGGATGTCGTCGAGATTATCGAGGGCAAGTGGGTGTTCGATTTTGGCTATTATTGGTGTGTGGAGACCGGATTTTGCGATAAATTCTTTCACGGGCACAACATCATTTGCGGTCCGGACGTAACTCACTGCCACATAATCTGCTTCGCAACGTAGAGCATGTTCAAGGGCTTTTTCATCCTTAGGACCGAAGGCGGGTACATTGAGCAACGTACCGGGGAAATTCAGGCCCTTGCCGGAACTCACTTCTCCACCGTTCTTTACCGTGCATGAAATGACCTTACCATCGATTGAATCAGCAATAATCTCAACAAGCCCGTCTGCGATAAGAATCGAAGCACCTGGCTTGATTTGGCTTTCAATACCATCGATTTCCACAGGAAGTGTGCCATCAAATTCACCCGTGCGTTTTGATTGACCAATGTGCAGGCTGACGCTTGAACCATTTTCAAGATGGGCTGGTTGGTCGATGCTTCCCAAACGAATCTTTGGACCCGGAAGGTCAGCCAAAATACATGTTGGCCGCCCTAGTTCGCTTTCGAGCGAACGAATTGTCGAATAGAGTTCGGTTTTATCTTCCGGTTCGCCATGCGAATAATTGAGGCGAAAAACATCTGCACCTGCTTGGAGGAGGTTGAGAATTTTCTCTCTTGACGACGATGCGGGACCGAGAGTGGAAACGATTCGAGTTTTCTTCACGATCTCACCGTTCTTATTTGTAATAGAGTCGAAGAACAAAGGATTCAACAGCTAAATCGTTCAACTTATCGTTTTGGATGGTAATCGTCCATTCGCCGTCCCCGAAGGTTGATTCTGAATCGGTGAAGAGGTACGATGCAAGGGTTAGATGAATACAATCGTTCGTATCTTCATCGCAATCGCCGTCAGTCCTTTGATCAACTCCTGTCCCTGATGTGTTTGCCGCTTCATCATCGTCTTCATTGTAAGCGTAAATGTCCAATTTCGCCCTGCAGTTATTGGTTCCAAAAACAGGAGTACAATCGTTGTCTTCTTTGGGGTACGTGAGTTCTGCAACTGCCTTTCGAATTGTGTTACCACCGTCTTTGTCGTACACAATTTTTACGTCGAATTCCTTTTCAGCAGCGTTGTTTGAAGTGTTGCCATCCATTTCAAAATCGAGCCAATAGCCTGCGTACGATACATACACTCGAATCGTATCAGTGTCGACAAATCCAACATCGTTTGTCACCGTTAGGGCAATTTCGTATTCGCCTGGTTCAACGTTCTCCCATTGAATCGTCTCACCTGACAAGTCAGCATCGTTCTCATTATCTCCATCGGAATCTGCGTCATCATTGAGGTCAAGGTCCCAATGCCATGATGTAATGTACTGGGATGGGTCACCAGAATCTGAATTAGAACCATCGAGTTCAATGTTAATTGTTGCATCGATTGAACGGTCAGACAGTTCTTTGTCTCGTTCACAAATCCAGACAACGATGTGTGTGTTTTCATTTATCGCCTCATCTTCACAGTCTTCAGCATCGCTGTATTGTGTGATGGTCGCAACTGGTGGTTCAGCACCAGCCTCACCAATGCTGATTGATTTTGAGGTTTCTTGAGACCTTGAACCATCTGAAATCGTCAATGTGACTTCAAAAGTTCCTGCGGTTTGAAATGTCCATTCCGCTGTTCGACCAGTTTCATCGATGGAGTCATCTGAATCAAAGTCCCACCTGTAGGTCAATGACCCGTCAGAAGGTGTAGAACTTGAGGCATCGAAGTAGACAAGGTCGCCGACTCGGATGTTTGAATTCGGTGAGAATTTAATGACCGGGAATAATTCTTCTTGGGCATTGTCATCTTCACCTGAAAACAAGCAACCTGAAAGTGAACTCATGACAAGTAGTAAACCAAGAAAGACCGTGGGCAACCTTCGCATTGTAGTGATGGTCGTAAGGACTTCATCAAAATACCTTTTGCTCACCGTATCTAAAACGAGAAGAGGGAAGACTGCCGACTCCCTTGCATGAGGTCTTTTGCAGTCCACCCAAATGCCTCGGTGATTCGACCTAAAGCAGTGGCTAATCGCTCTGCGTAATAGACACCGTCATAGGAAAGCGATTCTTCCTCATCCCACCATGGTTTCACAGTAACTGGGCTTTTCGAACCGTCCTCGACAATAAACGATACTTTCATGCCAGAAGTGAATCCGAGGCCCCGCTCGATCACTTGCCTTGCGACTCGTACTTGGGCCATGCTATCGGGGTTTGCGTATTCTGCAGCAAAATCAACATCTCGTAAACTCGTCACAGGGGTCTTCAGCACCTTGCCTTTGCAGGATTTCGATAAGACGAGTTGTGCCACGTCAACTTCATTTTTCTTGAGGGCATGGACTCGGTCGATGGCAAACGCTACCAACTCATCTCGCTGGTCTTTGAGAACGAACTGGAATAATATGCTCATCGAATCGATCAGAAATTGGAATGAATCTGTTCGTTGAGTTTCATATCCTCGGACCAACATCTCCTCATTTGGCCAAATGACCTGCCCGAGGTAGCGTTTCTTTGCTCCGTGGCTAAAGAAGACTGAAAGCCCCTTTTCGAATTCAAGAACTGCAGAATCTTTTGAAAATCGTTGAGCTAATTGAGTCCCAAATTCAAACATCGTCGATGTATGCTGGTTCAAATCGACGCTTTCGGCATCATCTGATGAAAAATAAGCAACTCCTTGGAGTTCAGGCACTTGAACAAAGATCGAATCTGTATCTGAATACACCACATTGAGGCCTTCTTGTTCAAGTGAAGTGATGACGCCTTTGATGTTCTGACGTGCCCATGCGGTGATTGACGAACCCAAATCTCGATGTGTGAAGCGATAAAAACCACTTGCAAAAACCCCGTAAAACGAGTTCATGAGGATCTTGACAGCGTATTGCATCGCATCGTGAAAGCCAATTGCTGCTGCGTCATCCTGCTGTTTTGCGATGCCTAACGATCGCTTGTGTTCATCTCTTTTGTCCATCAAACCTTCGAGCAGGAAGGGTACGAGTCCCTTCTTTTCTTCAGAGGTCAAGAACATTGCTCCAGTGGGTGCTTTGTGATGAGGAGGTGGTGAAGATTCCGAAGGCTCTATTCTCGTTGTGTAGCAAATATTTTTTCCAATCATAATCGAAGGATACATGCTCTTGAAATCGAGGACGGCTATCCATGGATAGAGCCCTGCATCAACGTCATGAACATAGCCTCCAGTGATTTGCCCTTCTTTCGGTTCGGCTGAACCTGTTCGAGGTACTGCAACCATTTCTTTGTCAGCGAGACGAATAACGAGCGAATCGATGAGCTGACTTGTGCTTCCATTTGTTGCAGTATCCATAACCACTCGGGCAACCGAAGCAACTGCTTCTGTCCTACGAACAGCCTGAATTTCGTGTAAAATATCGAGGGGGAGTTCAGCATCTCGTACACAGTACTCGATGACCTCTTCGCGACGATGAGCCCATTCCACATCCATATTCGATGCATCAATATCCATTTTGTGTTTTCCTTCTTGGTCCGGAAAAAGCAATTTGGCGACAAAGGAAAGGGTTTCTCGTTTCGGCCGGAGTGCTTGCCTTGCCTGCCACCATGCATCCATAAAAATACGGCCACAGACAGTCCATGACCGATTTGAAAGTCGTTGTGGAATGAGACCGTCTCTGTTTCTGCTCGATTCTTGTTCGGTTTGAGCACATCTGCCCCAGCCAAAATATTCAGATTGACGCTGCCAATCTCCTTTCCTCGAATGGCGTATCATTCGTTCTTTCATTCTTGGAAGGTCGAAATTATCAATGTTGTATCCAGTGATGATATCGGGGTCATGTTCATGAATATACGATGTCATGCTTGCCAAGATATCTGTCTCTTCTCCGACGAAAACCTTGTGCGTTCGTTTAGAGCTATCATTTTTCTCAATCCAAGCCGCACCACATAAAATAGAATTATTCTCGATGCTTGTTTCCAAGTCAAAAGAACAAATAGTGAATGGTACAGGAAATGGTTCACAGGTTGTTATTTGCTCGAGTCCGATTTCAAAAGCGAGGTCAACTCGAAATTCATGCTCAGGAATAGGCTCTGCATGTATTTCGACGTGCATGGCAAGGTCAAGGTCGAGAAAGAGTCGATTCACGAAGGGTATATCAGCAGAATACAATGTGAAGTTCATTGACTCCAATTTTTTCCGCAGTGATGGCACATGAAACGGTTGTGTTGCCCTGACAGTCCATACAGGTCTTGGCCCAAAATGTGTCGACTTCATCACAGGACCGGTGACTTCTTCAACGTGTTCAAGGACATTAACGGAATCGATCAGTTGTTGATGTTCTGGAGAAATTTCGTCGATTGAGTCAAGATGAACTGAAGAAAATTCGAATGTGGGATGTAATCCTGACACGCTCACAACAACCGATTTTCCTTCGCTTGAACGACCAAAAAGGTCGATGATTGTCGAGGAATCGACCCCCTCGCCAACCGCTCGATAACGACCCGTTAAAATTCCAATCTTCGTTGACGACATGCTCAAATGAAGGCATGAGCCCATTGTCTTAGAACTCACCGATGTGCTTTCATGAAGTGAAAAAAGTGGAATTATTTTCAATTCTTTGACCCGAAATCATTGAAAGCCGAACCTTTATGGGAAAAAACGAGGAGGTCTTTGGTGACGATTGAAATCGATTGGGATTCTCTCACTTTTTCGATGACGCCGACTGAGTTCATGTACATCACGACCATTGATGCCGATGAACCATGGAAACCTGGCCAAATCATCCCCTATGGGCCAATTCAAATGTCACCGGCTGCGGGAGTTTTGAATTACGGCCAAGGCCTTTTCGAAGGTATGAAGGTCTTTCGAACATCAAAGGACAGAATTGTCTTTTTTCGCCCAGAGGAAAATGCTCGAAGGATGCAACGGGGGGCCGACCGACTCAAAATTCCTCCAGTGCCTGAATCCATCTTTATCGACGCAGTTGAACAAGTCGTTGCTGCAAATAAAAAATTCATTCCTCCAGTCGGCCGTGGTGCGTTGTATATCCGCCCACTGTTGATGGGAAGCGGGCCAATTCTTGGCGTTGCACCAGCCCCATCATACACATTTTTGGTGTATGTCACACCAGTGGGGCCATATTTCAAAGGTGGCGTTCAAGCCATTGACCTCCTCATTTCCGACCATCACCACAGGGCTGCACCGGGAGGTTCAGGCGGCGTGAAAGCAATTGGTAACTATGCACCGGGTATGAAACCAAGCAAAGAGGCGAAGGCTCAAGGCTACGCTGAAATCATTTACCTCGACGCTGAAACCCACACCTATATCGAAGAAGTCGGGGCTGCAAACTACTTTTGCGTCAAAGATGATGTCCTCTACACACCTCTGCTCACAGGTACAATTCTCCCGGGTATCACGCGAGATTCAACAATTCAATTGGCACGTTCGCTTGGTTACACTGTTAATGAAACAAAGGTTCGTGCAGATTTTGCAATGGCTGCAGATGAAGCATTTTGCTGCGGAACAGCCGCTGTGATTTCACCCATCGGCTCAATCACCCATGAGGGTGTCAAATCGGTCTATGGAAACGGAACACCTGGGCCGGTGACTCAATTATTGTATGACCGCCTGACTGACATCCAAAAAGAGTATGGTGAGGATACTTTTTCTTGGCTCCATGAACTCCCCGAGAATGTTTGATTTTTTCACGACAGCGTTGATGAGGGGGTCTAAAAATGCCAGAATACGTCTGGGCAATTATTCTCGGATGTTATGTTGTTGCCATCCTTTATGCAACAAAAATTCCCTACAACATGATGGTTGGAAGGGGCGTAGAACATATTCGTGCTGTGTATTATAATCGAAAGATCGTCCACGTTTTTGCTGGGGGAATAATCTCGCTCGCCATTCCATATGTCTTCACATCACCCGTGTATCCATTTTTCTGCGGCCTGGCTTTCACCATGTTAATCGGAAGTTTCCACTGGTTTGGTGCTCGTCTGACATGGTTCCAAACTGAAGAAAATCAGAACGATGTAAAATTTGCATTGATGTGGTTTCTATCCATATCGGTCTTATGGCAACTCTTCGATGACCCATGGTTAGCAATTATGCCATCATTGTTCATGGCATTTGGCGATGGAATCACCGGCGTAGTACGAAACAGAGTGGTTCGCCATCGTTCAAAACACCCGATTGGAAATGTCTTCATGTTCATTATTAGCGCCCCACTCGGCTATCTTTGTGGCCTCTTGGCAGATGGTACATTTCAGTGGTGGGGCGTATTCGCCGCACTGATTGCCACATTTGTTGAACGCTATGAGTTCGGTCCTATCGATGACAATATCCTCATCACGCTCGCAGCTTCATCCATTCTCTTCATTGCAGTTACTTTGGGATAGGCATCATTGTCGTCACATCGCCCCATAACGAATAAAAACCGTTTTCTTGAGGGGATGATATGACTAGTGTTGTATCCATGCTTGAAGACATGATTGCTACTTTAAACGAAACGATGAAAGATGCCACGAAATCCGATAAAGGGAACAAAACGGCAGGAACAAGGGTTCGAAAAGTTATGCAAGACATCAAGCGCTCAGCACAAGATGTTCGAAATCAAATCCAAAAAAATCGAGCAGAATAACCCTCAATGACATGAGAATGACTTTGGGGCGAATTCCAGAGTCCTCCTCATGTTTCAACCACTTCGTGGCATAAAAGTTCTTGATTTGTCTCGAATTCTCGCTGGTCCATATTGTGGGCAACAATTGGCTGATTTGGGTGCGGATGTCCTGAAAATCGAAGCGCCATGGGGTGATGACACAAGGAAATGGGGCCCTCCATTTACAACTGGTTTTGATGGCTCCGAAGTTGCAGCATACTTCTTGTCTTGCAACAAAGGGAAGAACATCATAAATGCACACATCATCAACGATTGGCAATTCATTCAAAAACACATAGAAGAAAGCGATGTCATTATTGAAAATTTCAAACCTGGAACCTTAGAAAAACACATTGATGCATGGCCAAAGGGAGCGATTGTTTGCCGAATTACTGGCTATGGTCAACATGGACCAAGAATGCATCAACCAGCATATGACCTCACAATGCAAGCAAGATCTGGTATTATGTCTATGACCGGTGAACAGGGTCGCCCTCCTGTCAAGATTGGTGTAGCATGGATTGATGTGATGACGGGTATGACGGCTACTTCGGCGATTCTGGCCGCACTCTTCGAACGGCAAAAATCTGGCCAGGGTTCAATTCTCGACATCTCCTTGTGGGATGTTGCTCTTGCTTCAATGGTGAATCAAGCGCATAATGTGTTCTGCGGGCAAGAGCCTGTCCCCATGGGGTCTTCACACCCAAATCTCGTTCCATACAGGGTCTTTGAGTCGAAAGATGGATGGTTTGCCTTAGGCATTGGTTCTGACGAACAGTGGAACACATTATGCCAAAGAATCGATGTACCCTCACATCCAACGTATGCCACAAACAAAGGAAGAATTTTACATCGAGATGATGTTGAGAAATTAGTACAGGACACTCTTGAAAAATTCACTCGTGCTGAATTGGAACATATGCTCGAAGGTCTTCCTTGCGCTCCCGTCAATTCTCTGCATGAGGCTCTATCGGATGAACATTCAGCATCAAGACGGGTTACAGAAAGTGTCGAAGGTGTCCAAACATTGAGTTCAGTGTTTCGGCACTGCTTGGTTCAAAATGAAAAGAGCGATGTTTGACCAGAGGAACGTAACCTTCCTCCCTCTTCGAGTTTCTCGAATGCTTGATCCATTCGACGTTGACTAAATTCTCGTTCCTCTTGTAAAAATTGCACAAGACCTTGACGGTCAACTTCCTTCAATTGTAGGTCTTGAGTGTGAACTTCATTGTTCGGATGATGAAGGAAGATGTCTCGAATCTCAGCAAGATTTTCTGGAATGTCATGACCTTTCAATTCACATATCGCCTCCATCGTTTTGTGCTCTCGAATAAGTTTGAGACCTGTCTTCGGGCCAATACCTTTCAAACCTGGATAGAAATCGGTTCCAATCATAATGCCGAGGTCGACGAGTTGTTCTCTCGAAATCGCCAATGCTTCAAGCATGGTTTGGAGATGTATTTCCTGAGCGTGTACAATCCTCCCGTGGGATTTTGAACCATCGTTCATGAGATTTCGTACGAGCAATGGCGACCCAAAGAGGAGGGCATCCCAATCTTGTGTTCCTACAACATCAAGTTGGCTTTTCAT
>Ga0181579_10003768_pt1 | contig 11948 bp, 6 predicted proteins | sample 071ome_24_FD_132996 | JGI IMG/M metagenome (GOLD analysis project Ga0181579, IMG submission 132996) | Coastal salt marsh microbial communities from the Groves Creek Marsh, Skidaway Island, Georgia - 071402CT metaG (megahit assembly) | ecosystem: Environmental > Aquatic > Marine > Intertidal zone... | reverse complement strand
GTCGTCGTCGTCAAAGTCGTCGTCGTCGTCAAAGTCGTCGTCGTCGTCAAAGTCGTCGTCGGATGGAAATGCCTAGAGAGTTCTCTCGCGCGCGACGCCTCGGACCGGATGGACGCGCGGCTGGTCAGAGCGTAAACTTGATTTTGCTTAAACCGTACCGCTTGAGACTTGACCGTTCCTCGACGGGGGTTCGAGGAAAGAAAAGAAACCCTTCTGATCGTTCGCATCCTCCACGAAGAGATCGTCGGGAACGCGCGCGGCGGCGTGGGCGCCGATACCCAAGAGCGCGACGCCCATACCGCTAAAGAGCACCGTCCCCGCGCTCGTGAGCATGAAGATTATGAACGCGCTCAGCGCCGACATGCCCATCAACGTCTCCCGATGACTCAGTTCTCTATCTCCAATCTTCAACGGTTCGCTACGAATAGCAAACACGTACGCCCACACGGCTGCGATCGATCCAAACACCGCCAAGGAGGACGGGTGGAACAACACGAACGCGCTCAACACGGCGAGCGTGAAGACCAAGTAGTTGATTCTGAAATAGTTTAAATTTTTCTGCATTCTCGACGTCGCGTCGCCAAAGCTCACCGGTCTCGAGTACGCATTCACATCCAGGATTTCATTCATCGGTTTTTGCTGCGTCCACACGTGCACGGCGCTATCCTTCACGCGTTGCGCCGCTCCCATGACGCCCGCGCTGGCCACGTCGCTCATCGTCCTATCCGAAAACCAATCAAGCAGCAATCCAGATCTCTCTCCGCTCGTTCGTTCGCCTGCGTCGGGTTCGCGACGACCACGGTCGGGCGGGTCAGTCGATCGTTCGCGTCACCTCGGGCGCGGAATCGCGGGCGCGAGTTCGCGACGACGACGCTCGACGGACCGAACGCATCGCGCGCGTGCCGTTTCAGGGGTAAGTAGTCGCGCAGCGGCGCGCGAGATGCCGCGAGACGCCGCGCCCGGTGCGATCGCGACGCGGGACGACGCGCGACGGGCGGACGCGCGATCGGGGTTCGGGATTCTCTCGTCGCGACGATTCGTACCTGACGCGCGAAACGATGCGATGCGACGCGACGCGCGCGTCCGACGCGATGTGACGACGCCGGTGGAGTGGATGAGTGCGTCGACTCGGTCGTCCATCGCCCACTCTGGTGATCGATCGATGGTTTTTGCGATCGATGGTTTTCAAGGTGTTGCCTCTGGTGTGTATCGATGAAAAAAGAGGATTAAAATTCTCAAACCTTCTTGGGGGGCGGAGAGGGCGCGGAACGGATTTTCCTCGCCAGCGCTCGGGGCGCGTGTGGACGACGACGGACGGACTTTTAGTGCTCCCTAGCACATGACATTACATCACTACGCGGCGGTATATCTACAGCGCCGAGGGCGGCGTTGGAGAAAATGTCTACTTTGGCGCCGAGCGCTTGGACGAGGCCGCGAGACGCGCGTCGCGCTCGAGCTCGTACTCGCGGTAATCCGCTTGCTGTAAGAAGTCTTGTTGTTCTCTAAACGTTCGACCTCCGCGACGGTGCGCCTGCAAGTCCTCCTCGAGCTCTTCGTCAGTCTGTTTAACTGTGCGCCAATCCGCCTTGGTTTTGTCCATCACGGTGAGCTTCTTTGGTGCCATGAGCTGGGCGAGAACGGCATCTATGCCCCCGCGGGCGAGCATTTCTACTTGTTTATCGTGCGATTTGGCCTCCTTCGAGCCTTCGACGTAGTCGGTCTCGACCTCGACCATTTTCCCGGCGAAATTTCTTCGTTCGGTAAACTTTTGCGACTCCTCAGCGCGAAGACGCAAGCTCTCCGTAACCGTTCCGAGCGCGTTCTGCGCAACCTCGAGCAGTCTACGCCTTCTCTCATCACTAGCTTTGGCAGTACCTTTACCACCACCACCACCCTTGTCCTTGCTCGTCGCCGTTCCTTTTCTCCCTCGCTTTTTCGTCGTCTCTTCCTCTGGTTCCTCCGCCAACGCGCGCGCCGTCCACGGGTCCAACCTCGCCCGTCGACGCGTCGCAATCACCTCGTCGCTCGGCATGACAGCCATCGTCGCGAGCACCGTCGTCGCATCTTTCCCACTCTCTTCCCTTTTCTTTTTCATCCCGTCCGTCGTCGTCGTCGCGTTCTCTCGGCCCCGCGCAACCTCCGAGGCGGCGTCAACCATCGCTCGGTACGCCCGCATCGCGCGCGGGTTCTCGCTCCCCGGTCGCTCGGGTAACTCCAGGAACTTTTCGTCCGGCATTTCCCCGGGTTTACACACCGCTTCGTTCGCCAACCGTCGCGCGTACATCCTTCCGTCTCTTCTTCCGTCCGTCGCGCTCTGACGCGCGCGTCACACTGAAACGCGCGGAAACGCGATTTTGGTTGCGTTTGGGCTGAACCGAACCGAATCGATGCGGGCGCGATGACGAAACGAGAGAGGGAACGGGCGAACGGTGACGACGCGGAGGGGGAGAGACGGGCGTCGACGGCGACGGCGACGGCGGCGAAGGAACGCGGACGTCGACGGCGCGCGGGGAACGCGTTCGACGAAACGCTCGAGAGAAACGACCTCTTCGGTGCGCACGGACCGAGGGCGAGCGAGAGCTACCGCGTGGACGCTCGATTGGGCTTGCGGTTCGTGGTGCCGTATGAGTTTGATTTCATATGCGGAGTCAAGGAGCGGTGGGCGGGGCAACGGCTGTGTGCGCTCTTTGCCGAGGAGTTTCCAATGCGCCCGCTCGAGTATTACCGGCGGGCGCACGCGTTGGGTCGGTTGCGAGTAGAGGAGAACGGAAGGGCAGCGGTAACGGGCTCGAACGTTGAAAACGTGGATGGCCCGATCCTTCGCGGGGGTAACCGGGTTCGGCACTTCATTCACAGGCACGAACCTCCGGTTTTGGCGGATGAAGTTGAGGTTTTGAGCGTCACCGACGACGTGGTATCCGTGAACAAGCCGGCGACGTTGCCCGTGCATCCAACCGGGCAATACCGCTTGAACACAGTCATGGCGCTGCTCTCGGCGACTAGAAAAGATTTGGGGCGTCTTTTCCCTATACATAGACTCGACAAAAACGTATCTGGTTTGCTCTTGCTCGCGCGTTCAGCCGAGTCGGCAAACGCGTTGAGAATGAAGATGGAGAGCCGACAGATGCGTAAGGAATACGTTGCGAGAGTTCAAGGGCATTTTAACACCGGTAACGAGGGATGGGTGTTGTGTGATGAAGCACTTGGTTTTGATGCTAAAGCACGAGTTGCTTTATGGAGAGGCAAACCTGGGACCGAGTCAATGAGCGAGCGCAGCGAAGCGTCCTTCAAGGGAGCGTCCACAAAGTTTTCTCTGCTCAACACTTTCGACGATGGTACGTCTCTCGTGAAGTGCGAGCCATTCACGGGGCGTTCCCATCAAATCAGAGCTCACTTAGCCATTTTAGGTTACCCCATCGCCAACGACGTCTCGTACGGAGGCTCCCTGGTCGAGATAGAGCGCGCAACATTGATACAGCGCGCGTGCGATACAACTGTGCTCGATGAGTCAAATCAACTCACACAAGACGAGGCGTTGTCGATCGATTACACAGATCCCGACAGACCGAGTCGCGAAGCGAACGCCAACCTATGTCCACACTGTCCACGCGTTGTGCACGCCGGAGACGAGGCGATCGACCTAGAGGCGATATGGCTTCACTGCGTCCGGTACAGTGGCGATGAGTGGGCGTTTGAATGTCCCACGCCTCCATGGGCGGAGCCGTCTTCATCCTAGTTTTACAAATAGTCACCTAGCTAGTGTGTTTCCAAATAAGGGACAATACCCAATCGCCTGAGAACTGCATTCGGGAGCGCGTAGACCGGATCGATAGGCTCGACCACGTCGGGATGTCCCATCAAACTGAGCCCTGCAATGCCAAAGAAGGTGTGATAGACATCTGGTTCGTCGTTTGGTCGGTCAGATATTCCTCCGCCCTGCTCATCCTGACATCGCAGAATGAAACGCGTGAGGGCATCACAATCGACCCAGTGTGTTTTGCGTAAAATACTCAGAGAACTCAGTACCCACCACGAGTAGCACACGTCTGGTAGCTTCTCCGGACGCCCGTTGAGACCGCCAGCTTTGACTTGGCGCTCTGCCAACCACCACCCAAGAAGATCTGCATCTGCGAAATCTAAGCGACCACCGATTGCGAGGGCGCCTATGCAGGTGAACACCTGCCCGGCGTGAGACTCCCCGCCAGGGGTCGCCCCGAAGCCACCATCGAAATTTTTACACTGCTCGATGTATCTGCAAGCCGCTTCAACGTCTACAGCGTCAAGTCGGTTGAGCAATCGTAGAGTGCTCAGGGCGCAATATGTAAACCTGGTATCAATTTCCCCCCACTCGTCTCCTTGAAATGATCCATCTTTCAACTGCATTTTCTGAATGAAAACGACGACTGAATCAACATCCAGTCTTTCCAACTCGTCGAACAGCGCGTATATCTGAACAGCGCTCAGCGTGTATAAAACGTGGCCGTCGTGGCCGACACCTCCTGCGTAAGCGCCAGAGTCGCAACGGCAAGAATCTACGTATGCCAATAGCTCGCTGCGTTCCACGTCGTCGAAAGCGTCGTCAAGTTTTCCTAGAACAGAAAGCGCACACGCGCCCCAATAGATCCCGCTCAAGCGCAGGTGCTCAGTAAAGGCGTACTCAAGCGTATCATCGCTCGACGATGAAGCGACGATGAAGTTCGCATGGGCCCGAGACGCAAGCGCCAACTCTTTATCGCTCTCGTTATCTGTCGCTGCGTTCATAGTTGCCGTGTCGCTCAGTGTCGAGGACGTGCAGCGGATGGCACGTATTTGACGAGGTGTACACTTCAGTTGAAATACAACAGACTAATTTTCTACAGGTTTGTCTCACGGGCTCCAGTTACAGTATGAACCTTCACAGACGTACTCCAACGCCGTGGGTACGTAATTGAGGTAATATGGCCAGCTTTCTACACTGTCTGGTTGTTGAATCGGAGGAATCTCGCCGCGTTCGCATCTTTGCTGCATATCCTCTCGACGCACGCGAGGAAAGTGTTGAATGACGATGTAATCGATGGACTCATTCATGCTGCCAGCCTTTGGCATGGTGAGCGAAAATGCAACGGCGTTTTCCTCTGGATCCCATATATTATAGCCTTTGTCAGAATATTGCATCTTGTTCAGGCCATCTGTCGCGAATAATTTTGAACTAATGAATCTCGAGCCAAACGAGAGCGTACCAAGACCTTCTCTCGTCGGCTGCGCCGTTCGAGCACCAAAATGTCGCTCATAGTCTAGAAACACGGCTGGTGGATCCCAGCATACCCATTGATGAACGGTGTAATAGTCACCGGCTTGCGATGGCCGTTCATGCGCGAGGTGTGTTGATAGTAAAATCAAAAGTCGCTCGCCGCTTGAGCTCCATTGGATGGCGTTTACGGTAAATTTGATCACCTCATTTGTGACGGACAGCACTGGGACTCGATGCGATCCATTCCAAGCTGGATAATTTCGCATATTGATTTCGTCGTGACGCTCGTTCCACTGGTTCTTACCAGTCATGATTGAATCGAAATCGATTATTTTCATTTCAGGCGCCATTTGTGGTGGATCCGCCCAGTCTCCGTGTTCATCGAGTTTGTGTTCGAGGCATCTGACATACAACCCTTCGTGCGTTGTCCACGCAACATGACGCCCCCCGGGTGAACCGGCGAATAGAAAAGACGCTCCTATCCCGATGTCTCCTGCTTCTGGTGTGAATGGTGGCAGAATTTCCACCACCGTACACTGCCGGATGAGTGAGAACACGTCGCCGTCCGATGGTCCCACAAAAGGCATTATCCTTCCCTTCTTCAGTGCGCGATCGCTCGGCGCTGGGGTGATGACGAGAAACGAGCAGTACGGAGAGCTAGACTCCAAATTTGCTGAAGGCATTAGCCAAAATCCACGGCATTTACTAGGATCTCCTTGACGAGGCGGAACCCATTGTATCTGCTTGGCGCGATCACTGCCCAACACTCTCGTGAGTGGTTGAGCTGAGGAGTGATCGATCAGAATTTCGTTGAGCTTGCGAAAACGGGGGATGTTACTCCACCACGAACTATCTCGTCGACAAGACGAGGCACCGCTATCAGTACTCATTAGTGATCTTGAGGTACTCGTTAACGATCTCTTTCTCAACGCACGTTTCTCAACGTCGCCTCTCACGATGTCGACGAGCGACTGAGTGGCAAGTTGAATGCTGCCAGTAATCTTGCGTTTAATATTCAACCATGACCACGACGACGATGATGATGTGACCTCTGAAAATTTCCGCACACTACATAACTCACGTACATCGTCGGTGAATATGGACTCTATTGGCTCAGCCCAGCTGGAACTTTGGCTCTGCACTTCTTCAGAAGTTGCGTCAGAACCGTCTGAACTCATCACCCTCCCTGTGAGGGCTTGGCCTTCCATTGTGGTTTGATCATCGATTTCTGAGACACCGGTCCCGTGAAAACCATCATCTACGTCGGAACCACTAGACAGATAATCGAGGTCATCTATGTCAGCCCAATATTTGCTGAGCGGATGCACAGCAGCATTCACGTCGTGTAAAAAGCACAATTGCTGGCCATTCATGATTAAAGCGCCATTCGCGTGCTTGGAAGGATCAAGTGCAACGAGAAGTTTCTCTCCTCCATCTAGCACCTTTACAACATGCTCTGCAGGTGCTGGTACCGGCGACAAGCCGACGTGTCCATTGCTCGGACCGTACAAAGAAGTTATTGTGGTGGCAACGTCGAGTAAAAAAAGTGCAGTTTCAGTGCGTTCTTCGTGAACGAAATTTAATACGGTGCCACACTCCGAGAAAGACATCTGCGAACATTGGATTCCTTCGGGTAACGCCAATATGTTCGTAACCGGAGGGCCCGTATAAACTTCACCAGGCTTTTCATCTGCGAAATCTAACCGGGCCAAGGTTGAAGCGGTGCTTCTCCGCCTTCGCTTGCTTTGATGTGCAAACATGCCATTCGGTGCTGAAAATAAAATCTTACTGAAGCAGGAACTTGTTTCTGCCCCATTAACGGCTATTGCACACGAGAGTAACTCGCCTCTGGGCGACCACACGAGGGTTTTTGGTATAAAAGTATTCACTCCCATCTCATGTACTGTGTGTACAATGCCTCCCTTGGGAATAGGGTCGCATGTGAATAACCGATCTCGATCGATCACCGCCAATCTTCCTTGTAACACGACCTTGGATGTCAGTGCAGAACCACCGGACAAGGTGTGAGCCTCTGAGAACGTATGAACTTTTGATCCAAAGTGTTGTGGCGTCGCCGCGGGCCTCTCTGCTGAGTGCTCTGAGTGCTTTGTCTGACGAGTCCATTCGATGTATGCTTTCGTGTCCATCAGCGCATTTCGCCTGAGCGTGTGGATTCTCCAAAGGTACAGTTCTCGCCAAGAAAATTTTGGAAACTTTGAGCTCTTTCTCATATTCTTCTTCCTCTGGGCTCCTTCGTATTGCACCAAGTCGCAGCGAATGAGTGATTTTGGCTCCAACTGTGAAAGTGCTTTATACCAAAGGACGTCCGTGTTCAGCACTAGGATGGCAAAATCCCAGCACGTACACGACACCATGGCCAGACTGTACCCGTCCAAACGCGATAAAATGTTCCTCAAAACATCTACTGGCAGTACGGCAAAGGAACCAAACACTTCTCCTCCCGACGAACGTTTTGTGCCAACCACACGTCGTGACAGCGCACCCTCTGCGTCGCGTAAAGCTGTACACGACGCGTCGAGCGCGCGTCGCGCCCGTTTGGTACCTTCCCATTCGTCCGAATCCCCTCGACGACGTGCACCAGACATTCCTGCGTTGGTGGCGGCAAACAGAACCCGGGTCGTTAAGAGGGGCCTGTCGTCACGTGAACTCTACGGGGAACGCGCGCGTCGCCACGGTGTAGCGCGCGGGACTGTTTTTTCGCTCTTTGAATTTGAGACAAACTTTTCTGAATTTCACAACGCGGCGCTCGAGGTGGTGTATGCGTGCGCCGTCGTGTGACGCAGCCTCGTCGTGCCGCGTCGAGTTCGACAAGACGGCAGCTGAGTTGAGTCGAGTTTGAGTCTGGTTGCATGGTTTCTCCATTTATCGTTTTCTGCCATGGATGAACTGATTTTCGCAACGATTCGGGCTGCCGATGATTTCGTTCACTCGCACACGACGGTTCTACTATAACTACAGATTTACTACGTCATCATCTAATTGAATGCAGAGGCATCGAGTTTGCTAAGTGCCTCTTGCAGCGAGGCGAGGCTGAAGCCCGGTTGGCATCGCCCCCGAGTGCGCGCTCTTGAGCTCGGTGTGAAGCACATCCGCTAAAGCGCGAGCAGATTTCGAATTTGAGTTCGTCGACTTGACCCCATCTTGACTAACAAGAATACGAGCGTACTCTGTCATGATTTGGGCGACTCTATCCTGATGTATTCCCGGGAGAATAGCTGGGAAGAATTGGCTCATCACCGCTTCCAAGGCTGCGCGTTGCCGCGCAAAGGCGATGGAGAGTATGGCGTTCGATTCATTTAGAACGGTCACAGAAACGGCATCTGAAAGGTTCAAATCTCCTCGCATAATAGGTACGATGCAACAATCGGTGCAGATGCGTTCCAAAACGAATTGCGTGAAGCCAGGTACAACGTCTTGCTGAGGTACGCTCACGTCAGCGCTCACGCCTGGAGTTAAATTTGAGTTGGCCATCCATGCGTCGACGAACGCCCTCAATGCCTGTATTGCAACTTTCCGTGCACTCACCATCGTGTGAGTCGTCGTTGCCTCCACTAATCGAATTAGAGTTTGCTCTCGCAATTGCGCAGTGCGATCGAGATTTACTCCTGTAAAAACTTCGCTCACAAGATGGTTTGTGCCAAGTGCTGCGGCTGTTGTAAGCCATGTTCTTTCCAGTTCACCTGCTTCTCGGCACACCTCCGTGTTTAGTAAAACATCAGTTCCTTGCGATTGCGCTTCAGCCTGTCTGTAAGCCTGGGCGGTGGTCTCAAACACTTGTGTTGTCAAACCAGGAAGTACCTCAATGACAAGCGGAGCGAGCAATTTCTGATACGTCACAATGAGTTGATTGAAAAGTACGAGCGTCTCTCTGAGCTCAGCTGTTCCCGCATCGTGACGCAACTTATCAATTGCGGGAGCGAGATACTGCGTCACGGTTGGACCTAGAATTTCGATCATCCGGTGTAAGAAAGCTGTCACTTTACTGCGCACACTTGCATTTCTTGGCCACGTATCTAGACACCTCAACACAACCTCCAGGCATGATCTGAATATGTCTCCGGTTTGCGGTCGTCCAGTCAAGCACGTGCGCTGAGAGAACCCTTTCGAAATTTTTCCCAGAGCAACAATCGCCCTCGTCGCTAACGTCACTCGGATTGCCTCATCGATGGCGTTGCTTTGATCCATTGCGGATTCTATCTGGTTTACCAATGCCGTTGCTATCTGAGTTAGGAAATCGCGTTGCTGAGTTTCAGGGACTTCATCCGCACCAAGTAATATGCCAGATGCATCGAATAGATAGAGTCTATCATCGTTCCCACCGTCTGCCATCGCCTTACTCTGCACACCGGCTGCGCTCACCTGCGATGCCACCCTGCTGCTGGTGTCTGGTATGGATTGCGCGGCCTCTGCTAAACGATTAGGAAGTACTCTCATAATGTCCTCCACCCGATCGGAAAGTTTGCAACGAAGTGGACGGCACAGCCTAGAGAACAGGTAGCACGCTCTCGCTCTGACCGTCTGATCAGTGTGTTGGATCCCTCGTTCGTCTAAGAATGCAGTCAAAGCGAGCATCAAAGCCTCGTCATCCCGTTCTAGAACAGAGTGATACCGGACACATGTCTCTAAAAATATAGGCGCTACTATCCGATGGCGCGCCGCATGCGCTACATTTGGACCCCATTGCTTGATGAGAGAAATTGCAAGCGCACCCAGAGGTGTATCTGAAACGTCTCCGGTGCCGTTTGTCGCCTGCGCTCGCTCTGCAAGAGACATGGGTTTGACTGCGGCATCATCGGCACCTTCACCAAGCGTGTACAGTGCAGACACAGCAACCTCTATGTTCTGCCATCTCACGCTCTTCTGACTATCTATACTAATTGGAATCGCGCTCGACAGAACCTGTCGAACGACTTCTCTGGCTAATTGAGGGACCAGCCTCGCTATGTTTCTGAATTGTACGCTGAGCTCTGCGCGTAAGTTGAAGATGTCAGCTTCAAACTCCTGGGTCAGCGCGTTTGAACCATCGTTCCAGTCAAACTCTGCCACTTCCTCGAGAGGAAATGCACCTCGCGCAATCAAGGCTTGGCAAGCCGTCGTCAACGCCGGTTGCGCAGACGCTAAGAGTGCTGGTTGAGACTTGACATAACTCACGTACGCCGTCAGAAATGGTAGAGCGGCAAGGACGGCTCGCTCATGATCACTACTGATGCTCGATATGATGACAGGGGTAATCGTATGCAGTAGAGCGCTCGCTTGTGCTGATAACTCGGGTGCAAGCGTGGTGATGTTCTCAATTTTGTTGGCGTTAAGAAGTTCTGTGCCGACAGCAGTAGTCAAATACGTAACTTGCACAACAAACTCTTCGTCAAACTCCTTTGCTCTTGATGTACATATGGATTGAAGCGCAGAGCACACCTCAATAATGTTTGTTGTAGTAATCAGTCTGAGTTTCACGTTCGTGTCCATCCCTTTTGTGAAGATGGCGTGAAGATACGCCGTGGAAGCGGAGCGCAAATCCTCACTGGCGCCGTCCAAGTCGTTGAGCGTCAAGCACTCTTTCGCGCACGCGACGTACGCATCAGAAGCCACCGTACCGACATCCACCCAATCTACGTATCTTCTTGCCGCAGCCCATATTCGAGATGCAACTCGCGGTTCCGTGCGAGCGAAGTGCGTCAAACACTGTCGCCAAGCATCAAAAATCAGTTGCACGCTACCATCCGCGCGCATGGCATCCTTAACTGACATGGACAAAGTTAAATCGCTCTTACCGATTCTTCCAGCCTCCACCGTAGCTATAACCTCTTCGTCTATTGCTTCCATTACTCGTGTGAACATGTCCACGCCGTTTGTTCCAGCATTCAAAAGTCCTACTACGTCTGTGAAAAAGCTCGGCCAACGCGTCGGGTACTCGAGCGCCATCGCTTGCGCGCAAACCTGCGCAAGCTTATTTTTCACATACGCACTATCATTCCCCATTTCGACTGCTTCACTCACATACATCCCGACCGCATTCCTCAGGGCTGTGGCATCCTCTTCGCTCAGAGACTCACCTCGCGAAGGAGACTCGGCCGCCGCTTCTCTCGCCCGGCGCGTCAGTCCCTCGAGAGACTCGGCGAGGGTCTGCAGGCACCAAAACTTTGTCTCCGCCGACTTGGACGCCCCATAGTGCATCAAACACAGTCTCCAGCACCCTTTATCCTCTTTCAGCGCTCTCAACCTCTCCGTCGCCGCCTCGCTCGTCCCACAGTTGGCGAACGCTTCTCGAACCAACGCGTCGAGCGCATCTACCGACTCGAGCGTTCCCGACATCGCTCCGACGTATCCACTCCCGCGCGCGACGCCTCGAGACCTACGTCGCGAGTTCCACGACACGGACGCCGCCTCCTTCTCCGCGCGCGTTCCTTCCGTCCTTCACCGACGATTGACCGACCGACTGACTGTTGCAGTCCGCGCTCGTCCACGCCGCGGTCTGCGGTCTGCACTCGTACGTACTCTTTGCTTTTTTAGCCTAGCTGTGAGAGAAAGAAAGTGAAAGTGAGAAAGAGAAACTGACGGAACGAACGAACGGGGAAAACGAAGGATGAAGGATGAAGTGTGGACCCGGTGACGCGACTCGTCGACGACGTCGAGGAGGAAGGGTCACGGAACCGCCTAAAGAAAAAAGCGCGGACGCGACGCGGCGGGGCGCGGCGTG
>Ga0181579_10003765_pt1 | contig 11958 bp, 11 predicted proteins | sample 071ome_24_FD_132996 | JGI IMG/M metagenome (GOLD analysis project Ga0181579, IMG submission 132996) | Coastal salt marsh microbial communities from the Groves Creek Marsh, Skidaway Island, Georgia - 071402CT metaG (megahit assembly) | ecosystem: Environmental > Aquatic > Marine > Intertidal... | reverse complement strand
GCTTCTCGTTCAACGTCAAGGGCGGTCGCTGCGAGGCCTGTCAGGGCGACGGGGTGATCAAGATAGAGATGCATTTCCTGCCCGACGTCTATGTCCAATGCGATGTCTGCAAGGGTCAGCGTTACAACCGGGAGACCCTGGAGGTCGCCTATCGCGGCAAGTCGATCGCCCAGGTTCTCGACATGACCGTCGACGAGGGCGCCGAGTTCTTCAAGGCCGTCCCGTCGATCCGCGACAAGCTGGTCACGCTGCAACAGGTCGGCCTCGGTTATATCAAGGTCGGGCAGCCGGCCACGACCCTGTCGGGCGGCGAGGCTCAGCGCGTGAAACTGGCCAAGGAGCTGTCGCGGCGCGCCACCGGCAAGACCCTTTACATCCTAGACGAGCCGACCACCGGGTTGCATTTCGACGATGTACGCAAACTGCTCGACGTGCTCCAGGCCCTGGTCGAGACCGGCAATACGGTAGTGGTGATCGAGCATAATCTGGAAGTCATCAAGACCGCCGACTGGATCATCGATCTCGGCCCGCTCGGCGGCGCCGGGGGCGGACGGGTGGTCGCCGAGGGCACTCCCGAAGCGGTATCCGAGGTCGAGGAGAGTTTCACCGGACAGTATCTCGTGCCCTATCTCGCCCGGCAAAGCCAACGCCGTTCGGCCTAGCGTCGGAGGCGGTACTTGACCTCCGGCAATGCGTCTCCCGGGCATTCGGATCTCGCGGCGAGTCTGGACCGCGCATTCGCCCTGCATCGCTCCGGAGATTTCCAAGGCGCTCTGCGTCTATACGACAACGCCGCGCGAACCCTGCCGGGGCATCATAGGCTCTGGGGGGCGGTCGCCGCCGCCGCGCTGGATCTAGGCGATCTGGACGGCGCTCGAACCGCAATTGTTCGAGCCCTGGTGCTGGCGCCGAGCGATGCGGCGGTTCTGATCAATGCCTCGGGCATCGCTCTACGCCGCGCCGACAAGCCGGAGGCCGAGAGGGTCGCGCGCCGGGCCTTGATCGTATCGCCGATCCATCCGACCGCCCTCAATAATCTCGCGAGATCCCTTGGCGGCATGGACCGCCCCCTCGCCCAGGACCGGGCCTCGCGACGAGCGGTCCTGGTCCAACCGGGTGACCCGATCGCGCTGATGGCCCGCGTTCTATGGGCCTCGGAGACCAAGGAGCCGAACATCGCGTCGCGTGCCGCGTTGCGCGGGCTTTGCGTGATTCCGGGAGATCCGACATTCCTGTCCAATCTCGGCGCCGCGCGGGTCGAACTCGGCGATCCCGAGGCCGCGCGAAAAGCCTATCGGCGAAGCCTCGTCTCCGCGCCGGGATTCGCGCCCGCCTGGTATAATCTCGGCAATCTGCTTGAACGGGACGCCGCGATACCCGCTTCGATCCGGGCTCATGACAGGGCGGTGCTCATCGCGCCCGAGAACGCCGACTACCAGTTCAATCGCGCTCTGATGCTGTTGCTTTCAGGCGATTTCGCCCGTGGCTTCTCCGCCTTTGAGCATCGCTGGCGTTCGCGGGCCCAGACCACCGCCTGGAGAGAGCCGGGCCAGGCACTTTGGGACGGGCGAGACCTCAACGGCGAGACGGTGATGGTTTGGGCCGAGCAAGGCCTGGGCGACACCATTCATTTCAGCCGCTACATGCGTCTTGTTACCGAACGCGGAGGAATACCCCATCTGGAGGCGCAACCGGAACTCACGCCCCTGCTGCGGCTATCGCCGGATACCGGAACCGTTCATGCTCGCGGCCAGGAGGCACCGCCGCCGGCGGACTACCACATCCCGCTGATGTCGTTGGCGCGGCTTTCCGGTGATACGCCGGACAGCGTTTCTTCACCCCTCACCTTCCTGAATCCGCCGACGCCCTGGATCCGCTCCAAGACAGAGGGCGTTCTGGATGTCGGGCTGGTCTGGGCGGGCAACCCGAAGCATCACCGCGATCATGAAAGATCGATTCCCCTGGAACTTCTGGCGCCGCTCGCTGACCTTCCCAATATCCGATTGCACGTTATCCAGCACGGTGAGGCGCTTGATCAGACGGCCAGCTGCTCTTTCAGGCACCGGTTGGTTTTCCATCCCGAAACCCCGGGTTTCCTGAAAGCCGCCGCTCTGATCCGCGGACTTGACCTGATGATCACCGTCGATACGGTCAACGCCCATCTCGCGGGCACACTCGGGGTCAGGACTTGGGTCTTGCTTGCTCATGTCCCGGATTGGCGCTGGCTGATGCACCGTCCGGACAGCATTTGGTATCCCAGTGTCCGCCTCTACCGCCAAGACCAATCCAAGGCCTGGAAGCCCGTGATAGCCCAAGTCACCAAGGATCTCGCGCAACTCAGGTGATGGAGAACACCGCCCCGAATTGGCTCATCGCGGGCGCGACACCGATCCCCTGGACATAGTCGAATCCGGCCTTTCGGGCCATTGTCGCGGCATCGATGGTTTCCGCCTCGGTAAAGAAGCCATGGGACTTGCCCACGCGATTTCGCTCAACGAAAGCGCCGTAGGCCCGCTCGTCCAAATCCGTTCCTACGGCCACACCGGCGCCACTGACGGCCAAGCCGACAAACGAAACGCCCCCCAGTTTCTCACCACGCTCGAAGCCGGCATGAAAACGCCCCACGAAACCGGCGACAAACGGCGCGACATAGGAAAAGACCGCGTGCAGTTTGGATTGCGGCACGTCGTCGGGGATCCCGTCGACCATGAGTAGCAGCCGCTTCGAGCTGACCTGCGGCAGTTCCCTGCATTGATCCAGGTAGGCCTCTCGAAAGCGCTTGACGTCCAAGGTTTCCAAATGCACCGGCACAACCAGAAACGCGCGGCTGCGAGCGCCTAGCGCCTCGGCTAGCGCCGGAACCGACGCGCCGAGCGCGAAGGTGTCCAATGCCGCTTCAAGCGCGCCGGACTCGCTTTCAACCTCCGGCATCTTGCCCTCGGGGACCACGACATTCGCCTGATACATGGAAACCAGACACTTTCGAACATTGGCGATTGGCCAGAATGTCAGCCGCATCTCGTCCTTGGCCTCGTCGAAGGCGCGGCGCTCCTCGGCTTCCTTCTCCTCGCGCGCTTCCTCGACGGATTTCGACAGATCCGCGGCCGAGGCTAGTTTCTCCGGGTCCTTCGCCGGCACCTCGAAGACCATCGCCTTGGCGCTCAGCCCCTCGGTTCCGTCGTTGAAGCCGTGCAGGGTTCTTTTCACCTCTTCCGAAATCCGCTTGGCGCGGCGCTCGGCAAGCGCGGTGTCGGTCTTGGCGAACAGCACGATGAACTGCTCGTCATTGGCCCGGACATAAATGTCGTCGCGAGAGATATGCTTCTTGATGATCGACTCGGTCAGCAAATGCACCCGCGCCTTTCACCCTTGGCCATTTGTCTCCAAAAATCTCGCTGACATGCTCGAAGCCAAGGAGTTGGATATTGCCCGCGAGGAGCGCGCGGGCGGCGTTTTCGTTCTTTCTGCAGAAGGCGAGCATGCGCTGCTTGAAAACCGCCGGGTCGCTCGTATCCAGCTTCTGGTCGGAATAGCTGTCGAGATAGTTGAGCTTCTTACGAGGCGCGAATACGCCCTTGCCCGGTATGACTTCCTCTTCCGGATCGTCCGCCATCGCCGTCTCGTTACCGTTTCCGCCATCCAAGTCCGCACTCGGGACAGCCACCGTCGCGTCAGCCGTTGAACCCGGCGCGCGGCAAGAGTATGCACTGTCGGATAGACGGCCCGCTAGTGTGGAGCTTCAATCACATGTCCGACATATCTCCGGTTCACGTTATCGGCGGCGGTCTCGCCGGCTCCGAGGCGGCATGGCAGCTTGCCCGCGCCGGCGTTCCCGTGGTCCTGCACGAGATGCGTCCGGTTCGCATGACCGAGGCGCACCAGACCGAGGGTCTCGCCGAACTCGTCTGTTCGAACTCGTTTCGCTCGGACGATCACGAGAGCAACGCGGTCGGTGTTCTGCACGAGGAGATGCGCCGTTGCGGCTCGTTGATCATGGCCTCGGCGGATGGCGCGAAGGTTCCGGCTGGCTCCGCGCTCGCCGTCGACCGCCACGACTTCTCCGGCGCCGTGCAACGCGCGATCGAGGCGGAACCGCTGATCACCTTGGATCGGGGCGAGGTCGCGGGCTTGCCGCCCGAGGATTGGTCAAGTGTCATCGTCGCCACCGGACCGCTGACCTCGCCCGCCCTGGCCGAGGCGATCCAGGCGCTTACCGGCGAGGACGCCCTGGCCTTTTTCGACGCGCTGGCGCCGATCGTTCACAAGGACAGTATCGATTTCTCCACCGCCTGGTTCCAATCCCGCTACGACAAGGGCGACGGCGCCGACTACATCAATTGCCCGCTTGACGAGGCCCAGTACGAGGCCTTCATCGCCGCCCTGCTCGCCGCCGAGACCATGGATTTCAAGGACTGGGAGAAGGACACCCCCTATTTCGACGGCTGCATGCCGATCGAGGTCATGGCCTCGCGCGGACCGGAGACATTGCGCTTTGGCCCGATGAAGCCGGTCGGTCTGACCGACCCGCGAATTGGCGAACGGGCGCACGCGGTGGTTCAGCTTCGCCAGGACAACGCGCTGGCAACGCTCTACAACATCGTCGGTTTTCAGACCAAGATGCGGCACGGCGCCCAGACCCAGGTATTTCGGATGATCCCCGGGCTCCAGAACGCCGAATTCGCGCGGCTCGGCGGGCTGCATCGCAATACCTTCATCAACGCGCCGATACTCCTGGACGACCAACTCCGTCTCAAGGCGCAACCGAGATTGCGGTTCGCCGGACAGATCACTGGGGTGGAGGGATATCTCGAAAGCGCCGCGATCGGGCTGCTGGCCGGGCGCCTCGCCGCGGCGGAACGGCTGGGTCGGGACGCCGCGCCGCCGCCGGTGACCACTGCGCTCGGAGCACTGCTCTCGCATATCACCGGCGGCGCCGACGCCAAGACCTTTCAGCCGATGAACGTCAATTTCGGGCTTTTTCCGCCAGTCCCGCCGCAGATCACCGCGAACGGTAAAAAGCGGCGCCTGAAGGGTCGCGATCGCAAACAAGCCATGGCCACCCGCGCGCTCGCGGATATCGGCGATTGGGCAAGCAATAGCGAGGGCCCCGCCCGCGCGGCGGAATAAGCGCAAGGAACACGAGTATCGAAAGCCTGGGATCGTCGTCCTCGCACGGACGGGAACCGAGCTATCCTTCAAGAGGACCTCGCTTGCGCGAGGACGACGGCGATGAAGCCTGGTTTTCCGGAATCTATCGCCGTATCGGTTTCAATCCCGTCTTCTTCGTCGCGCCGGGGACAAGCCGAGGCTCTTGGCAGCGACTTCGAGCACCAGCTTTCGCTGGGGCGACGGGAAAATGGGCTACGTTGCTCCTACGTGATTTTAAACCCGCCGAATTCGCTGATCAGGAGGTAAATCCGCGATCAATGTATCCAGCCCGAGGCAGGAAACCGGATGTGTCCAGTCCGGAGCAATATCCCGCAGCGGGAGAAGCACGAAGGCCCGGGCGTGCATTCGCGGATGTGGCATGACCGGCCAGGCACCCTCGTCACTCACGGCGCCGTCGAAATCCAGAAGGTCCAGGTCAAGTGTTCGCGCCGCGTTCGCGGCCCCTCGGACGCGTCCGAACGCCGCCTCGACCTCGTGTAAGAGCGTTAACAGCTCGCTCGCACCATGGTGACATGTCAGGCGCGCCACCGCGTTCACATACCAAGGCTGATCGGATCGCGGCACCGGCTCGCTTTCATACCAGGGGGAAAGCGCGGCGACCTGGACGCCTCGTTCTTCCAGTCCCCGTAGCGCGGCCTCGCAAGTACCTCGCGCGTCGACTTGCCCTGGACCAGGCAGGTTCGCGCCAACGCCGACAATGATCATCACAAGACTCCAAACATCCCGCTCTCACGGAACCAAGCAAATACTACGGACAATGCCGGATAAATCGTGTATAGTCCCAGCGCTTTCGCCGATGATGCGCGCTATTAGCCGTATGTCACCCAGTGTGAAGCCACCATAGACGTCAACCGACCGACATTCATTTCCCGCAAGAGGCGGGTGGAGAGGAAAACTTAATGCATTTTTATCCGCAAGAGCGCATCGCGCTTTTCATTGACGGCGCCAACCTTTACGCCGCCGCCCGCTCCCTGGGTTTTGATATTGATTACAAACGCCTTTTGGATGTATTCGCGAAAAACGGTCGTCTGGTTCGCGCGTTTTACTACACCGCCCTGATCGAGGATCAGGAATACTCGCCGATCCGCCCCCTGGTCGACTGGCTCGACTACAACGGTTACACCATGGTCACCAAGCCGACCAAGGAATACACCGACGCCTCGGGTCGCCGGAAGATCAAGGGCAACATGGATATCGAGCTCGCCATCGACATGCTGGAGATGGCGGAGCGTCTGGACCACATCGTACTGTTCTCCGGTGACGGCGACTTCCGCAAGCTGGTCGAGGCCGTGCAGCGCAAGGGCGTGCGGGTCACCGTGGTCTCGACCGTGCGTTCGCATCCGCCGATGGTCGCCGACGAGCTGCGCCGTCAGGCCGACGTGTTTCTGGAGCTCCAGCAGCTCTCCGAGCAGATCGCCCGCTCCCACGGAGACCGCCCGCCGCGGCCGGCACACAACAATTTGGCCCGCGATAACGCCGATCTCGAGGACGATGACGACTACGATGACGAGGATTTCGACGACGAGGCCGAGGTCACCACGCGGCGCGGCAACTACTGACGCTCTCTCGTCGGCCCACAACACGCCGTAGCCCATGCCGATCCCATCGCAACCCGGACGGGACTGTCCGCTTTGCCCGCGCCTTGTTGATTTTCGGGTTGAGCAACGCGCGAAATTTCCGGATTGGCACAACGCGCCGGTGGACTCCTTCGGCGACATCAACGGACGCTTGTTGATCGTCGGGCTAGCTCCCGGTCTGCGCGGCGCGAACCGAACGTCGCGGCCTTTCACCGGCGATTGGGCGGGTGATCTGCTTTATCAGACCATCGACCGTTTCGGTTTCAGCCGGGGGCGGTATGATTCCCGCCCCGATGACGGTCTGACCCTCGTTGATTGCCGGATCACCAACGCCGTGCGCTGTGTGCCACCGGAGAACAAGCCGGTCGGCGCCGAGGTCAGGGCCTGCGCGCCGTTTCTGTTGGACGAGATCGAGGCGATGCCGAACCTCAAGGTGATGCTGGCCCTCGGCGGGCTGGCTCATGGCGCGGTTCTGACGGTTCTGGGCATCCGCAAGGCCGACTTCAAATTCTCCCACCAGGCCATGCATGCGCTACCGGACCGACCCGTGCTGGCGAACTCCTATCACTGCTCGCGCTACAACACGAATACCGGTCGATTGACCGAGGCGATGTTCGAGGATGTTTTTCGGGATATCAGACAGTGCTTGGACGAGGCATAGGTGGCGGGTTCGCTAAGTGAAAGGCGCTCCAAGGAGCTTGGATGCTCGCTGCACCATACAATCCATTATCTTAAATAAGTCGAATAACTTGTTGTTGTATCTATAAATCCTTGCTTCTCATCAGTCGCGACTTTTCCCTCTGCCAATCCCGTCGCTTGCTGTCCTCGCGCTTGTCGACCTTGCGCTTGCCGCGCGCCACGCCGAGCTGAACCTTGGCAATGCCCCGATGATTGAAATAGACGGAGAGCGGCACGATCGTGCAGCCCTCGCGCCGCACCAGTCCCAAAAGCCGGTCGCGCTCCTTCTTGTGCACCAGCAAAAGACGGACCCTGCGGGGTTCATGGTTGAATCGGTTCGCGGCGGCGTATTCCGGGATATTGGCGTTGAACAGGGCCAAGGCACCGCCCGACTCGCCGGCATAGGCCTCGCCGATGCTCGCCTTTCCCTCGCGCAGGGACTTGACCTCCGTCCCGACGAGGATAATGCCGGCTTCGACGGTCTCGTCGATGAAATAGTCGTAACGCGCGCGCCGATTTTGCGCGATCGGGCGCGTGTCCGTTCCGGCCGCCATGGCAGCCTCCAGGTATCTAGATCGTGGCGTTAAACGCCAATGATGTCCGTTAGTTCAGCAGTCCCGCGTGCCGCATCGCGTCCTCGACCCGCTGCTTGCTTGAATCGGCGATCTCGCAAATCGGCAGACGTGCGTCCGGCGAGCAGATCCCCAGTAGGCTGGCGGCGTACTTTACCGGTCCCGGGCTGGTCTCGCAGAACAGCGCGTCATGTAGCGGCAACAGCCGATCGTTGATCGACATGGCCGTCGCCACGTCCCCCGCCTGCCAAGCCTTATGCATTTCCGAAAGCGGCCCTGGCGCGACATTGCAGGTCACCGAAATACAGCCATGCCCGCCCTGGGCCAAATACGGCATGATCGTCGCGTCCTCGCCCGAAAGCTGGCAGAAATCCGGACCGATCGCCAAACGGGTCTTGAGCGGGCGCACCAAGTCGGCGGTCGCGTCCTTGACGCCGACGACATTGGGATGCTCGGCCAAACGCTTCATGGTGTCGATGGACATATCGATCACGCTGCGCGGCGGGATGTTGTAGATGATGATCGGAATATCGACCGCCTCGGCGATGGCCGTGAAATGCCGGTACATGCCTTCCTGGGTCGGCTTGTTGTAGTACGGCGTCACGTGCAAGACCGCGTCCGCGCCGGCTTCCTTGGCGTGGCGCGTGAAATCGACCGCCTCGGCGGTGGAGTTGGAACCGGCTCCGGCAATGACGGGAACCCGGCCGTTGGCCTCCTCGACACAGAGCTCGACAACCCGCTTGTGCTCCTCATGGCTGAGGGTTGGCGATTCGCCTGTCGTGCCCACCGGGATCAAGCCGTCGGTCCCCTCGTCTATCTGCCAGTTAACGAGCTTGCGGAACGCTTCCTCGTCCACGCCGTCATCCTTGAAGGGCGTAATCAGCGCCACGAGAGAGCCCTTGAACAGCGGGTTTCCTGGATTATACGTCATGATGCATCTCCCTTACCGGGGCCAAGCCGGCGCCAAACCACGGATCACGTGGACCAGACGGCGGACAATACGCCCGGCCCGCGCGGGCGGCAAGACCTTGGCTTGTTTATCCTTCTAAGCATCTGTAAAGTAAAAGGATTGGGTCTTCGAATTTCCGACGGGAGCCGTTGTTGACCTGTCGCGCCGCCGTCAAACGTGCCTCAGCTTGGAAGTTCCCATGGCGCGTCGCCTCGGGGCCGGTGGCTCTATCATCCCTGATCCTGTCCCTGGCGTTTCCCGTTTCACTGAATGCCTCGGGCCCGCCCCTGCCGAAGCAGCGCCCGAGCCCGGAAGCTCCCACGCGCGGCGCGAGTACAAACCCCGTCCTTCCCCTTCCCGTCGCCAAACCGGGCTATAGACCGGCCTGGGCGATCCCGTCCGAGCTCGCCAAGGCCTACGGTCCGGCGCTGGACCTCGCGGAACGCGGCGCCTGGACAGAACTGTCCCAGCTCGACAGATCACCTCGAGAGCGTTCGTTGGAAACCGTGCTCAACTGGATGCGTCTGGAGGATGGGCGGGCCCAGGCCGGTTTCGCCGAAATCGCCGACTTTCTCGCGCGGCGCAAGGCATGGCCGAGAAGACGGAATTTGGTACGCCGAGCCGAAGAGTTAATGACCGGCAAGGAACCGGTCGCGGACCGGCTCGCATGGTTCAAGAGCAATCCAGCCACGACCGGTGCCGGATATCTACAGTGGATCGCCGCGCTAAAGGAAACCGGAGACGCGACGGCGGTCGCCAAGGCGGCGCGGGAAACCTGGTCACGGGCCCGCTTTACTTCCTCGCAGCAAAAGCGGTTTTTGCGGGAGCATCGCGCCGCGTTGGGGCCAGGGGATCATTGGCGGCGCATGGACCGGCTCCTTTGGCTTGGAGCGACCGGCCCGGCGCGCGCGATGATGCGCTTGGTATCACCGGGACAACGACGTCTGGCTCAGGCCCGGCTACATCTGCGCGCGATGTCAGGCGGAGTGGATGGCGCAATCAAGCGGGTGCCCGAGACACTGCGCTCGGATCCAGGACTGATCTATGAGCGACTTCGTTGGCGTCATCGCAAGGGATTGAAGGACGAGGCCCTGGAATTGCTATGGGACATGCCGGAAACGCCTGAGTTTCGCGCGCTTTGGTGGAAAGAGCGTTCGCGCCAGGTGCGCTATGCCTTGGATAGCGGGCGGCTCGAGGATGCCTATCTCCTCGCGGCGGGGCATGTGCAGCGCAAGGGCGCCGCTTTCGCCGATGCCCAGTGGCACGCCGGGTGGATCGCGCTACGCTATCGTGACAAGGCAACCGAGGCGGCGGGCTATTTCACCGATCTGCACGCCCGGGTAAAAACCCCGATCAGTCGGGCGCGGGCCGCCTACTGGGCCGGGCGGGCCCTGGAAAGCTCCGGCGCGGAAACCGCCGCTCAGAGCTGGTACGCCCGCGCCGCCGTTCACCAGACCACCTTCTATGGTCAGCTCGCGGCTGAAAAGGTGCCTTCAAGCATTCAGAAACTCCCGGCCGCGCCGACGCCCGCGGCGGCCATACCCACCAGCGACGGCATCCGGGAATTGGTCGAAATCGCCGTCGCGCTTTCCGAAATAAAACGGGAAAAGCTGGCGCGACGTTTCTTTCGCGAGGCGGCGCGCGCCGCGATGTCGCGCGACGAGGCGGTCTGGGTCGCCGCCAGCGCCCGCTCGCGCGGCTATCTCGATATCGGCGTTTATACAGCCCGACGCGCCGCGCGCTCCGGTCATATCCTGAGCGAAGCGGGATATCCCTTGATCGACGTGCCGCGCCGGGACGCGCCGGAACCGGCTTTGACCCTGGCGGTGATACGACAGGAAAGCGGCTTTGACGAGGCCGCGCGCAGCCGGGTCGGGGCTTTAGGGCTCATGCAATTGATGCCGGCGACGGCCCGCAACGTGGCGCGGGGTCTCAAGCTTCCTTATGGACGCGGGCGCTTGACCGTCGACCCTGATTACAACATGCGCCTCGGGTCCCGTTATCTGAAGGCTCAAATTGACCGGTTCGGCGGCGAATACGTCCTCGCGCTGGCCGCTTACAACGCGGGCCCCCATCGGGTAACACGGTGGCTGAAGGAACGCGGCGACCCGCGCCTGGGTACCGTGGATATGATCGATTGGATCGAGCGTATCCCCTTCGCCGAGACGCGAAACTACGTACAGCGTGTATTGGAGGCGATGCAAGTCTACCGGCTGCGCCTGGGCTCCCAGGAAACTGGATGGCGAAATGCCGATGCCGCGGGAGCCATCCGGAACGGGGACTGCCTCTCGAGCCTCAACGAAGAAACCGCGCCGACTTGCGCGGCGACGGTCGTCGCGCGGTCACGTTAACGCGGTATCGCTAGCTCTCGGCTTCTCGGCGCGAAATCCGGGGAACCGGTCAGGCGGCGTCGCTCGCCGCGACCTCCTCGGCCTTGGCGGGCTTCGCATCGGCGCCCGCCCCATTTGGCTTGGCCGGCGCCTTCTGCTCGATCCGCCTGGGGGCGACTTCTTCCTCGCCAGGGAAGTGCCGGCAGTTACCCTCGAAAAAGGCCCCAGGCTCGATGGTCAGGCGCTCTTGGATAACGTCGGCGATCACCTTGGCGCTCTTGTTCAAGGTCACATGGCGCGCCTTGATCTGGCCAGTGACGTTTCCGGCGATCACCACGGATTCCGCCTCGATGGAGCCGCGCACAACGGCGGTCGCGCTGATCGTCAATTGCTTGCTTTTGATGTCGCCCTCAACAGTGCCGTCGACCTGCATGTCGCCGTCGCTCTCGAGGTTTCCATTGATTACCAGATCCGAACTGAGCAGGGACGGCGCGGCGTTCTTGGTCGCGCTGGCGGTCGGCGTGGTGACTTCTTTTTTGTTATTGAACATTTCGTGTCGCCCTTAGGAACTTCCTGGGATTGAGTGCCTTACCCAAGTGCCGAATCTCGTAGTGAACGTGCGGCCCCGTGCTCCTACCAGAGCTTCCGAGCAGACCGATTGTCTCGCCGAGATCGACCTTTTG
>Ga0181579_10003762_pt1 | contig 11962 bp, 7 predicted proteins | sample 071ome_24_FD_132996 | JGI IMG/M metagenome (GOLD analysis project Ga0181579, IMG submission 132996) | Coastal salt marsh microbial communities from the Groves Creek Marsh, Skidaway Island, Georgia - 071402CT metaG (megahit assembly) | ecosystem: Environmental > Aquatic > Marine > Intertidal zone... | reverse complement strand
TTGGTTTTACACGCACAAGCTTTGCTTCTCCGCCTCCAAACATAAGGGTGAAGAAACGCTTGAACTCAGCATCAATGTGATCGATACCTTCAATGAACTGTGTATTAAGCTCGTCTGTCAGTTCTTTAATGAGTCCTTCAAGTTTTTCCACTGAACTCGTTAAATCACTAATTTCATTTACGAGAAATTCATCTCGCTCTTTCACTTCTTTGTATTCTTTGAGCACGTCTTCATTCGAACCAGTACCGAGTTCTTCGAGCCTAATCTTCATTCGTTCAAGCTCTTTTTTACGCGTTTGTTGCATAGTCCGCTCCTCACACACAACTCCTTCTGGTGAAATAGGTTCTCCATCTTTATCAGTCACCACATGTTCAAAATACATACCAGCACCACGTCCAAGCAGTGTTACTGCTTCCTGGAGCTCGTCCTTGAATTCTTGTCTCGCAACTTCAAGAAGATTGAGTTCTCGTTCAATTTTTTCAATTGTTCGTTCGACTTCTCTCTGTTCATTCATCAAAGCAAATACTGTTCTCTCTGCCTCCCTGCTCTCTTCACTTTCAGACTCTATTGCCTGCTTGAGTGCATCATATTCTTGTGAGAGTGTTTGTTCTTGCTCAGCAATTTTCTCTACATCTTTATCGATATTTTCTTTTTCTTTAGTAAGTGATTCAAGTTCTTTTTTTAACACGTCAAGTTGCGCGTCTTCGTGTTGCACAGCATTTTTGAGAAGTTCATTGAGCGACTGTACTGTGTCACTAAGGATTTTAAACAATGTTTTTGCTTCACTCTCTTCTGAAGTAGTATTTGCTGACTGTTCAATATCGGCAAGCACTTTCTTAAAAGCCGCTCTCTCTATTGGAGCTTCGGCATCTTTTTCTTGCTTCTTTTCAAGTTGGTCGATTTGCTTACGTATGAATGATATCTTCCCTTCAAGTTGCCCGGTATTTCGAGCAGTTTCCTGTTTATGTTCTCTAGCTTCTCGCATCTTCGACTCAAGCGTCACTAATGCATCTTTAGTACTATCGTCCTCACTTTCTGTAAGTTTTTCTTTTGCACTTTGTAGTAATTCATTGAGCTCATCTCGACGCTTGCTTGGTTCACGAAGTTCTTCCTTTAGTCTGTCGTTATGATACGCAATGTACGTATCTTCACGTTTCAGGTAGTCCGTATAGATTGAACGTAGTTCCTCTTGGAGGGCTTGTGAGCGTTCGAGCTTTTTAATCTGTCGCTCGAGAAACTTCAAATGTGGCGCGACTTCTTTTCGGAGGGATTCTACTTGTGTGATGTTTTCAAGTGTTTTCTGAAGCTTTCGTTCGCTCTCTGCTTTCTTATACTGATACACTTTAAGGCCGAGGGCATCTTCAATCATCTCTCTTCTCTCTTTGGCGCTTGCTGAAAGAATTCTGTCTGCCTCTCCTTGCGAAATTATGTGGTGTCCAGTAGAACCAATGTTTGCCGCTGCAAGCAGTTCTTGAACATCTTTGAGTCGAGTTTTCGAACCATTTATTGAATACTCATTTGAGCCATCTCGGTTTACAACGCGTTCAACAGTAATTTCATCAAAATCTACTGGAAATGTCCGCTTCCCTCCTTTTATTTCATTATCAAGCTTAATAGCAACCGATGCTCTGTTTGCTCGTGAGACACTCTCTGAACCACTAAATATGAGGTCTTCACCGCGCTTCCCACGCATTGATTTAATAGACTGTTCACCAAGCACAAATCGAAATGCTTCTGCTACATTTGATTTTCCTGAGCCATTTGGACCAACAATAGCCGTTATAGGGGTCGTGAATTCGAGTTCACCTTTTCGGGCAAATGATTTAAAGCCGTTGATAGTAAGTTCCTTGAGGTGCATGTCTAATATTTCCTAATTATGACCACATATGAATCAGTTGATGGGGTTACCCCGGTAATAATTGGATCTGTACCTGCGCATGTAGACCAGTTTGCATTATCGCTCTTCTCCATGGCGAGCGCTATGAGCAACACCGTGGTTGTGCCATTACAATTATAATTAGAGTCATAGTAATAACCATAGGCATCTCTATTGTCGAGCGGATCTTGCGCAGCATCACCCAAGTATGGCGCAACACTTGTATCAAAGGTACCAATGCGATCACCAATAAGCTCCCCAGCATCTACATCAGGTAGCACTGTATCAACATCGTCTGCCGCGTCTGCATGGACATCAGCATACAACCGGAGTGCCAATTCTAACTGTTCTAAATCATTTAATCTCTGTGCATCCCGGGCTTTTTTATTCAACTCTTGCACGGCAAAAAGTACCACTGATGCCAAAATAGCGAGAATTGCGGTCGCAACCATGATTTCGATAAACGTAAATCCTCCTTGGAGTTCTCTCCTTTTCATAGATGTATTTTAGCATGCACAAAGGGCACAAATGCGAAGCATTTGTGCCCTTTGTGCATAGAAATCAATCTAACCCCAACCTTTTGCTTCTATACCAGCTTCGGCTGCATGTTGTTCAGCCTCTTGTTTTGACCGTCCTTGCCCACGCGCAACCTCATTATCCCCCAAGAAGACTCCTACAGTAAACATTCTGTCGTGATCTGGGCCGACCTGCTCAAGTGTCGAGTAACTCGGTGTAACACCTTCATGTTCTTGTGAAAGTTCCTGGAACCGACTTTTAGCATCCTGCCAAAGTCGTTTTTTTACAATTTCGTCAGTCTTGTCAAAGAGTTGGTCACGGATGAAGTTTTGAGCAGCTTCGTATCCTTGATCAAGATAAATAGCACCAATGATTGCTTCAAAGGTGTTTGCAAGAATATACTGACGTGCTCTTCCTGTGTCTTTCGCCTCACCTTTTGAAAGCAGGAGATAATCATTCACACCAAGTTTGGTTGAAGCATCAGCAAGTGAAATGGTATTTACAAGTGCAGCTCGAATAGACGTAAGCTCCCCTTCCGGCTTTTCAAGGTATTTGTGGAAAAGAAAATCAGTAACGACAAGTTCAAGAACTGCGTCACCAAGAAACTCATATCGTTCATTATGATCTTGTGTAGCCTCTCGGTGCTCATTAAGGTATGAGCGGTGTGTCATTGCGGTAAGAAGATTTACCTTATCATTGAAGACAACGCCAATAATCTTCTCAAGTTTTTCTATCTGTATGTCATCCATATTGTTTATATATGCGGTACCCTACCAGATTTTCTTAAAAAGAAAAGAAAACAGAGAGTTATTTTCGACTTACTAGAAGTGTTACAGCTTTCGTGACAATAGGAAGAATGTCTTCGTAAAAGTTAAGTTCCAAAATATCAGCCACCTTAAACCATTTTGCATCATCAAGACCACCTTTTTGTGCAAGTTCTAAATCTTTGTACTCTGCCTTTGCAAGAAAATAGGTAACCTGTTTTCTAATCTTTCCCTTTTCTGGGTGACTAGCAACATATTCGTTATTTCCAAGCTCATCTTCAACCTCAACATCAAGTCCAATTTCTTCCTGTATTGAGCGCTTTGCGCCTTGCGGAAAATCTTCTTCTTCAGTTAATTTTCCCTTTGAGAGAGTCCAGTGACCAAAAATGTCATGTACGAGCGCTAGGTATATATCTCCTTCATGCTCAGCGTATACTACTGAGCCTGCAAGCCGTTCGATTTCCATTTGATCGAATGGAATATTCTTTTTCTTTCCGTTCTTTGATGTCTCGTCTTTACCTGGCTCACCAATCTCCTTGTACACGGCACCAAGCACACCGTTTACGAAACGGCTCGAATTATCTCCTCCAAACTGTTTTGCAAGTTCAATTGCTTCGTTAATTGCCACTTTCGCTGGTACCTCTTTTCTGTCCGAAAATAAGAGTTCATAGAGCCCTAAACGAAGAATATTTCTATCGACTGGCGCAATGCGGTCAATCGGCCATTCTGGAGCTGCTTTTTCAATCACTAAATCAAGTTCACCTTTTTTTTGTATCACTCCATCAAGGAGTTTTTCCATGAATGGAGTATCTGATTTATTTGGAGCAAACTCCTCCATATTCCGGACGAGTGTCTCCTGAATTGCATCTTTCTCTAAATTATTTAAATCCCACTCAAAGAGTGTTTGAAGAACGATTGATCTTGAAAGGTGTCTGTTTGCCATAAAAATAATGAACTATTACTGCATTTAGTGTACCAGATTTAATACCATAAATGCCCTCAATTTGAGGGCATATGTGGATTTTAGTGTTTATTTTGACTCAGCTGGTTTTTCTACTTTCTTCTCTGCCACTTCTTCCTTTGGTTTCTTGTCATCTTTTACCTCAGGAGTAGTTTCTTCTTGTGGCTCTGAAGCTTCTTCAGCTTGAGCGAGTCCAGTGTCAGCAGGAGCACCGAGCTCATTTTTGATTCGCTCTTGCTTTGCCTTCATGCGAGCGTCACGCTTTTGCTTCATTGCTTCAAGGTCCATAACTTGTCGTCCGTTGTAATGACCACAGTTAAGGCACATGTGGTGAGGTCGATGTGATTCTCCACAATTTGAACATGTAGCAAGGTTCACATCCTTCAGTCCATGATGAGACCGTCGGTTTTTAGTGTGAGCTCTTGTATGTCGCATTCGTATTACCATAGTGGCAAGACTATATCAGATATTGTGAAAAAAGCAACGATTTTAGCACTGTATTTACACAATCCTTGAAATGTACGTAAATCGGTGGATATTTGGGATAGGACCGTGTGTTTTAATGCATTTTCTATGCTTTTCTGTCCCGTATCCTTTGTGAATCTCAAAGTCATATTTTGGGTATTTTTTGCTAATGCGTGTCATGTGCGCATCTCTTGTCACTTTTGCAATAATTGAAGCTAAACCTATCGCCTTTTCTTTTGAATCACCTTTGATAATGGTTTTTTGATTCTTATATATTTCTGGAGCTTTGAGTGAGCCATCAAGGAGAATGTGTGAATTTCGTGGCTCTATTTCAAGCTTTTTTAGGCCCTGGGAAATAGCGTCTCGAATGACAACTGCAATTCCTTTTCTATCAATCTGGAGCGCTGTTTTTTGTACGACTATGTAGTTGAGCTTTCCTTCTTTTTTGAGTGCTTTAGCGTGCCGAAAAATCGCTTCCCTGTTTTTCGGCGACACCTGCTTCGAGTCACCAACACCAGGAATTAAGTTCCAATCAAATCCTATCTCTACTACCACAAGCCCGACAGCAACTGGGCCGGCTAACGGACCGCGGCCCGCTTCGTCTATACCTACAATATATTTTTTACCAGACATAATTTTAGAGGCCATCCTCCTTACAGGAGCTGTTCAGGTTGTCACTATTTCTCATACTTCTAAATAGCTGGCAAACTGAAGGTGAATTTTTCTGAAAGAAAAAGAGAGGCTGCCCTGGTGTACTTGCAGAAGCATCCCATGCTTCTTCACCAGCCTCATCTACCCCAATAATCCACTCATTTTTATATTTCACCTAACTACTATACAATAGTCCTACCATGAGTGATAAGGAGAAAATTGAGCCTGATTTTATACCACTACACGTACACTCACACTACTCCCTTTTAAATGCGCTTCCGACACCAAAAGAGCTCGTTAAACGTGCCAAAGAGTATGGGATGCCTTCCTTTGCTATTACCGACAACGGCGCTATGTATGGCGCGGTCAACTTCTACAAAGAGGCGACAAAAGAAGGAATTAAGCCCATTATTGGTGTAGACGCATATCTTGCACCCCGCACACTCCACGACAAAGATGCTGGGATTGATAAACCGCGAGGCCGTGTAGTATTTCTTGCAAAGACCAACGAAGGATATGTGAACATGATTAAAATGACCACAACGGCGTGGGTAGACGGTTTCTACTACCGGCCTCGCGTGGATCATGACCTTATGAAAGAACACCATAAGGACCTTGTCTGTATCATCCCCTCTTTTAGTGGCGAAGTAGCGCTTGCACTCAAAGAACACAACAAAGAAAAGGCTGAAGCGGAACTAGATTGGTACAAAAGTGTGTTCGGAAGCGACTGCTACTTAGAGATTACCCACCATCCTGAAATTGAAGGCCATGAAGAAATCCAAGAACAAATCATTGCACTCGCGCAAAAAACAAATACGCCACTTGTTGCTGCACATGATTCATACTATCTCGACCAAGAAGACTGTATCGCTCGAGAAGCAATGGTAAAAATACAAACGGGTGGAAGTATTGAAGTTGACGAAATTGATCCTGAATTTGCGCCGAACTTTTCATTTATCTCGCAAGAGCGTGCAAAGGAACTATTCTCAAGTGACATTGAAAAGGAAGCGCTAAAAAACACAGTAAAAATCGCAAACGAATGTAACGTAACTATGACGCCAGGAGAAGTGTGGCACTTCCCTAACTATGTAATTGAAAGTGGACGCGAACCCGATGATGAGCTCCAAGTCACTGTGTATGAGGGAGTGACATGGAGAGGGCTCGATATCAAAAATCCTGAAGTGAAACAACGCATTGACTATGAACTTGATGTCATCAAAACAAAAGGGTACGCCAAGTACTTCCTTGTGGTAGGAGACCTCCTCCGTGAATCACGTGAGCGAGGTATCCTCACTACTATTCGAGGCTCGGTTGCGGGTTCACTCACTACCTACGTACTTGGTATTACCAATGTAAACCCACTCGAGTACAAACTCCCGTTTGAACGATTCCTAAACCCAGAACGACCATCGGCTCCGGATATCGATATGGACTTCGCCGATAACCGTCGCGACGAGATTATTGGGTATGCGCGTGAGAAGTACGGTGAAGATAAAGTGGCTCAAATTGGTACTTTTGGAACCATGATGGCGCGCGCTGCGGTACGCGACGTTGCGCGTGCGCTCGGTCATCCATACGTCACAGGAGACAGAATCGCAAAACTCATTCCAATGGGGAGTCAGGGATTCCCTATGACTATTGAACGAGCAATGGAGATTGAGCCTGAACTCCAAACCCTCTACAAAAAAGACCCTGAGACACGGGAAGTGGTGGACCTCGCAAAGCAGATTGAGGGGCGGGTGCGCCACGTGGGCGTGCATGCTGCAGGAGTGGTCATAGCGCCCGCCCCCTTAAACGAGTTCGTCCCAGTGCAACCCGACCCGAAAACCGGCAAACTTATCACGCAGTACGAAATGCATTCCGTTGGAGAAGATGGTGTTGGGCTCCTGAAGTTTGACTTCCTTGGTATCAAAAACCTTTCAATCCTTGCTGACGCCGTCAAACGTGTAAAAGCTATTCATGACATTGATATTGATATTGAAAATATCCCTATCGACGATAAGAAAACATTCGATATGCTCGCGCGTGGTGAAACGATGGGACTCTTTCAGCTCAATGGCTCCGGTATGACCGCATTCCTTAAACAACTCAAACCAACGACTATTCACGACATCAACGCCATGGTAGCACTCTACCGTCCTGGTCCGATGGAATCAATTCCGCAGTACATCGAACGAAAGCACAATCCGGGACTTGCAACATATCTCGACCCACGACTTGAGAAAATTCTCGACCGTTCCTACGGGGTGATTACCTACCAAGACGACGTCATGATGATTTCAATTGAACTGGCAGGTTATAGCTGGCTCGACGCCGACAAGCTTCGAAAAGCTATGGGAAAGAAAGTGCCTGAAATCATGGAAGCTGAAAAAGAAAAGCTTATGAAAGGATTTCTTGAGTACGGCAAACTTTCTCCTTCGGTTGCTGACAAACTCTGGAAACTCATTGAACCATTTGCAGCGTACGGATTTAACAAAGCGCATGCGGCAAGTTATGGACGTGTTGCGTATCAAACTGCGTACATGAAAGCAAACTTCCCTGTTGAATACATGTCTGCAGTACTCACGGCAGACTCAGGAGACACGGAGAAAATTTCAGAAATCATACAAGAGTGTGTACGTATGAGCATTGAGGTACTTCCGCCTGACGTCAACGAGAGCTACTCTCCTTTTTCAGTTGTGCCAGCAGGCAAAACAACTTCTCACTCATCTCACGGAAACCGAGACGAGCAGAACACCGTCTCGCAAGGAGACGGCGAGAATCGAAGTGAAGCGTATCCAGTATACGATGAACAAGACTCGGAGCCAGCGACGAAGCGAGACGATGGAGATGGTCGCCTCGGCCGCATTAGGTTTGGACTCATGACTATAAAGAACTTCGGTGAAGGTATTGCTGATGCAATTATTCGTGAACGACTTGATAATGGCGCGTACGAATCACTTCAAGATTTCCTCTCTCGAGTAACCTCTAAAAATCTCAATAAAAAATCACTTGAATCACTTATCAAAGCTGGAGCACTCGATAGGTTTGGAGAGCGAGGTGAGCTTATGCACAACATGGAGATGCTTCTTTCCTTTAACAAAGAAGAGACACATGGAAAAGAATCGTCACAAGAATCGCTCTTTGGTGGACTTGATACATCTTCAGTACATACACTCACACTAGAGCCTGCACAAGACGCTTTAAAAGCTGAAAAACTCGTTTGGGAAAAAGAGCTCCTTGGTGTGTACGTCTCTGGGCACCCGCTCGACGATTTTAAGGAAGAACTTGAGAAACGCCCATCGATTGGTCATATCAAAAACGACTCACGAAACGGTATTCCAGTTGTCACCGCTGGGATGGTAGAAACGGTTCGTGAACTTCTTACCAAAAAAGGTGACCGCATGGCGTTTGTGACGCTTGGTGACGGCATGGAGAGTATCGAAATGGTTGCGTTCCCTGAGAGCTTCAAAACATATCAAGAGCTCTTTACGGTAGGGACCTGTGTCGCAGTCAAAGGAAAGCTCAATATCAGAAACGATGAACCAAGTATTCTTATTGATAGAGTAAAAAATCTTTCCATAACTGAAAACAAAATTGACAATTAGATTGTGCGCGGTAGGATTGTACGTACAGAGATTGCTTTGGCTACCAACCAAAGGTGAAGTATCACGCGAGAGCCTAATCTGTAAGAATGAGTGCTGGAGTCCCCAGAAGCTTGGTGGAACCGCGGTTTACAAATCGCCCAAGCAAAAATACGACTTTGTCGCATTTTTGCTTGGGCTATTTTATTTTTATCAATCTAAGAAACAAATATATGTTTGGTATCGAAAACAAAGAAGACAAGCTTGAACACAACCGCCACACGCTTGCGCACCTTCTTGCGTACGCAGTGTTAAAAGACTACCCACATGCAAAACCAACCATCGGTCCTGCAATCGATAACGGCTTTTACTATGACTTCGATTTCTCCGGAGGTGATGCGCCGAGCGAAGGTGATCTCAAAAAACTAGAGAAAACTATGAAAAAGACACTTTCTTCTTGGAAAGAATTTTCACACAAAGAAGTGAGCGCGGGGGAAGCACGTGAGGCGTTCAAGGGGAATGAGTTTAAAACTGAATTGATTGACGACCTTGAAAAAGAAGGTGCCACAATAACGCTCTATACGGTAGGTGAAGGAAAGACGGAGTTTACCGACCTCTGCCGTGGTGGCCATAGTAAATCTCCCGCAAAAGATATCGACGCTTCTGCTTTTAAACTCTCAACGCTCGCTGGTGCCTACTGGCGAGGGGACGAGAAAAATCCAATGCTTGTACGTATATATGGGTATGCGTTTGATTCTGCAGATGAACTTGATGCATATCTCACCCAACTAGAAGAAGCAAAGAAACGTGATCATAGAAAAATTGGAAAAGAAATGGATCTCTTCACGTTCTCTGAACTCGTTGGACCTGGACTTCCCCTCTGGACTCCCAAGGGTGCAATCTTACGTAAAGTACTTGACGACTACATTTGGAAACTCCGCGAGTCGTACGGGTATACGCAAGTAGCAATACCACACATCACAAAACGTGACCTCTATGAAAAGTCTGGTCACTGGGAGAAGTTTGCTGATGAACTCTTTAGAATTGAAACACGAGAAGGTAAAGAATATGCTCTCAAGCCAATGAATTGCCCACATCACACCCAAATATTTGAGCGAAAACCTCACAGCTATCGAGATATGACACAGCGCTATGCTGAAACAACAATGGTATACCGTGATGAACAATCCGGAGAACTCGGAGGGCTCACTCGTGTACTCTCCATTACACAAGATGACTCCCATGTATTTTGTCGATACAGTCAGATTAAAGAAGAATTCTTCAAGATTTGGGATATGATTGACACATTTTATGGAGCATTTGGATTCTCAATGCGCGTCAGTTTGTCGTTTCATGATCCAGCTACGTTTGAAAAATATCTTGGTGATAAAGACGTCTGGAAAGCCTCGGAAAACGCACTGCGCGAAATTGCAAAAGAGCGAAAGGCAGACTACTTTGAAGCACCAGGAGAAGCTGCGATGTATGGACCTAAGATTGACTTTATGGCAAAAGACTCTCTTGGGAGAGAACACCAAGTTGCAACAATCCAACTCGACATGATACTTCCTGACCGTTTTGACCTAATCTGTATCAATGAGAAAGGTGAACGAGAACGTATTGTTATGATTCACTGTGCAATCATGGGCTCAATCGAACGTTTCTCAGGAGTGCTCATTGAACACCTTGGAGGCAATTTCCCACTTTGGCTCTCCCCTGAACAAATTCGCGTCATTCCTGTTGCAGATGTTCATAATGCATACGCAGAAGAAGTCTTCAAAAAATTAAAAGGTGTCGATATCCGCGCGTCACTTGATATTTCGAATGAATCTATGGGTAAGAAGATTCGTAATGCAAAAAAAGAGCGTCTCCCCTACTTCATCGTTGTTGGCGATAAAGAAGTTGCTGAAAAAACAGTCACACTTGAATCTCGTGATGGTAGTTCACAGAATATTGATGTTGAATCACTCGGGAATCATCTTCTCGCTGAAATTGACACGAAATCGATGTAATACCATACACAAAAACCCGCGCCTTTGGCGCGGGTTTTTGTGTACCCATTATCCAAGGATTTGCATCACTTGCACTTTATTGATGGTAATCCATCCTCCATCGTGTGCAGCATCCTGTTTCATTGCTCCCACAACTTGGTTGAGCTTTTGAATCCGTTCTTCATCATCGATGCCTAGCGAATAGATGTAGTTAAGTGCGTCTCCTGAGAAAAGTGCTCGCTTTTCATGCCCAACACTTTGAAGTGCCACAAGCTTATCTGCACTAATATCAGATTCATATGCAACTGCCGTTTCCGTGCTTGGTGTAGCATCGATAGTAGACTGAGAAGCTACAACTGGCATTGGTGCAACTTCGACTGCTTCAGAATTAACCCCTGCCAGTTTTCGCTTTCGAAGTACGAGCACATATCCAATCACAAGTCCCCAGAGCACTACCACAATGTAGAAGATAGTAGTGAGTACAGGTCCAGCTTCAAATCCAGTGTATGGAGTTCCGCCAAGCGGGATTGTTTCTTGGTACCGAATACCCGCAACAATACCTCCAATCACATCGACACCAACAGTACATTCCTTTCGCTCATTCCCATTGTATACAGTGAGTGTATAGTCAGTTGACTGACTTGGTCGGAGTTCAATCTCGTCTCGATCCTCGTCAATACGTCGGTCATCTCGGGTGTCAAAGAGTACACGTCCATGGCTGTCACGAAGGATTGCTCGATCAGTTCGTTCATTATTCCAACTCAGTGTGATTTCCTCACCAGAGGAAATTCGTGTATCTGAAATCGTAAGACGACATCGTGGTTCTTCATCGTCATCATCGTCTTCGTCAACTCGTACACGAACGGTACAGGTGTCGGTATCACCGTCCCCACGCGCAGTGAGTTTGAACGTAGTATCTCGATATACTCGAACTCGTTCGCTTCCATCATCTGGTACATCACCAATGCCGTTATCGATACGCACATCATCAGCGTTCGTTGTTCGCCACTTAAGTGTTACATAGTCACCCTCATCAATATCATTGTCAGATACCGTAAATGAGTCGCAGCTCACCTCCTCTTCTTCCTCTTCATCGACGCGAACAGTTACTCGACACGTATCAGTATCACCGTCCCCACGCGCAGTAAGCGTAAATGTCGTGTCATCATATACACGTA
>Ga0181579_10003759_pt1 | contig 11970 bp, 11 predicted proteins | sample 071ome_24_FD_132996 | JGI IMG/M metagenome (GOLD analysis project Ga0181579, IMG submission 132996) | Coastal salt marsh microbial communities from the Groves Creek Marsh, Skidaway Island, Georgia - 071402CT metaG (megahit assembly) | ecosystem: Environmental > Aquatic > Marine > Intertidal... | reverse complement strand
GCATGCTGGCGTCAATTCTCAGAATGTTTCTATGTGATCCGGTCATAACGACTGCCTTTTGCCGATTTTTTTCGCGCCGTCAACTACAACAGGAAAGCGCCATGGGAGGGGTGAGGGTCTCCATGGCTCTTTTCAACGTAATTATTGCCAATCAAAGTAAAAAGACGATCAGAGAGAAAATATAATTCTAATTTTCAAAATAATAATGTAAGGTGCGACATAATGAGCCAGATTGAGGAAATTCGTGCATTCGTCATGGTTGTCGAAACCGGCAGTCTCACTCAGGCTGCGGAACGACTCGGAATCGCCGTATCCGCCGTCAGCCGCCGGCTGAAGGACCTCGAACTCAGACTGGGCGCGCCTCTGATCCAGCGGACAACCCGCCGGATGTATCTCAATGAGGTGGGGCAGGGATTCTACGAACGATGTAAAGCGGTACTCGATGAATTGGAGGCCGCACAGCAGGAAGTGCTAAATTCCGGAGGAGGCCTGGGCGGTGTGCTCAGGATCAGCACACCACTTTCATTTGGTGTTTCTCATATGTCTTCGGCGATTTCGCAATTCATGCATGCGCACCCTGATGTGCGAATCGACATGGATTTGTCCGACAAGCGTGTCGATCTGGTCGCCGAGGGATTCGACCTTGCGATCAGGATTGGTGTGCTGTCCGATTCCAGTCTGATCGCGAAGAAGATTTCGACGGTTCGCAATATCCCCTGCGCCTCGCCGGACTTCCTGGCCCGCTATCAGCCGATCACGAAACCGGAAGATCTCGAAACCGCGCCGGCGCTTGTCTATTCCAACGACAAAGCGCCGAATGACTGGCGTTATCGCGGCCCTGACGGCAAGCCCGGGGTGTTGCGGGTGTCACCAAAACTTTCGGCCAATAATGGCGATGTGCTGCGCGAGGCGGCAATCGCCGGACTTGGCATCACCTGCCTTCCCAACTTCCTGCATTATGACGCCATCAATAACGGCCTCCTGAAACCGGTGCTGACCGACTACGAATGGGCCGAATATGACGTTTACGCCGTCTATCCGAAGACGACCATCCTGCCAAAACGCACCCGCGCCTTTGTTGATTTCATGTCGACCCGCTATGGCATGGATCCCTACTGGAACAAGATTCACGCCTAGGGCATGGCTCTCAGGCGATGGAGCGCGCGCTGGGCGCGCGATCAGGCTTCCCCCCCCCAATTATTGATGGCTGTGGAAAAATCTTTTCCCTGACTGGCCCTTTATTGTGATTCTGGCAAACGTTACCGTCTAAGTGAATTCGACGCGGGTCTGTCCCCGCGACCTCCAAGGCTTTGTGTGATGGCACCCACACAAAGCTCCAACTCATCCTTCAGTTGGAGCACACTAAAAGAGGCGCGAAAGCGCCTCTTTTTTTGTTTTCGCGCCATAGCCGTCTTCTCATATCGGAATCGTGATTTGCCGCGGCCCTGTCGCCCTGAGAGACTGATCATGCGGGTTTCAGTTGAGATATCCAGGAATGGCTGCCAGCGGAGGGTGCCATGCCAACGCAACATGAACCGGTCCCCAACAAACCGGTTCACCATAAAATCGACTATGTCGAGTTTGCCTCGGCCGATCTGGCGGCGACACGGGCCTTCTTTGCGGCGACGTTTGGCTGGCAGTTTGAGGAGTATGACTCCTACCTTGCCTTTCATGGGGCAGGACTTGATGGTGGTATCTATCGGGCCGAGCGGACAGGCCGTGTCGATACCGGCAGCGTGCTGATTGTCTTCTACAGCGTCGATCTGGCCGCAACCGAGCGGCTGGTCAAGCAGCATGGCGCCACAATCGTCAAGCCGGCCTTTGCCTTCCCGGGTGGACGCCGCTTTCATTTCACCGAGCCGGCGGGAAACGAATTCGCCGTGTGGTCAGACCGGTGATTGCCATCCTGATGTGATTGCCGCCCTGCCATGCTGGTCGTGGCCTTCATCACGTGCCATTCATCACTTGGCCGGGCCAGCAAACCTGTCATACTTGGGCATCGCCATCCGCGGAAGTCCCGATGATCGCAAGATCCAGCCTGCCATGTCTAACCACCGCCCTGCGCCTGATGCGGCTTGTTTGCCTGACCATTGCCTGGGTGGCGGCGGTGGCTGCCATTCTGGCGGCGCGTCCTGACGGAATGATTGCCAGCGTCGGCGCGCTTGCCTTTGGTCTGTTCATTCTTCTGACGATAGTGCGGCTTCGCTGGGACAGTCTGGTGATCCTGTCTGTTCTGGCGGCGGTCACCTGGCTGCTTCTTGACGAAATGCCCGACGCCGCAGAGGTTCTGGCAGGTGGCAGGCGGGTTCTGATCTTTGCCGCGCTCCTGCCAACGATGGCGCTTGTCAGGGCGACAGCGATGACGATGCCGTCTGTTCACGCCACGCAGCGCCGGCTCGGGGCTTTGCCTGCCGGCGCCTCGGCGGGTGGCCAGCAACTGGCGGCTCATGTCTTTGGTGGCATCATCAACACCGGCGCCTTCGCGTTGCTGTCGGCCGCGCTTCCCGATGATGCCGACAGGCCGCAGCGCCGCGCCGCCGCTGAGGCGGTGATCCGCGGCATGGTATCCTCCTCCGCATGGTCACCCTTTTTCGTCGCCTTTGCGATCGGCCAGAATTTCGTCGCGCCGATCTATGCCTGGATTGCCATCGCGATTGGCATGCTGTCGGCCCTGTTTTTCACCTGCGCCACGCTGGTTGGGCTGAATCGTGACTTCTCGCTGGCGCGCTTGCGGCTGTCGCTCGACTGTCTGCGGCCGGTGGCGTGGCGGCTGGTCATTGTCCTTCTGTCGGTGTTGCTGGTCGCGCTTGCCTTTGGTCTGACCGCGTTGTCGGCGGTGGTTGTGGTGATGCCCCTGCTGGTGCTGTTGCAGCTTTTCCGGCACCGTGACAAGGCGCGGCATATCCTCGGCCAGACCCGTGAGGCGATGCACAGCACGGCGGATGATCTGGTTGTCATCACGGCGGCGATGCTGGTTGCCTTTTTCGCCACGCAGAATGACAGCCTGGCCGGCCTTGTCGCAAATATCCACCAGGGGCAGATCCCGGGCTGGGTGGCGCTGATGGCAACGCCGCTGGCGATGATGCTGCTGTCGGTCGTCGGTATTCACCCGGTGATCACAAGTACAGCGCTTCTTGCCACCTTCAGTGGTGGCGGGGCGGATGTGTACCCCGCGCTTCTTGTACAGGCGCATCTGATCGGCTGGGGTGCCGGCACGATGAGTTCGGTGGCGTCATTGTCGGTGCTGACATGTGGTGGCCTGTATCGGGTGCCGACGCGCCAGCTTGTCTTTGGCGATAATATGCTGTGCGGGTTCCTCTATTCGCTGCTGGGAGGCGCCATGCTGGTGGCGTTCAATTTCATGATGGGACATGCCTGAGCCTGACAGCCTGTTGCCTTAGGGGATAAAATTCTGCAATTTCAGAGATAGTGGGAGGAAAACGTGATGATTTTTCGGCAGCTTTTTGACTCGGTGTCCTCAACCTACACCTATCTCATGGCAAGCCGTGTCGGCGGCGAGGCTTTGCTGATCGACCCGGTTTTCGAGAAAACGGACCGCTATCTGCAGCTTCTTGAGGAACTTGATCTCAAGCTGGTCAAGGTCGTGGACACGCATGTTCACGCCGATCATATCACCGCCATGGGCGCCCTTCGTGACCGTACGAACTGTGTCACGGTGATGGGCGAACAGTCACCTGTCGATGTCGTGTCGATGCGCGTTGCCGATGGTGAGACCGTGACCATCGAGGGGCTGGCGCTGACGGCGATGCATACGCCCGGTCATACCGATGACAGCTATTGTTTCCGCATGGATGACCGCGTGTTTACCGGCGACACGCTGCTGATCAGGGGCACTGGCCGCACCGATTTCCAGAATGGCGATGCTGGCGACCAGTATGATTCGCTGTTTGGCAATCTGCTCACGCTTCCTGACAGCACACTTGTCTATCCAGCGCATGACTATAAGGGTGACATGGTGTCCAGCATTGGCGAGGAGAAGGCATTCAACCCGCGCCTCCAGGTCGATTCCCGTGACGCCTATATTGAACTGATGGCAAATCTGAAACTGCCCAATCCAAAGATGATGGATGTCGCGGTGCCGGAAAATATCCGCATGGGAATCAATATTGATCGCCAGCGTGAAGTGGCGACGGTGACGTCCGAGGCCGTGATCATGGAGAATGCCGAGGGCATGATTCTTGTTGATCTTCGCGAGGAGGCCGAGCGGGTGAAGGCAGGCGTGATTCCGGGATCGGTTCACGCTCCCTATAGCCGCCTTGACCAGCATCTTGCGATGCTGAAACAGGCTGCTGACAGAAAGGTCGTGTTCTATTGTGCTGTTGGTGAACGTTCGACAATGGCGGTTGATATCGCCTGTGACAACGGGGTCGAGAACTGCGCCCATATTCCGGGCGGTTTCGTTGCCTGGACCGAGGCGGGCGGCAACGTCGCGCGGGTCTGACGGGGCGGAAGGCTGGAACAGAACATGGTGAAGCAGGACATACGGCGGATTCTTGTCGTCGGGGGTGGTATTGTCGGCGTCTGCAATGCGCTGGCGCTGCAACGCGCGGGCTATCAGGTCAGCCTGATTGACCGCGGCCAGCCGGGGCGCGAGACGTCATATGGCAATGCCGGCGTACTGTCCGAATCCTCGGTTTCGGTTCTGAACAGCCCGGGCCTGTTGAAGGCACTTCCCAAACTCCTGTTTCGGCGCTCGAACGGTCTTCGCTACGAACCGCTATTCGTGGTGAAGCGGCTTGGCTGGATGCTGCGCTTCCTTGCCCATTGCACACCGCGCCGCTGGCGTGCCGCCGCCCGCGCGCTGCGCGAATTACAGGTTCTCTCGCTGAACAAGCACAAGGACTGGATCGCTGAGGCCGGCGTAAAGGATCTGCTTCGCCATGGTGGCTGGATGAAACTGTTCCGCAGCGAAGCCTCTTTTGCCGCCTATGCCGCCGAACTGGCGCTTTGTGACGAGGTTGGGGTGCGGTACTCGGTCTTTGACCGGGACCAGCTCCGCCAGATCGAACCCGGCCTGAAACCGATCTATGAAAAGGCGGTGCTGTTCGATGATACCTGCGGTGTATCCGACCCGGCGGCCCTGACCGATGCCTATCTGGCGCTGTTCACCGCCGCTGGCGGCGAAATTGTCCAGGGCAGCGTCACTGGCCTGCGCCAGACCCGGGATGGCTGGGAGGTCACGCTTGGTGGCGGTGATCCGGCAGGGCTTGTCGGTGATGGGGTGGTTCTTGCCGCTGGCGCCTGGACAGCCGAGATTGCCGGCTGGCTTGGCTATGATCTGCCGCTGGGGTGGGAACGCGGCTATCATCTTCATCTTGCCCCGGCCGACGGGCCGCAGTTGAATCGGGCCGTGCATGATGTTGATGGCGGCTTTGCCATCGCGCCGATGCAGCAGGGGGTGCGGATCACCAGCGGGGTCGAGCTGACAGATCGTGACGCGCCGCCGGATTACACGCAGATCAGGGCCTCGGTTGCGCTGGCGCGTGAGGCGCATGACATGAAGGCGGAGATCGAAACCGACCCATGGATGGGCCGGCGTCCGACCATGGTCGATTCACTGCCGGTGATTGGCCCGGCGCCGCGGCATCGTGGGCTGTGGTTCAATTTCGGGCATCAGCATGTCGGCCTGTCAATGGCGCCGGGGTCGGCACTTGCCATCACCGCGATGGTGGCCGACACCCCGCCACCGCTGGACACCACGCCGTTCCGCGCCGAACGGTTTTCAGTCTGATTCCAAATCCGATTTCATGAAGGCGGCCTCGCGGGCCCGCACGATGGCGCTCAGGGTGTCGTTGACCGGCGTGTCGATGCCGTGCCTGGCGCCAATCACCGGCACCATGCCATTGATGGCGTCGATTTCAGAGGCGCGCCCGGCAAGATGATCCAGTCGCAATGACGGGCTGGCATCAGGCATCAGCGAGGCAAATTCGGTGACATAGATCTCGACATCATCGAATGAAAAATTCACCCCCTCGGCAAGGCCGCATTGATGCGCCTCGCGCGCGCAGCCAAGCGCCACGGCCCAGGCTTCGGCGTTCGCCATCAGCTCTCCGATATTGCAGTCAAAGGCGGTGCAGGGGGCGCTCAGCGTCACGTTGCAGACGAATTTCTCCCAGATCAGCTGCGTGATGTCATCAAAGGCGCGGGCCGTGAAACCGGCTTCCAGCCACAGCGATTCAAGGTTCTGAAGGCGCTCGGTCATGCCGCCATCGATCTCGCCAAGCCGGATCAACCTCATGGCGTTGTGATGCGCGTGGCCCGGCCCCCGCATCGAGGCCCCGAACCCGTCGGCGACACCAAGCAGCACATTGTCCACCGGCATGTGCGCGCCGATCCTTTCGGCGGCGCCAAGACCGTTCTGGATGGTCAGGATCAATGAGTCAGGCCGCATCACGCCGGCCACCGCGCGCGCCGCCTCGCCAACGCCGCCGGCCTTGGTGGCGATCACATACAGATCGCAGGCCCCCGCCGCGGCAAGATCTGTGGCAGCCTTGATCGAGGTTACGCGGCGGTCACCGCTGATGCCGTCAAGCCGCAGCCCCCCGGCATTGATTGAATCGACATGATCGGCCCAGCTGTCGATGGCCCAGACCTCATGGCCTGCCTCGGCCATCATCACGGCATAGATCGACCCCATGGCGCCGGTGCCGATGATGGCGATTTTCTGTGCTTGACCCTTTGTCATCATCATCCTGCCTTTCTGAAGACAAGTTCGGTTGGCGCCAGAATGCCAGCTTCCATATGGCCCGCCAGATTGCGGAATCTGTCAGGTGGCTGGCCGGGGACCGGGGCCGGTTTTGTCGCGATCACATGATCAATGAAGGGCCTCGCGGCGGCCGTGCCATCATGGCGCGCCAGCAATTCAAGCCCGGCATCTTTGGCGGCGGCGGTGTAGGTTTCCGGTGTTTCAACCGCGCTGACAGATGCGTCGGAGGCCCAGGGAAGCGGAAAGGTAATTCCACCATCGCCAACCCGCATCATGTCATAGACGCAGAACAGGCCGTTTGACGCGAGGACACGCGCCGCCTCGGCCATCAGGGTGTGTTTGTCGGTGATGTTCATGCCGACATGAAGCATCATCGCGCAATCAAAGGACTCGTTGCCAAAGGGCAGGTCAAGCGCGCTTGCATGATGAAGCGTCACCAGCGCCTGCAACCCGCATGCGCCGCTCAACCTGTCGCCGGCGGTGATGAAATCGGCGGTGAGATCGACCCCGGTGACATGACATCCATGGGCCGCGGCGATGGCGCGCGCCGGCCCCCCGGCCCCGCAGCCGATATCCAGCAGGCGGCTTGACGAAGAGAGGTCCAGCCGCCCCGCCACCCGCTGTGTGGCTTCCATGCCGCCAACATGAAATTCATCATAGGGGGCGAGGATCGCGGGCGTCAGCCTGTCGATGTCGTGACCTTCCCTGGCCAGCGCGGTGAAGATCCGCCCGGCAAGACCCTGTCCGCGGTAATAGGTTTCAACAGCATCGGGTGAGGTCATGGTCGGGTCCTGTGGTGGAAGGCGCGCTGGATAACAGATTTGCCGACAGGATAGCAGGCTTGGCGCAATTGGTAAGCAGGTCGTATCGTCTATGCCCGGCCCCGCCGATACCAGAACAACCGCACGACATTTTCATGATCGACCTGTCCCCGCTTTTCAAGGCCGCCGCACCGATCCCCTTTCACGCGCTGGCGGCGCTTGCCGCCGCCGGGCTTGGCGCGACGCAGCTCTGGCGTCCCAAGGGCGGGCGGGTCCATCGCCAGCTTGGTTATGCGTGGGTGGTGTTGATGGCCAGCGTCGCCATATCCGGATTGTTCATCCATGAAATCAGGATATTCGGGCCGTTCAGCCTGATCCATCTGTTGTCACTTCTCACACTTGCCAGCCTGTGGTTTGCCGTGGCGCGGGCCCGGCGCGGCGATATCGCCGGGCACCGGCGGGTCATGATCCTGCTGTTCTGGCTGGCGCTGATACTGACCGGCGCTTTTACCTTCTGGCCTGGACGGGTGATGCATGAGGTGCTGCTCGGGGCATAGCGGTTATCTTGTCCGGCACCGGCTCGCCGCCAGTCTGCCACCGGTATTTTGACTTGCGACGTGCTGTCGGTATGATCCGTTCTGCAGCCCGTCATAGCGGGTCTTTGACGCAAACCCGGGAATGTCGACATCATGGCAGAGTTCATGTCGCTCAAGGACGCGGTGGCCACGCATCTGTCGGATGGCATGATGGCGGCCTTTGAAGGGTTCACCCATCTGATGCCCTATGCCGCCGCGCATGAAGTCATTCGCCAGCAGCGGCGTGACCTTGTTGTCGTACGCATGACCCCGGACGTGATTTATGACCAGATGATCGGCATGGGCTGTGTTTCAAAGCTGATTTTTTCATATGCCGGCAACCCTGGCGTTGGACTGCTGCGACGGCTTCGCGATTCGCTGGAAAATGGCTGGCCGCATCGGATTGAGATTGTCGAGCATTCACATGCTGCGCTGGCGCATGCCTATGAGGCCGGCGCCTCGAAACTCCCGTTTGCTGTGCTGCGGGGCTATGTCGGCACAGACATGCCGCGGGTCAATCCCGAGATCAGGAACATCACCTGCCCGTTCACCGGCCAGACGCTGGCCGCCGTGCCGGCGATCAACCCCGATGTGACCTTCATCCACGCGCTGAAGGCGGACCGGAAGGGCAATGTGCTGATTGAGGGCATTGTCGGTGTGCAGAAAGAAGCCGTGCTGGCCGCCGGTGCGGCCGTGGTGACGGTTGAGGAGGTGGTCGACAGCCTTGATTCGCACCCCAATGCGCTGGTCCTGCCACACTGGACGGTGGATGCCATCGCGCATGTCCCGGGCGGGGCGCACCCTTCATACGCGCATGGCTATTACGCGCGCGACAACGCCGCCTATATCGCCTGGGATGATATCGCCGCCGACCGCGACCGCTTCCTTGCCTGGATGGACGAGCATGTTCTCGAGGTTGATGACACTGTCTTCGCGACGCGGGTGACATGGGATGAAGGCCGATGAGCGCTGATTTCACAGCTGACGAGATGATGACAATCGCGGCGGCGCGGATGCTGACCTCGCAGGATGTCTGTTTTGTCGGCATTGGCCCGCCATCGGCGGCCTGCAATATCGCGCGCCTCACACATGCCCCCGATATCACACTGATCTATGAATCCGGGACCATCGGGACCGAACCTTCGATATTGCCGCTGTCGATCGGCGATGGGGAATTGTGCGATACCGCGCTGACAACCGTGTCTGTGCCGGAAATGTTTCGTTACTGGCTTCAGGGCGGGCACATCACCATAGGCTTTCTCGGGGCCGCGCAGATTGACAGATTCGGCAATATCAACACCACGGTGATTGGCGATTATGAAACCCCGAAGACGCGCCTTCCCGGTGGAGGCGGCGCACCGGAGATCGCCAGCCTGTCGCAAAAGGTGTTCGTGACGATGAAACAGTCGCGCCGCGGCATGGTGGAACAGATCGATTTCTTCACCAGCTTTGGCCTTGGCGAGGGTGGCGATCACCGCCGCCGAATGGGCCTGGAAACGGCCGGGCCAGTGGCGCTGATCACCGATCTGGCGGTGTGGGAGCCGGATTCCGAAACGGGCGAACTGACAGTCACCAGCCTTCATCCGGGGGTCACGGCCGAGATGGTTCAGGATACATGCGGGTGGACGGCGCGCCTTGCCAGCGATGTCGCCGAGACAGCGCCGCCTGATGCGACGGAACTGTCAGTGCTTCGCGAACTGAAGGCCCGCACCGCCCGCGCGCATGGCGCCGGCTGACGATCAGGTATCAAATGTGATGACCGATCTGGCGATCTCGCCGCGCTTCATTTCGGCAAATGCCTCATTGATATCGGCAAGCCCGACCCGCCGCGAGATCATCGAATCCAGATGCAGTTTTCCATCAAGGTAGAACTCGACATAATTCGGCATGTCGACGCGGAACCGGTTCGACCCCATGTTGGAGCCGCGCAGCACCTTGTCATTGATCAGTTCGGCCGCCTCGATCTCGACCATCTGGCCCTCTGGCACCATGCCGATCACCGTCGCCATGCCGCCCGTGGCCAGCATCCGGAACGCCTGCTCGGTGGTCTGTTTCATGCCGATGGCCTCGAAGGCATAGGCAACGCCGCCGCCTGTCATCTCGCGCACCGCCTCGACCGGGTCGGTCTGCGCCGCGTTGACGGTATCGGTGGCACCGAACCGACGCGCTGTCTCCAGCTTGCCATCATTCAGGTCGATGGCAATGATGCGTCCGGCACCGGCAATGGCGGCGCCGTTGATGGCTGACAGGCCGATCCCGCCACAGCCGATGACGGCAAGGGTGGCACCAATCTCGATCTTCGCTGTATTGGTCACAGCACCGAATCCGGTGGTCACCGCACATCCGATCAGCGCCGCCCGGTCAAGCGGCATGTCGGGCCTGATCTTCACCAGCGCATGTTCGTGGACAAGCATATATTCAGCAAAGGCCGAGAGGTTGTAGAACTGATGCACCGGTGTGCCATCCTGCGACAGGCGCGGCGGGGCGCTCACGGCGCGGGCGGTTTCCGGGTTTTCACAGATGAAGGGCCTGCCAGTGGTGCAATGGTGGCAATGGCCGCAAAATACCGACAGGCAGCTGATGACATGATCGCCAGGCTTCACATAATGGACGTCCGATCCGACCTTCTCGACGATCCCGGCGGCCTCATGGCCAAGGATGGTCGGCGCCGGTGTGGCATAGAGCCCATCGATATAATGAAGATCGGAATGGCACACACCGACAGCGGCGGTGCGAACAAGCACCTCGCGCGACCGCGGGTTGTCGATCTGCACATCTTCTATGGTCAGCGGGGCATGAGGCTCCCGAAATAGCGCAGCTTTCATGACCTATCCTCGCTCTGGGCCTTTTTGGCTATGACGCGTTGTCATTCAATACACGGACCGGTCAGCAAGGTCTGTTTTCCAGACCTGCTGGATGAACCGGATGCGACGCATGACGCATCCGGTCGATAGTATTTACACCTGTTACTGAACGAGTGCAGCATTCCACTCACGAAGGAAATTTTCCCGCTTCAGCCTGTCGAGATAGACCAGCAAGCCAGTGTTCAGGCCAATCGGCTTTGCATTCGTGATTTCGACAATCGAACTGTTGAACACCGAAGGCAGACCTCCCTGTCCTTCAAGAATCAACTGACCTTTCCGGCTAAGCAGGAAATTCAGGAATTCGCCGGCCTGACGAGATTTCTGACTGCGGCGGGAAATGAAGGCGGTTCGTAGCAGGATATTGGTGTAATCTTCAAGATATACCACCTTTATGTTGGCGTGCCTGGCTGCCCTGGCCTGCGCGTAGGATCCAACAACATTATAGGCTGCGGCCATCTCGCCACTTTCGACGCGGGCGAGCATGTCGCCCGAACAGCAGGTCAGTCTGGTTCCCATCGACCCCATAACCTCGGACAATCGCCAGAACGTGTCGGACTGACGTGCATCCTGGGTGGCAAACAGGAATCCGGTACCAGACACATTGACATCGTAGGTCATCAGTCGATTGCGGAAAATCGCCGGATTTGACCTGATGATATCCAGGAAATGGCGGCGGCTGGTTGGTGTTGGCAGCTTGGCAAAATCATGTCGCGACACGACCAGCACGATTGGTTCGACGGCAAACCCGAAAAGCTGATCCCGCCACTTTGCCCAGTCGGGAAGGTTTGCGGTTACGGGGCTTTGAAATCTGCTGGCATGACCGTCATTGACCAGCTTCATTTGCAGGTCCATTGCCGAAGAAATGACAACGTCATATCGTGCTTTGCCGGTATTGATCTCGGAATAGATATCCTGGCTTGACGCCATGACATATCGGATCGCGACATCTGGCCGTTCAGCGACAAATGCCTCGATGACAGGGGCGAACAGCTCGATATCTGTTGAAGACAGGATGGCGAACTCCTCCCTTGCACCCTCGGCAG
>Ga0181579_10003757_pt1 | contig 11972 bp, 8 predicted proteins | sample 071ome_24_FD_132996 | JGI IMG/M metagenome (GOLD analysis project Ga0181579, IMG submission 132996) | Coastal salt marsh microbial communities from the Groves Creek Marsh, Skidaway Island, Georgia - 071402CT metaG (megahit assembly) | ecosystem: Environmental > Aquatic > Marine > Intertidal zone... | reverse complement strand
TCGATCCGCGGCGACCAGCCGGACATCATGCTGATCGACGAGCTGTTGCATTTTGCGCGCGTCGACGTGTTCCAGAGCGTGCTCATGCCCATGATGAGTGTCAGCGGGCGCGTCGTGTTTTGTGAGTTTTAGCCCTCTTTTTCTAGTGTGAGTGGTCCACTCTAAATACTGTTTTGTCGAACACACAGGCACGTCGACCCCTGCGCTGCCCGGCACCTTTTTTGACAACTTTCTGCGCGAGAAGATAGAAGAGCAGACGCTGGGCGGGAGCATGCTCTATGTGCTGATGCGCAGCCTCGGGTGCCGCAAATGCGTCGAGCGCAACATCACAATCAAGTGCAGACACCGGTTCAACACAATCCCGCCGTGGAAGACGGTGCTGCGCATCCTGATGATCAGGCGCGAGCACCGCAACAACCCCGAGAAGTTCATCACGGAGCTTCTCGGCGAGCCGAGCAACGACAGTGTGACGTGGTTTACAAAGAGCGATGTTCTGAGCTTTGTCCGCGCCGAGCGCATGCCCCTGTCCATGCTCGGCGTCCCTCTCGACCGTCGCATCTACATTGGCATAGACCCCACCGGCAACAGCTTTTCGCGCTTTGGCGTCGTGTCCCTGGCCTACTTCTCCCACGGCCCAACGGTGAGTTTTAAAAAATATATATACACACACATGGCGACAATAGGTGTCTGTAGAGCGGCCTCTGTTTGGATCTCGTCGCGCTGGGCCTCAGAAAGACAAAGAGTAAAACGCTTGTTATCAGGATGCGATGAGAAAGACAAAGAGTAAAACGCTTGTTATCAGGATGCGCCGAGAAAGACAAAGAGTAAAACACATGTTAATAGAATGCGATGAGAAAGACAAAGATTAAAACTCGTTGCGCTGGGCCTCAAAAGGAGAAAGAGTAAAACGCTTGTTATCAGGGTGCGACGAGAAAGACAAAGATTAAAACTCGTTGCGCTGGGCCTCAAAAGGAGAAAGAGTAAAACGCCTGTTATTAGGATGCGATGAGAAAGAAAAAAACTACGAGTGTGCACATGTTATTATATTTTATGCGAAAAGAGATAGAATCCTGCACGTCTCGCGTATCCAGCTGGACTGGACGGATGTGGTGTAGTCGATTTCGGCGTCTTCGTCTGAGCGGTGGCCGATAAGTTCGCGTCGCTGGGTGGAAGTGGGCCCGCCGTCAAATTCAAAGCCACACACCGTCGCCGAGATGAGCAGAAACAGCTCCAGCAGGCGCTGCCACTTTTCGGGGTGGGGGTAGCCCCGTGCCATGCGGGCTCGTGCGCCGTGATGCGGCGATGCGCCGATGAAATACATTTGCTCCACAGCACACAGGACGTCGCCGGGCAGGAATTCATTGAGAAGGGAAAACAGCGACGACCCCGAGGCCACGTCAAAGACATTGCACTCGAGCATGTAGGCCGAAAATGCTATTGGTCCCTGCATTATGTGTTCGGACCCCCTCTTTCGCGGGCGAGGAAGATTGTCCCGCAGGAGCTGGCAGGCCGAGAAGAGCGTGTTATACAACGACACGAGGCAAATCCTGCGGGCCCGCTCGTCAGACACCATCTTGTCAAGCCACACACTTACACCCTCTCCATCCTCTTCCATACCGCCGGACTTGCTCATCTGTGTTTTGTTTTATACAATCGAGTTAGATTCTGGGCATCACCTACGCATCGATCAACGACGGTAAGTTTCCGTTTACAATTTACATAAATGCCCGTCTGATTATTGATTTTGTTATTGTCTACAGGTGCATTCCAGGGCGCGCGCGACCTTGTGGCCATCCACTTGTTTTGGCTCTACAACAACTTTCCGCATTTTATGCAATGCAAGACGTGCGCCGTGATAGAGGGCCAGCAGCCATCCATCGGCCAGGAGTTTGAGGCGGCGTTTCTGCGAATCTTTGCAACCCGGCCGCACATGCTGCAGTTTGCCTCGTCAGTTTGTCTGGAAATATACAAACCCTGTATTTTGCATATTATTTATCATTGGTTTGTCCACACGAAAAAAAAACACACAGATACAAGGGCAACAATTACATTCCCATAAAGCAAAAGTATAAAATTGCGTGCATTGTTGATCTGCAGACGGCGCTGAAGCAGGCCATGTTTACGTGCGCGGAGCCCATGTATACATACCCGTCCGATACGGACATGATAAAGGAGGCCGGGAACCAGCTTTTGCGCGTGCGCTACCAGCCCGGGACGAGCACAATCACGGGTAAAAAATATAATTCGGGCCTCTCCGACGATATTTTCAGCAGTTGGTCGCTGGTGTATTCAGTCAGCCGGCGGATCCGGCAGGACGAAATGCGCCAGACTCTTGACAGCGCGGTGCAGGGCTCATCCGTGGTCATCATGAACTGCACGCCGGAGATGATCACGCGCGTGCAGAAATTTGGCTTTGGGGAAAATACCATGGCGGGTGCAATGCACGGATAGATGCATGTACTGTTGTATATAATATTGATTCAATTTACAATAAAATGCACATTACACAAAATACACCCGGTTACCCTAATCGTGTTTCAAGTCTCTCACAGAAAAATCTTTTAAGGAAAAACGATACCAGGCGAAGGATTGGAACTGGGGGGTGTATTTTCCAGGATTTTGGTATAGAGGTCCTTGTCGTAGTGGCCATTGATATAGTAGTCGTGGAGCATGTCAATCCACGGCCCGCAAATACTCGGCTCTGCCGCGTAGTAGTTTGACTTGAGTAGCATGACAACGCACTGCTTCGTATCTCTAGCTCCATCTTGGTGGCCGTCAGCGGCCCCTACAATCAACCGGGCCGCTGCTGCTTCGTTTGTCGGTAGACCGGCCATTTGCACGAAAAACAAATGATAATTCTGTTTCGTGTGGAACTTTGTTGACGACGTAAATATATTCCACATGATTTTGCTGGGTGTTGGCGGGAGGATCTTTGATCGGACAATGCCGGACCGAGAAAACTCGTTGTACATCTCAATACACGACATTTTCGTGACATGCGTGACGACGTGCTGCGGGGAAATGTCCAGCATCAGAAACCACCGTGCTGCATATGGCAAGCTTACTTCGCGCGAAAAGCGGTTATATAAAGCCCATGCCATGGGAACGGATAAAAGGTATTTGAGTAAGCCGGAAAAACACACCAAGTTCATCTTGAGAAATATGAGGTTGTGGGACAGGCCAAGCGCAAAATAGTCGAATGCGGCGACGACCGAGCATGAATATTCCGTCAAATCAATTGTCGTAGTATCTTTCGGGGATCCATCGTTCCTGCGTTTGCGACTCTCGAATGATTTCAAACCTATGTGCGTTATTGAAATGTCAATATAGGCCTGGCCCTCGTGTTTAGGTGTAAAACAAACCTGCCACAAACTGCGAGTAGTTGGCCCAGGCGTGAAGGCTAGTTGTGAACGTCTGTGTCGTTTTGGTGGCCGGGTCGTTGTATTTCACAATCAAATCGTCCTCCTCGCTTGGACTTTTATACTTTGAGCCAAAAACCCGGTTGGACGGCAGAATACGCAGACAATCTTTGTGCAAACAAAGTGAGGTTCTGCCGCTGGTTGATGGGGTTGCCATAACTTACCTGCTCCGTCGCACTTGTCATACTTCAAATAATAATGCTCCATCTAAATTTTAGAACAAATGAGCGAATCGCCTACTTTTAGCGAAGATAGTGGAGACGATGGCGGTGACAATGATGTATATTCCAGCCAAAAGGTTGGCGGTGACAATGAGGAAGATGCCAGCAGCGACGTTGGCGACGACGATGAGGAAGATGCCAGCAGCGACGATGGCGGTGACAATGAGGACGATGCCAGCAGCGACAATGGCGACGACGATGAGGAAGATGCCAGCAGCGACAATGATGCAGATTCCGATGACGAGAGCGACACAGTTAAAGTTTGCCTTCGTGAATGCGTCGACAAGCCGTTTTTTAAAAAAGCTAAATGCAAAGAATGTAACGGTGATCTATGTGATGAATGTTATAGTGAAAACCGTGAGTATTGCAAAGTTTGCGAAAATAAAATAAATAGCACGACACAACAAGATGCACAAAGTCAAGGTGAAACTGATCCAACACTAACGGAAAGTACAAAGGGGATCGATGATATTGCGCTGGAAAAGGCTGAAAAAGCAATGAAAGCTAAATCAGGAGCCGAAGATATTACATTAATAGAAGTGACTCGGGATGATTTTCAACAGTTGATAGAATCGTACACCACAAAAGCGAAAGCCAACAAAGAATCATACCACCGTCTTCCAAAATTAGAGAAAAAACTACAACCTCGATTTTCCGCAGAAGAAAAAAAAGCTTACGGGGAAAAGCCAATACCAAAATTTAGTGCGACGCTTGTTAAGCTTTACGTACATACTAGTGATCAGAACTCCGAGGATCCACTTTTGTTGATCGTATATCAGAGTTCTATTGAAAAACATTATCCTGAAAATTACAAAAAAATAATCGAGTACAGCGCGCGGCGATTTCTCGCAACCAAAGCTGAATTTAGTTCAATTAAAAAGGGAAACGAAATTTATAATCTTAACGACGAAAAGGTGAAATCTTTATTTTCGGTCGGAAAAATGCCTTATGAGTTTACAAAATACAAAACGCTTCGTGTATCGGAAGCGGAACTAACCTCGATCGAGACATTAAAAAACTACGCGGCCACGTTTCCACCGGACATCTCCTTTAGCAACAAAAACGCTCCTAACAACCCAACAACAACGTCGGCCAACGCCAGCAATCCAAAACATAAATCGCCGGAGACATTAAGCGAAGAGTATTTAGAGCAAGAAGAAGAAGAAGAAAGACGCCGTAAACAAAGTGCGTCATCCGTTGTGGCCGGACAGACAGACAGTATTCAACCGGAACCACAACCTGAAACCGTAAGTGTCGGACAAAATGAAAATATGTTTCAAAACACAATGCAAGGAGCAAACGACGACGTATATCAGAATGTAAGCAATGGGGCGAGTTCACAAACAAGCACAGACAGATTGAGCGGCGAGAACTCAAATAAAAAAAGAAAGAACCAAGAGAGGTCCAGTGATTCTGATTCGGGCGGTTTGGGTGCTGGGGAAACAACGAACAATAAGAAAAAGAAAACCAATGAAGAAAGTAAAAAGAAGGGAGCAAGTAAAAAAAGGAAGAACCAAGAGAGGTCCAGAGATTCCGAGGAAGAAACGAGCAATACAAACACAGAAACAGAGGCTAAAAGAACCCGTGTTTCCAACGAGAACGTAACGTTGTTGTCCGGTGATGCTGAATCGGACGGATTGGATTCAGAAGAAACGAGCAATATGGAAACAGAAACAGACAGTTCGGGTAATAAAAAGCACTCGTTGGAACAGAACCACGAAGAAACAGAGTCTAAAAGACGCCGTGTTTCCGACGAGATCGTAACGTTGTTGCCCAGGAAGATTGAAGACCCTGATGCCGATCTGTTTCATTACATGATATGGATAGACACTGCATACGATCATGTCAACATCAATGAAGACATAGACGCAATCTTTACTAACTTCAAAACAGCCATTGATGCGATAAAACAAAATGCGATGTTTATGCTGGATGACAATGTCAGGACCAGTCTTCTCAATAACCGACTTAACACGCTACGAAAAACATTCGGGGAATATTATATCCACGATGTCTCTCTTAGCGACTTTGAGGAAACACTAACTAAAATGTGCTCTAAACAAGACTTGCTCCGTGGCAGTGATTATAAACGGAAGATGATTATTAGAATTGCGAATATTAGTTTGGCGTGCATTAGAAACACCAGCAAAAAAACAAAAGACACTCTCTGGACGTTTATAAAAAATGAATTTTAATATTTAGATCAATGTCTGCCATCGCGTTTGACTACAAGACTTCGCCACTACGCAGCTACAACATCACCCGCGACTCGAGTGGAACTGAAGTATCAGAGAGTTATTATACATTTGAAGAAGACGGCCGTTCTATTTTTTACATTACATGGAAAGACAAAGGGGTAAATTTTGCACATGTATGGGTCGGGGAAAAGGCGACCGAACTCGAGTTTTTTGAGAAAACGGTGGACATGTGGGTGGATTTAAAGAAAAATCGCATTCCAAATTTTTATAGAGATACCTCGTTTAATATGCTCAATCAAAACAAGAAGTTTATTAACGAAAACACGGTGTTTATAAATAAAATTAAAGAGTCGCTGAATATTAGTGGATCTGGCAAGGTGTATATCTGCCATAGCTATCCCCCGATCTTTAATTTTCTTGAGTATCTGTATGAAAAGAAAATTTTACAGAGGGACAAATATGTCACGCTGGACAAGAGACTAATGGAAATCCGGGGGATGTTCGAGAAACAAAAATACACGCCGAGTGTGAGTTTTAATCCAACTACACAATCTGAGCTTCGGTATGTGGAGCCTTTTACTTACGTTGCAAAAAATGGCAGTACAAATTACCAGTTTGTACATTTTCGAGACAGTATACCTGGCGAGGCGGCTGGTAAATTGTACGCTCTAAACTCGCGTCCATTTAACGAAGCGTTTACAAACTCTAAGCACAAGTTTGTGTACAACCTCCCCGTTCACTCGACAAAAGAAGAAGAGGAAAAGGACAGCAGTGAGTCTAAGAATGAAGATTCCTTTATTAGCCGCAGCAATGCCGGGACAAGTAGAGGTGAAATGCAGATTGAAGGAAAATCCTCGGACACAAACGACTCCGATATTATGGACAAAGTAAAAAAGGGGCGTTATATAGAGCCATACAGAAGAGACTATTTCGGGCGGTTCTTTTTCCCCGTGTACCCGATGTGCATGACACATTTATTTCAATATATCTTTGACTATGATTTTTGTGTTTTCACGGCTACGTTTATACAAACCAAAGACTCGGAAAACAGAGTTCAATTTAACAATAATGTTGTTGTTGTCAAGAATGATGTCCTGCAGAGCAATCCAGACATTGTAGTTGAGGTGAAGGAAACAAAGAATGGAACAAAGGTAAACACCATCCCGATTGAAGCGTTTAAAACCGAACAAGCGGAATATACAAGTACATATGAAAATAAGAGTCATATAACGAATACCGAGTTGAACGCAGAGGCAAAAACATACATGAACAATTGGGCTGATGAAACAATTGTGACCGCCGATAAGTGTCTGGTCGCCTGGGCCGCCATAATAAAGTATTCAAACTATGAATCTGAAAACGCAACACACATAATAGAAGAAATAGACGCTCTTATTGCGGATGGCGTATTCCAAAGCCAAGTAAAACAAAAAATAATTACACCGGAAATATGCGCAGATTCAAATCTATATCTATGCCCACACGAAAGTGTTGATTTGCAGGTATTTTCAAATATAAACATGACATTCCCGTGTCCAAAGGCCATCGCATATACACAGCTATACACGGCCATGGAATCTGGAATTCACAAAAACGAAAAAGATTCGCCTCGTCGGAAATGGGTAAACGAGGACACGATGACGACCGTTCTCCAAGAGTTATATCGTGACACCATAGAGCAAAGAGAGTGGGCAAATATCCAATCCAATATAGAAGAGCTAGTTCAAATTGAATTTTTGAAACTTTGCCGGGAAAAGAATTACGGTGAGGTCACAGACGACGATGTGTATGACGAGTGCTTGGACGACTACGACAAGTTATACACTAGGTTCACGAAACACATCCCAGCGGTCAAGTTTCGAGACGAATATTGCATGAAGAAATGGAAAGAAGAAACTATAGACGATAGTACCGCAAAAACCCTGAAAGAAGCCATGAAGAAGATGCAAGAAGAACTTATCGACTATGAATCGACTCTGAAGTATAACCCCGAGGAGCTCGATGGCAAAGCCACGCTAATTAAAAATTCCCTGTCACACCCCAGGTTGATTTTATACAAGTTAATAAGACACGACCCGTTGACCCGAGAAGAGACACAGGTCTTGACTACGTTTTGCTATGCAGAGGAACAGACGTCGGCGGACAAATGCGCTAAAAAAATTATAAAATATGCATTGAGAGACACGGGATTGTTTAAATCAGACAAGTTGAGCAGCGCCCAAAAGTATACCTATATTTTCAAAACAATGTTTGTTCGTCAGGCCGTTCTGGAATCATACGGAACGAAGGAAGACCGGTTGAGCGCACTTTTAAACCTGATATCCAAAAAGACACCAGATCTTGAAACGGTGAAAACACTTGTAAAAACAGCATTTGAAGCTGACTTTGAGTTCAATGGCTTTTACGAAAACGCCCAAAATGGCGGGTCGTACGTTGTTTCAATTGGCGAAAATTACTCGCCGGCTTATACAACTGTCAAAAATTACCCATGGCTCCACACGAAAAAATCGATCAAGGACATTTTCTCGGAGCAACAAAGTCTGGAGTATGCCATTAACACGGCCGCGCTAGAGTCGAAACCCATAGTTGGCGATGGCGATTTTGACGAAGATGATATCACGGACACGTCTGACGACGAGGAGGATGACGACAAAGCTGCCACGCAGACTGTGCACATTGGATGGGATGTAAATGAAAGTTTGCTGAACAACTTGTATCATTTTCTGATGGTAAAGGCCGATCCAGAGACAGATGACGATAGCATCATTGACGACGATGAAAGCGACGACGACGGCGCAGCTAGCGATGACGGAGCCATGAACAGCGACGATGATGAAAGCGACTACGACGGCACAGCTAGCGATGACGGAGCCATGAACAGCGACGATGATGAAAGCGACTACGACGGCACAGCTAACATTGACGATGGCGACGGCGATGGTGCAACAGACGACGATAAAATGGACGAAGATTCCAACGAAGATCACATCCAGTCGTTTTACGATGCGCTGAAATTGATTAGCTCGTTATCTGAAAATAGGTACGTAGAGGTCGAGGACCACTGGCTGACGGACGAATTCTACCAAAATGCACTTGCTGGTTACAAAGGGGCGATTGAGCGCGCCGACAAAGATGGCGGCGTTTCCCTGTTGAGAGACATCGTGACGAACTGTGTCTATGCAAAAACAGAGGCTAATGTTAGCCCCATCGACTACTTTAGGAACAAGAGAAATGAGGACGGTCTTCTCGACGGAGCGACAGAGTTTACAAACTACATAATTGCCATATATAATATCATGCTCAAAATTTTTAGTGCTGACAACGACAGCAAATATTACATCAGCCCCAGAGGCAACGAAGATATCATGACTGGTTTATTCAAAGAAATTACAAAATACAGCAATAAATGTAAAGAACTACGACTCAACAGTCATGAATCTGAATCAGACGAAAGTGTCGATGATTTATCGTCGAGCAAAATAGAGACGGAATACACCGATCTAAACGCCATAATTGAGAAAAATCTTGGCTTTGTGTGCCGAATATCAGTTTCCTATCTATTTTTAAAATCAATCTACATGCTATTAAATGAATATATCTTTGATTATTTCGAAGTGATGAGCATGCTGGATATGATGCCGGACGATAAATTTGGCGAGGATGGTTTCCTGCCCAGGATTCTGCATCTCATGGCGTCCACGAAATTATCTTTTGGAACAGGAATGAGAATTTTCACACAAAAAGCAATCATTTTCCCAAATGGCGATGATCCATATAATATCAAAACTCTGGATAAACAAATTGGCTGTTCTTTCGATCACTACACCTGGACGGAACCTAAAAGTGCAGAATTGTACCATAGACAGCTGTTAAACAATCTGAAAATTACGGAGATATATTATAGACTACATGCATCAATTGCCCCTCAGCAAACACATATAATAAATTTGTTGCATCATATTGTTGAGTTGAGGTTGGAAAACAGCATGGTAAATAATATATCGTTCAAACAGGAGGTCAAAATAACTGACAAATACTATATAATTTTCGATTACAACAATATTATTCACAACACAAACGAGTGCGCAACAAAGTTGATGAAATATATGAACGAGCAATGCAAAGACTTGTTGAACATATTAGACGGTGATGATTCCAAAGTTGTAATGCAGGGCGTTGTCGACAGTCTTTTCCCAAAAGAAAGCGACGTCCCCAAAGCCAGTGACTGGGAATTTATAGTATTATCTAAACTATTTGCACGATGCTTTGAAAACGACCCCTCTATGGTGTTTTTAAAATACGAAAATACACGCATCTTCTCCACCTTGATTGTTGTGGCAAGGCTATTTTTCCTTCTTCAACGGAACAAAAACAGAGACCACGTTAAATATCAATCGGGGTGGCTGGTTTCAGTTGCGCCGATAATTGTAAAATTGCATACATTTGCATTAGAAACAAACATAAACAATTTAAAAATCAGGGCACGAGCACCTAAAACCAAAAACCCGACACAGGAAGAACCACAGCCAGGAAAAAAAAAGAAACCAAATTAGAACAATATTGTCCATTGAACAAGAAAAACAATCACCTTTTCCGTTTATATACTTTTCTCCCAAATCACCCGTTTCAACAAACCTACCCACATCAATCACTCCCTTCGCTGTTTGTTTGTTGTGCTTTCATAAAATCGCCAGCGTCAACAAACCTACCCACATCAATCACTCCCCTCGATGTTTATTATGATCAACCAGATGGAACCTCAAAAAATGCGCTCTTCAGAGGGCATGCCGATAGACATAATGTTCCTGGACCTCCTCCAGCAAAACTTTCTCAAATACAAGGACGCAAAGATCAGCGAAGACGGGGTACTGTGGGCCGACGAGTGCGACGAGACAATTACGAGCGAGTGTGGGCCGTTTGTCGACGTCCTGTACCATCGTTTCTGCCAGCAGTTTAATATCTGCACGGAAAAGACGGAAAATAAAAATCTGCCCTGTCGCCCCAATGCACATAGTATTCCTATGGCCCACCCGATGGACATGGCAATGTGTATTAGCCTGCACGGGGATCAGGTGCTCTCCAAATACATCGCAGTGGCCATAATGCCAACTGACAAAATACAGGCGCGGGGGTCATCAGACATTGCCGACTTTGCATTTCTGATGCGACCCAGACGCGACGGGGAGCACGACATTATATCCTTTGACCAGCGCAATACAGACGGAAAGGGATTTTGCACGTCGTGTGTGTTTTACAAAAACGGGATGTGCTCTGCATCTAAACTGGAGATGCCGATATCCTGTCTCGCCGCACACCACACGGCCGTGCACACCGACATAGAAGACATCCGCCCGGGCGCCAAAGAAGTTCGCGTAGAAGGCGTGCCCCGAGTCGCCGTGTCAAAGAACGGCACGTTAGACCTCGTGTATGACGACATGGAGACCCAATACATAACACGAGCCGCCGCAGTAGACATCCCCGTCCGGGCTGAAAATCACTACAAATCCAAGCCGGGGCGCATTGGAGCCCGGGGGACCGCAAAGGAGTGCTTTGGTCCATATCCAGACACCGAATTCCACGCACCCGCAAAACAGCAGCCGCCAACAGTGAACATGAACCTTGTTTCTGCCTGGAAATCAAAACTTGGCCTCGTCGTTTTGGCCAAGTATTTTATGGCCTACAACTCCCACTTCAAACGCTGCGCCAACTTGTTTTGTGGCGCCATCTTTGAAACTCAGCTGGGTATAAAATGCGAACACAGCGACTGCAATAGCTTTTATTGCGGCCAACGTTGCTTTAGAACATATAATTCGGCACATAAACACGATGCCCATTCGAAATCAAAAAATAGAAAACCACCGAAAAACAGTAAAAAAAATAAAAATTGAAAAAAAATATTTTTTTTGCATGCGAAAAATTTCCAAACCCCAAAAACCACAAAAAAAAAACAAAAAAATTTGGCGGGAAAAATTTCGACTTTTTTGGATTTTGTAACGGTCACTTTTTTTTCGGGGGGGGGGGTCCCCGGCAAAAAAATTTTTGTTGTCGCGGAAAATGATATTGACAAAAAGTTGCTGACGCAGCTACTAGACCGGTCTGGTAGCTGTGACAAAAATTTTTTTTTCAATTTTGTT
>Ga0181579_10003753_pt1 | contig 11974 bp, 12 predicted proteins | sample 071ome_24_FD_132996 | JGI IMG/M metagenome (GOLD analysis project Ga0181579, IMG submission 132996) | Coastal salt marsh microbial communities from the Groves Creek Marsh, Skidaway Island, Georgia - 071402CT metaG (megahit assembly) | ecosystem: Environmental > Aquatic > Marine > Intertidal... | reverse complement strand
TGGGTCGGGTTTGTCGCGGCGCTGTTTGTTCATGGCACGATCGGGTCTTTCTTCACCGCCCCGCATCACGAGCTGTGCCACCGCACGGTCTTCAGGACGAAATGGATGAACGAGGCGTTTCTCCGGATCTTCGCGCTTCTTGGCTGGAACAATTTCGAGATCTACCAGTTCAGCCACAATTACCATCATCGTTTCACCCTTCATCCCGAGGGCGACCGGGAAGAGGTGATGCCGGCGACGCCATCACTGCGCGCGCTGTATCTCCTGCAACTTCTGACAGTGAACATCTTCGGCGGTTACCAGTCGAAAGGCGTCGTGCCAACGTTGCATAATTTCTTCGCCATCGCCGCGAACAGGTTCGACAACCCTTTCAATTCCTGGGGCGAGGAGCTGTATGACGGCTATGACGAGCATCGCCGCCGCGCCAGCGCCTGGGCCCGCACCACGCTGCTATTCCATGCTGTCGTCATCGGCGGTGCCTTTGCCATTGGCCAGCCGATCCTGGCGCTGCTGATCTCCGGCTCGCCCTTCATCGCCAATCTGTGGCGCTACCTTGTCGGGGTGCCGATGCATTGCGGGTTGAAGAGCAGCGATACCGATTTCCGCAAGTCGGTGCGGACCATCACGCTCGACCCGGTGTCCGAGTTCCTCTACTGGCACATGAACTGGCATCTCGAGCATCATATGTTCGCCGGCGTTCCCTGCTATCATCTGAAGGCGCTTCACAAGGCCACCGCCGACGACATGCCGGCACCGCGGACGCTGTTCGGCGCCTGGGCCGAGATGCGCGAGACCTGGAAGCGCCAGAAGACCGATCCGGACTATGCCCATGACACGCCGGTGCCGTCCGACGGCGTGCCGGCGCGCGGCCGGGATACCATGGCATCCTCCATTGGCGAGTTGGGTCCGGCCGAACTTCGATCATGAAGGTACACCCACGAAAGGCGCGTCTCGAAGATATCGCGAAACATGCCGGCGTTGGTCTCGCCACCGTGGACCGGGTGATGAATGAACGCGGCGGCGTGAGTGAACGGACGACGGCGCGTGTTCTGGCAAGCGCGCGCCAGCTTGGCACCAACCGCATCCTGCCAGCCGGCAAAAGGCGACAGCTGTCGATTGAGGCTGTCTTTGCGCGGAATGCGACAGCTTATTCCGAACGACTGAACCAGTCGCTGGCAGCCGTGAACAAACTTGTCGATTATCCGGTCACCATCTACCGCACCCATATCGACGCGGACAAACCTGAGCGGCTTGTCGCGCATCTTGATGCCGCGGCCGACAGCCGTGACGGTATCATTCTGTTTGCCAGTGACCTTCCGGTGATAGCGAGGGCGGTGGCAGGGCTGGTCGACAGGACATTCATCGTCACAATCAGTACCGACATATCCGACAGCCGCAGACATTGCTATGTCGGGATCGACAATATCAATGCCGGGCGCTCGGCGGCAAAGCTCAGCGAGGCCATCTGCCGCAAGGGAGGGCGGGTGCTTGTTGTTGAACCAGGCACGAACGCACGTTCGAATCTGGACCGCATCAAGGGTTTCAGTCAGTTTTTCGCGGACCGTGGCATCGAGGACAAGCTGACGCTGTTTCCCTCGCGGGATACAGTCAGTGAAGCTGTGTCGGACATGCTGGCGATTCTCGGCAATCAGAATGAATTCCGTGTGGTCTATGGTCCAGCCAACAATGTGTTGCTGGAGACATTGATCGAATACGGCCGGCATGAGGAGTCCTTCAGGTCACTGGCGAAGATCGTTCATGACCTGAGCCCCCATTCCATCAAGAACCTCAGATCAGGCCTGATTGACATGGTCATCGATTCAAATCCGATGCAACAGGCCTTTCAGGCCGTGGATTTCATCGCCAGACAGCATGGTCATGAAACGGACACTGCCATGGCAGCCGTCGACTTCCAGCTCTACACCTCGGAAAATCTGCCGCGTACCGACAACAGTTTGTGAACTGGCCACAGGCTGGCACTTCTGAGGGTTTCCCATCATTTTTACCCTTTGCGATTTTCCCCCTTTCCTGTTGGCTTGAGGGTGGCTGTCAGGCGCGACTGCCAAGAGCCGGGGGAGGGGACAGGGATGAATGACGCGCGCAAATCTGTGCTGAACGAGCTGGCAGGGATGCTGTCCGCGTCATGGCGCGTGCCGGGGAATCCCGTAAAGATCGACCCATATTTCTATCCGCAGCACCGGTCCGAGGCGTATTTCGTCCAGGACCGCATGCATGACGAGCTTGGCCAGGGGCTTGCCGGCTGGAAGGTCGGCGCGACCAGCCAGAAGATGCGCGAGCTGGATGGTCATGATGATGTGATTCCGGGCCGCATCTTCGCGTCGCGAAGCTATGTCGGGGCGCGGCAGAATCTCTCTATCGAACAATTCCCGGGCGCGCGCGCCGAGACCGAATTCGCCTTTCGGCTGACCGCGACGCCGCATCTTCGCGACGCGCCATGGACCGCTGGCGAGATGGAAAGCATGATGACGCTTCACCCGGCGATTGAGATCATCGGCAATCGCTACCGCCTTGACGGGGCGAGCAAGGCCGAGAATTCACTGATGACAATCGCCGATAATGGCGGTGGCATCGGTTTTGTCTTCGGCGATCCGGTGGATGACTGGCGAACCATCGATTTCCAGCAGCACCGGATCAATCTGACTGTCAGTGGGGGCGTGCCGGCCGAGAATTTCCTTGGCGAGATGCGGTGCCTGCCGGCGCAGGCGGCTGCCGAGCTTGTCAATCACCTGGCCACCCGCGGGCACGCGCTGCAGGCCGGCGACTTCATTTCGACCGGCGCTGCATCGGTGCCGCAGCCCTTTACGGCCGGGGATCATGTCCGCGCCGATTTCGGGACGCTCGGTGTCATTGAACTTGCATTCTAGACGCCCGACACGTCGCCTTGGGGAGGGCGGATGAATGATGGATATTCTGGTGATCTTCGGTCCAAACCTGAACATGCTTGGCACGCGCGAACCTGAAATCTACGGCTCTGACAGCATGGCTGATATCATGGCGGCGCTCACCGATCGGGCAGAGGATCTTGGCCGGCGGATCGATATGATCCAGTCGAATGAAGAGGGCGTTCTGGTCACGGCCATCCAGAAAGCGCGCGATGACGCGGCGGCGATCCTGTTCAATCTGGCGGCCTATACCCACACCTCGGTGGCGCTTCGCGACGCGCTGGCGATGTTCGACGGGCCGAAGGTCGAGGTGCATCTGTCCAACAATGACCAGCGTGAGGCGTTTCGCCAGATCAGCATGACAGCCGGGGTTAGTGATGGCGTCATCCAAGGTTTTGGCAGTGACTCGTTCCTGCTGGGGCTGGATGCCGTACACCGTTTGCTGATCCGCCGTGGTGACAATGGGGCGGTCCGAAAGATCATGAAGGGGGACATCGGATGACGTCTGAAATACGGAATGTGGCTGTTGTCGGGGCCGGTGGGATGGGTGCGCTGTTCGGTGCGATCCTGGCCGAAGGCGGCCTCGAGGTGACGCTTGTCGACACGGACCGTGACCATATCGAGTCCATCCGCAAGGACGGGCTTCGCATCACTGGACTAGGCGGTGACAGATGTCAGATGATCGCCGCCGAGCATGATGTGGCAAAGGTCGAGACAGCCGACATCGTATTGGTGCAATGCAAGGGAACGGCGACCCGCGAGGCGGCGCTTGCGATGACCCACCTTGCTGATTCCGGTGCTGTCTTCATCAGCTTCCAGAATGGTCTTGGCAATGAGGACATCCTTGCCGAAATCCTCGGTGAGGAGAATGTCTTCGGCGGGCTGACCGCGATGGCCGGCGCGCGAACCGGCCGCGGGCAGATCCATGATTTCGACCGGGTGCCCTCCTATATCGGCGAATGGCGTGGCGGGATGTCGGCGCGGGCCGAGGCGATCGCCGCCGCCTTCACCGCGGCCGGGCTGGAGACCCATGCCAGCGCCGATATCAGGGCCGAGATCTGGAAGAAGCTTCTTGGCAACATGACGATGAGTGCGGTGTCCGGTGTGACCAACCTAACCAGCGCCGAGATCCTGCAGATAGAATCGCTGCGCCGCGTCTGTTTCGCCGCGCTTGATGAAGCCATCTCGATAGCGCATTCGCAGAATGTCAATCTCGACCGCGACGCGGTGGTGCGGGGGCTGGAGCTGATGACCACGCCGGGCGGCACCGGCGACAACAAATCCTCGCTGTGTCTGGATGTGCTGGCGCGCCGGCCAAGCGAGGTCGAGTTCATCTATGGCAAGCCCTTGCAGCTTGCCGACGCGGCCGGGCTTGCCGTTCCCACCCTGCGCAGCCTTTATGGTCTGGTGAAGGGGATCGAGACGCATTATGTCGGCGCGGCCGAAAGCAATGGAGCAGGATGACATGGGTTCACTGACCGGAAAGACGGCCTTTGTGTCGGGGGGAACGCGGGGTATCGGGCTTGCCATTGCCGCGCGGCTGGCGCGGGACGGCGCGGATATCATGATTGCCGGCAGCAATCCGGCGAATTGCGAGGCGGCGACAAAAACCATCGCCGCGCAATCGGACCGCCGGATCATGGCGCATGCCGCCGATCTTCGCACGCTTGACGGCTGCCTCGCGGCGTTCGAGGCGCACAACAAGGCATTTGGTGGCTGCGATATCCTTGTTCACAGCGCCGGCGCCACCAGGGGCGGCATATTCCCTGACCAGGATGATGCTGATTTCATCGACGGCTTTGCCCTGAAATTCCACGCCGGGGTCCGACTTGCGCGCCTGTTCTGGCCATCGCTTGTCACCGCGCATGGCTCTGTCGTGATGATTGTCGGCGGCGCGTCGCGCACGCCGGACGCCAAATTCATGGTTGGCGGCGCGGTCAATGCGGCGCTGGCGAATTTCAGCAAGGCGCTGGCCGGTCAGGGTCTTGAGCATGACGTGAATGTGAACTGGATCAATCCCGGCCAGACCGAGACCGAGCGGCTGCAGCAGCTTCTGGAAACGCGGGCGCGTGACGAGAACCGCAGCATCGACGAGGTTCGTGCCGAGAGGATGCAGGCCGAGGGCATCCGGCGCCTTGGCCAGCCCGAGGACACGGCGGCCCTTGTCGCCTTTCTGTGCGGCGACGAGGCACGCCATATCCATGGTGCCGGCATCAGTGTCGATGGCGGTGCGACGAAAGGCTATTTCTGATGGATTTCTCCTTGTCAGAGGAACAGCGCCTTCTTGTCGCCACCATCCGTGGCTTCATTGATGACGAGTTGCGGCCTCTTGAAACCGAAATCGAGGAGACAGGCCAGCTTGCCGATGCGGTGGCCGACCGAATTCGCGCCAGATCGCAGGCGCTCGGGCTCTATGCTGTGAACATCCCGGCCGAATATGGTGGCGGCGGCCTGTCGGTTCTCGACTGGATGATCGCCGAGGAGCAGTTCGGGCGCACAAGCGATATCCTGGTCCGTCGTGCCTTCGGCAATGTCTATGAGATCCTGCTGGAAGGCACGGCGGCGCAGATCGAGGAATATCTGCTGCCGGCGGTGCGCGGTGAGCGGACATTCTCGGTGGCCTTCACCGAGCCCGAGGCAGGCTCCGACGCCGCCGCCATTTCCACGAGCGCGGTGCGAAAGGGTGATGGCTGGGTGCTGAACGGCGCCAAGCATTTCATTTCGGACGGGCTCTATTCCGATTTTTTCATCGTCACCGCTGTGACCGACCCGGCCGCCGGCGCGCGCGGCATTTCCACCTTCATTCTGGACAAGGGCGTGCCCGGCTTCACCATCGGACGTGATCAGCCGATGATGGGGCTCCGCGGCACCTCGCATGTCGAGATGCGGTTCGAGGAGGTCGTTCTGGATGATGGCCGCCTTCTGGGTGAGGAGGGCCAGGGGCTGAAGCTGGCTTTGGCCACGCTTGGCCGGGTGCGGCTGGCGCAGGTGGCGGCGCGGGCCGTCGGCAAGGCCAGCATGATACTTGATTCCTGTCTTGGCTATGCCCGTGACAGGCGGCAGTTCGGATCGGCGATTGGCGAGTTCCAGCTGGTCCAGCAGATGCTTGCCGACTCGGCGATGGAGATCAATGCCTGTCGGCTGGCGCTATGGCATACGGCAAGCCGGATTGATTCCGGCGACGAGGCACGGGGCGCGATCTCGATGCTGAAGATCCAGGCGTCCGAAATGCTGGGCCGCGTCGTCGACCGGGCGGTGCAGATTTATGGCGGTGCCGGCTACTGCCGTGACCTGCCGATCGAGCGCTATTACCGCGACGCGCGGATTGCGCGAATTTATGATGGCACCTCGGAAATCCACCGCATGGTGATGGCACGGCAGATGATGAAGGGGGATGTCGGCCTGTTCGACATCTATGAGCAGGCAGGATGACAAAGGTCCGGTTTCTGTCAGCCGACGAGGCTGCCGCGCTGATCAAGGATGATGACGTGATCGGGCTGACCGGTGGCGGTGGTGGGCTGGTCGAGGCAAGCGCGCTCCACGCCGCTGTCGAGCGCCGTTTTCTTGAGACAGGACACCCACGCAATTTGACCTGTATCCATGCCCTTGGCATTGGTGACCGGCAGGAACGCGGGATGAACCGCTTCGCGCATATCGGCATGACCGGCCGGGTCATTGGCGGTCACTGGGTCTGGTCGCCGCGCATGCAGCAGATGGCGCGGGACAACGAGATCGAGGCCTATGTCCTGCCTGGCGGCGTGATCATGCAGCTGATGCGCGAGGTCGCTGCTGGCCGGCCGGGACTGATCACGCATGTCGGGCTTGGCACCTTCGTTGATCCGCGACTGGATGGCGGGCGCATGAACGAGGCCGCGAAACAGGACCTGACCGAGATCATCACCATCGACGGGCGCGACTATCTTCGCTATCTGCCGATTCCGGTGACGGTGGCGTTGCTTCGCGGCAGCTATGCCGATGAGGATGGCAATATCTCGCTTGAGGAAGAGCCCGCCAATCTGGATATCTACGCGATGGCGGCGGCGGCGCATAACAGCGGTGGCAAGGTCATTTTCCAGGTTCGCGGGAAGGTGCCGCGCAACAGCCTGAAGGCCCGCGAGGTGCGCATTCCGGCGGCGCTTGTCGATGCCGTTGTCGTCGATGAGACGCAGCAACAGGGTTATGATGTTGTCTATGACGCGGCGCTGTCCGGGCAGGATCGGCGCGATGATCCGGAGTTGCGGCCGCCGGCCTTCTCGCCGCGTCTTGTCATCGCCCGCCGCGCGCAGCGGGAACTTCGTGACAATGCCGTAATCAATTTCGGTTTCGGCATTCCCGACCAGATCGCCAAGCTGATCGACCGTGACGGCCATTCCGGGCGCTATTTCCAGACCATCGAGCATGGCACCTATGGTGGCAGGCTGATGGATGGCGATCTGTTCGGCTACGCCATGAATCCCAGCTGCATGATCGATGGCCCCTCGCAATTCGACTTCTATTCGGGTGGCGGGCTGGATATCGCCTTTCTGGGATTTGGCGAGATGGACTCCGCCGGCAATGTCAATGTGTCGAAGCTTGCCGGCAACACGGTCGGGCCGGGCGGATTCATCGATATCGCGCAGAATGCGCGCAAGGTGGTGTTTTGCGGCACCTTCGACACTGGCGGGGCGCGGCTTGAGACCGGCGACGGCACTCTGCGGGTCGCCTCGCATGGACGCATTGCCAAGCTTGTCGGGTCGGTCGACCAGATCACCTTTTCGGGCCCGCAGGCCTGTGTCCAGGGCCAGCAGGTCGTCTATGTCACCGAGCGTGCCGTCTTCGAGCTGCGCGAGGATGGGGTGCATCTTGTCGAGATCGCGCCCGGGATCGACCTTCAGAGCGATATTCTCGACCGGATGGGGTTTGCCCCGCGCATGGACACGCCCCCATCTGTGATGAGCGGTGATCTGTTCCGCGAATGAAAGATGGTGAAGAAGAGATGGATGTTTTCAGAATTGGATTGATCGGTGCCGGCTCGATCGGGGCGCGCCACATGAAAGCCATCGACGAGGTGGCGCATATCGATCTTGTCGCGATTGCCGACCCGTCGCCGGTGGCGGCGAGGCTTGGCGAGTCCCGCGGCATTCCGGTCTTTGCCGACGCCGACAGCATGCTGACCGAGACGGATATCGAGGCGGTGATCATCGCCACCCCGACCGAGCGTCATCATGCCGATGTGATGACGGCCCTCAGTCATCGCAAGACGGTGCTTGTCGAAAAGCCGATCACCGCCACCATGCAGGAGGCCGATGAGGTGACGCGCTACGCCGCGCAGCAGGGATGCCGGGTTCTGGTCGGTCATCAGCGGCGTTACTACCCCTGTGCGATAACCGCGCGCGAGATCATCCGGAGCGGGCGCATCGGCAGGCTGATGGCGGTCAGCGGCCAGTGGACAACACGAAAGGATGATGAATATTACGCCCCGCAATGGCGCCGTGACATCAAGGCCGGCCCGGTCCTGACCAACCTGATCCATGAGTTTGATATACTGCGCTTCATCTGCGGTGATATCACATCGGTGTCCGCCGAGATGACGCATCATGACCAGCAGTACGAGAAGGAGGATGCGGTTGCCATCAGCCTGAAATTCGCCAATCAGGCCGTGGGAAGCTTTCTTCTTTCGGATCGAACGCCATCGCCCTGGACCTGGGAAATGGCGCTTGGCGAGAGTGCAAAATTCCCGAAGACGGGGATGAACGCCATCCGGTTTCTTGGCACCGAGGGGGCGCTGGAATTTCCGAACCTGGTGCTGTGGCGCCATGCCGAGGATGCTGGCGACTGGCACCATGAAATCAGGCCGGAGGTGATCGAGACGCCGTTCATCGATGCCTATGTCGCGCAGTGTCGGCATCTTTGCGCGGTGGCGCGCGGTCTTGAGGAACCGGTCATCGATGCGTTGAACGGCAGCCGGTCGCTTGATGCCACGCTGGCGGCGGCGCGGGCCGCCACCGATGGCAGCAGGGTCACATTGTCATAAACAAGTAGGTTCAGGAGCTGAGGGATGACGGATTTCTATATCGACATTGGTGACAGCACCAGTTTCACCAAGACAGTCTCGGAAAGCGATGTCTATCAGTTCGCTGGCATCACCGGTGATTTCTCGCCGAACCATGTCAACCGTGTCTATATGGAGAAATCCTCCTATGGCAGGCTGATGGCGCATGGCGCGCTTCTCGTCGGCTTCATGTCGACAGTGTCAACGCAGATGATCGCGCACAGCCGCGAGGCTGAGGAAACGCCGGTCTCGGTCGGCTATGACAAGATCAGGTTCCTCAAGCCGGTCTTTCTTGGCGACACGATCACCGTTGCCTACACCGTCACCGAGATCGACACCGAACGTCGCCGCTCGACAGCTGGCATTGAGGTGACCAATCAGGATGGTGACCTTGTCGCCGTTGCCAGCCATATTCTGCAATGGGTGCCGAACCGCTGATATCGGACCGGAATGACTGCTGAAGGGGACAGAATTATGAGCAAACCCATGGATATTGCCGGTCAGGCTTTCATTGTCACCGGTGCGGCAAAGGGGATCGGCCTTGCCATCAGCACACTGTTCCACAGCCTTGGCGCGCGGGTCTCCGGCTGGGACCTCGATGACAGCGACATGAAGGACAACCCTGTCTTCGCCGACTCACGAATTGTCGATGTCACCGATCCGGCGCAGACCGCGGCCGGATTCGCCGCCAGCCTTGCCGCGCTTGACGATATTGACGGCATTGTCGCGAATGCCGGTGTGAACGGGCCGACAAAGCCGCTATGGGATTATTCGCTTGCCGAATGGCAGATGGTGATGTCGGTCGATCTGACCGGTGTGTTCCTGACGGTGCAGGCCGGGCTTGATCATTTGCGGGCGCGTCGGCGCGGCCGGGTCATCATCATCTCGTCGATCGCCGGCAAGGAGGGCAACCCCGGCGCCGTTCCCTATGGCGCGGCAAAGGCTGGCGTGATCGGCCTTGCCAAGGGGCTTGCCAGAGAATTGCTGCCCTCCGAGATCACCGTGAACTGTATCGCGCCTTCAATGGCGATGACCGATCTTCTGGACGGGATGAGCGCGGAATATATCGCCGACAAGAAGAGCCGTATCCCGATGGGGCGGTTTTGCACACCCGAAGAGATTGCCAATGTCGCGGCCTTCATCGCCTCGCCGGCCTGCAGTTTCACCACCGGGCAGGTCTTTGACGTCACCGGCGGACGGGCGACATGGTAGCGCCGCCGCGCCAGCTATATCCCGATGATATTTGCGTTCATCAGGTTTCGCTGTCCGGACAATGTGATTTTGCCGGCTCGTTGCGGACGCTTCATGATGCCGGCATCCGGCGCACGGCCCTGTGGGCGCCGATGATCGAGAGTTGCGGCGTCGCTGAGGCCGCGCGAATCTGGCAGGACAGCGGCATGGTGGCGGAATCGCTCTGCGTTGCCAGCCTGTTTGCCGGTGAGGAAACGCTTCGCGCGAGGCTGGAGCTTGCCGATATGTTCGGGGCGCGGACACTGGTCCTGATCACCGGCGGTTTTGACGATTTGGCGCATGACGGGCCGGACGGTCTCGACATTGAGCGGGCGCGCGGGATGATTGTCGACCGGCTGACTGCGGCGGCTGATCTCGCTGGGCAATTCCATGTCAGACTGGCGTTCGAGCCCCTTCACCCGATGGTGTGCGGGTTCCGGTCGGTGGTGTCCAGTCTCGGTGAAGCGCTCGATATTCTGGACCGGCTTGATGAGGGCCATGATATCGGTCTTGCCATCGACGCCTACGCCCTGTGGTGGGAGCATGATCTGCAGGCAAAGGTGATGCGCGCCGGCAACCGCATTTTGAACTACCACGTCTCCGACTGGCTTGCCGACACGCGTGACCTGCGGCTGGATCGCGGCATGCCGGGCGATGGTCAGATCGCGCTGCTTGACTGGCGAGGGATGATCGAGGCTGCCGGCTATCACGGTCCGGTCGAGGTGGAAATCTTTTCCCGCGACAGATGGTGGAAAGAACCGCCCGAGAAAATGACAAGGACAATCCTGGAGCGGATGAACAATGCCTTCTGAAAGGGTTGCCAGCATGGGTTGTCAGCGCACAGGAAACCTCATTTACATGCAAAATGATGGGAAACCATCAAATTTGTGGTTCCGTATCTGGCAATGCTCCATACTATGAACGCTTGCGTCGGCTGACAGTTTGCCTGTCACGAGGTTATCACCGTAAGGTGGCGGCGCGAGGAATGCTTACCAAGCTCGGGGGGAGCGGTGCTTGAGGTTAAGGACGTACACGCAGGCTACGGCAATCTAAAAATCCTGCGTGGCATCAATATGAATGTGCCGACCGGCGGTATTGTCACTTTGCTTGGTGGCAATGGCACCGGTAAATCGACACTTCTCAAGGCCATATCCGGGCTGATTCCCCTGATGCAGGGGGATGTCTTCTTTGATGGCGTGAACATCTCGAAAATGAAGCCCCACCAGCGCATGCGCCTTGGTCTTGTGCAGGTGACACAGGCCAAGGAAGCTTATCCGGCGATGACGGTTGAGGAGAATCTTGTGCTTGGTGCCTATACGCGCCGCGACCGTGAGGGCACCAAGGCCGATCTCGAGAAGGTTTATGAATTTTTTCCGGTGCTGCGTGAGCGCCGCAAGCAGTTGTCCGGCACACTGTCAGGCGGCGAGGTGCAGATGCTGGTGATCGGGCGTGGCCTGATGGCGTCGCCGAAGATGCTGATGCTCGACGAGCCAAGCGCGGCTCTGGCACCAAAGGTGGTGCTTGAAATCTTTGCCAATATCAACCGGATTGCCAAATCCGGCGTCACCATCCTTGTCGTCGAGCAGAATGTCAGGATGGCACTGATCCTGGCGCAGTATGGCTATATCATACGAGATGGCGTCATCATGATGCAGGGTGAGGCAGACAATCTGATCAGCGATCCGGCGGTCAAGGATTCCTTCCTTGGCGGTTCGGTGGCCGCCACGTCAAAGGCGCTCAGGAACTAAGCGGGGACAGAACATAATGGGATTCGATTTCAACTCGTTGCTGGCCTTTATCATTTTCGGCG
>Ga0181579_10003750_pt1 | contig 11978 bp, 19 predicted proteins | sample 071ome_24_FD_132996 | JGI IMG/M metagenome (GOLD analysis project Ga0181579, IMG submission 132996) | Coastal salt marsh microbial communities from the Groves Creek Marsh, Skidaway Island, Georgia - 071402CT metaG (megahit assembly) | ecosystem: Environmental > Aquatic > Marine > Intertidal... | reverse complement strand
TTGTTTGGGAATGGCGAGGTGCAGATCATTTGGTTCAAGAGTTCAATGAGGAAGCCCTGAACTATGGTTCTGTTGCAAATCAACCAGAAAAAATTGATTTGAACTACAACAACATCGAAAACGGTGATCTAATGCATGCTAACGGGTTGTATTATGATCAAGCGCGTGATGTTATCTTTTTTAGTGTAAACTTTTACAGTGAAGTATGGGTTATCCCACACCAATACGATACTGAAACAACACGAGGGTCTTCTGGTGATTTGCTTTTTCGTTTCGGAAATCCAAGTGCATACAAAAGCGAGGATGAACGATTGTTTTACAACAACCATCATCCCACCTTGGTGGAACACCATCCAGATACCAAAGGAAATTTTTTAATTTATATGAATGGGTCCGAAGAGGAGCAGTCTGTAGTTTATGAGTTTTCACTACCCGATGTTTTTGAGTCTGACTCCCAAGGATGGACTACCCCAGAAGTGGTGTGGAGTTTTACAAACCCCGATTTATTTTTTGGAAAAATCTCTGGAGCCTATCGATTACCAAATGGCAATACTCTCATCTGTGAAGGTGATTTTGGATATTGGGAAGTTACTCCACAAGGCGAGGTTGTGTGGAAATATCAGGGACAATATAATTTTTGGAGGGGTTATGTATATCCGTAGTGGCGCTATATCTTCCAATTAAAACCACACTTATTTTAACCGCTCGTATCAGTAAAGATTACTAATTGCTTTAATCCCTCTTCATTTTTCAAAGCATTTTTATTTGATTTCAAATAAGTATCCATCTCTTTAGCGTTTAGATTAAAAAATGCTTTCACCTGTTTTTTAGAAGGTTTTAAATGTTCAAGACTACGATCTCCTTTTTGAAAATACCATTCACTTTCTACTACAAATCTAGGAGGGAAGGAGCGTTCTAGAGATGTTCGAGCCTTTTTGCCTTCTCTGTACACTTTTCTTTTTCTGTGGTATAAACTATAGTTGTCTCCACGATAAACCTCTCGTACATAACCTGCTTGCCCAAGTGTTTCTTTTCCGTTTTTAAGAGGGAAGTATTTGTAAACTTTATTGTTGATGATACAATGAATTTTACTGTTTTTCATTAAGGCCTGATCTGCATTTTTCGCTTCGGCAGAGGTACTCATTTCTAATTCATCGCTGAAGGCATTATAACGGAGAAATATTTTTTCTTTCAATTCTTTTCCAAAATAGACTACTGATGATTCATGAAATTTTGAGTCAAAGTAGGGGCTACCCTCAATACTTGAATTTATCTCTTCAAATTTTGTAGGTTTAATTCGATTGGTTAAACTAAACTGCCGCTAAAGTCTAAAAATCTTACCTATGAAAATCGAATTATTCATTTAAAACCGTTCAATTTTGGACGGTTTTTGTTAAAAAAAGGATGTTTAATTTTAAAATTATTTACTCTATTAATAAGTAAAAAAATTAACCTGGAAAAAAATACTCTTTGACCCTGTGTTTTTATAAAAACCCTTCTTGAATTTTGGGTTACTTTTCTTTTTTTAATGAAAAGTTAAAATTTTACAATTGAAGGGTTTGAAACACAAAAAAAATATTCTACATTTGCACGCCCATAAAAATGGGTAATTAGATATTATATATGCCAACTATTGCACAATTAGTACGAAAAGGAAGAGTCAGCATTACCAAGAAGAGTAAATCGGCTGCTTTGGATTCGTGTCCACAACGAAGAGGAGTTTGTACTCGTGTTTACACGACAACTCCCAAAAAACCGAACTCAGCGATGCGTAAAGTAGCGCGTGTTCGATTGACTAACGGAAAGGAAGTCAATGCATACATACCCGGAGAAGGACACAACCTCCAAGAGCACTCGATAGTATTGGTACGAGGCGGACGAGTTAAAGATTTGCCGGGGGTCCGCTACCACATTGTTCGTGGAGCGTTGGATACTGCCGGAGTGGAAGGACGTTTACAAAGACGCTCAAAATACGGTGCCAAAAGACCCAAAAAATAAATGGTAATCTCTTTTACTACTGAATCATGAGAAAAAAACAAGCAAAAAAACGTCCCTTATTACCCGATCCAAAGTTTAACGACCAGCTCGTTACTCGCTTTGTGAATATGTTGATGTGGGATGGAAAAAAATCTGTAGCATTCAAAATCTTTTACGACGCAATAGCTATCGTAGAAGAACGCAAACAAGACGACGAAAAAACAGCACTTGAAGTATGGAAAGAAGCACTTTCCAACGTAATGCCTCATGTAGAAGTGCGCAGTCGTAGAGTAGGAGGGGCAACCTTCCAAATCCCCATGCAAATTCGTCCTGATAGAAAAGTCTCTTTGGCCATGAAGTGGCTGATTAGTTTTTCTAGAAAACGCAATGAAAAGTCAATGGCTTTGCGTCTGGCAAACGAAGTACTTTCTGCCTCAAAAGAAGAAGGTGCTGCAGTTAAAAAACGTCAGGATACACACAAAATGGCAGAAGCCAATAAAGCATTTTCACATTTTAGATTTTAATTAAGGAATTCTACTATAGCATGGCTAGAGATTTAAAATACACAAGAAATATTGGAATTGCGGCACATATTGATGCTGGAAAGACCACCACTACGGAACGAATCCTCTTTTATACAGGGGTTAGCCATAAAATTGGCGAAGTTCACGACGGTGCTGCAACCATGGACTGGATGGAGCAAGAACAAGAGCGCGGAATTACTATTACTTCTGCAGCGACAACTTGTACTTGGAACTTCCCTCAAGATCAGGGTAAGCCCACAGCAGATTCCAAGCCTTATCACTTCAACATAATAGACACTCCCGGTCACGTAGACTTTACAGTGGAAGTAAACCGATCACTTCGAGTACTCGATGGATTGGTTTTTTTATTTTCAGCAGTTGATGGTGTTGAGCCTCAATCTGAAACCAACTGGAGGTTAGCGGACAACTACCGAGTTCCCCGTATCGGATTTGTCAATAAAATGGATCGTCAAGGAGCCAATTTCTTAAATGTGAGTACACAAGTGCGCGAGATGTTAAAATCAAATGCCGTACCTATTGTACTCAATATCGGAGAAGAAGAGGACTTTAAAGGAATCGTAGATTTAGTAACAAACAAGGCAATTGTATGGCACGAAGATAATTTCGGATCTACATTCGATGAGGTGCCAATCCCTGACGATATGCTTGCAGATGTTGAAAAATATCGTGCAGAACTTATTGAGGCAGTGGCTGAATACGATGAAAATCTATTGGAAAAATTCTTTGAAGATCCAGATAGTATCAGTCCCGATGAAATTCATGCAGCCTTGCGTGCAGCAACACAAGACATGAGTATCATTCCAATGATTTGTGGTTCTTCCTTCAAAAACAAAGGAGTACAGTTTCTTTTGGATGCCGTATGTCGTTATCTACCCTCTCCTGAGGACAAAGAAGCAATTATAGGTACCAATCCAGACAACGGTCAAGAGATTGCTCGCAAGCCTTCAGTGAGCGAACCTTTTTCTGCACTTGCATTTAAAATTGCTACCGATCCGTTTGTAGGACGTTTAGCTTTCTTCCGTGCTTATTCTGGAAGACTAGACGCTGGTTCTTACATATTGAACAATCGCTCTGGAAACAAGGAACGTATCTCTCGTATTTACCAAATGCACTCTAACAAACAAAACTCTATCGACTTTATAGAAGCAGGAGATATTGGAGCGGCTGTTGGATTTAAGGACATCAAAACAGGAGATACCCTTTCTGCAGAAAAATCACCGATTATTTTGGAAAGTATGGACTTCCCAGATCCCGTAATCGGTATTGCAGTTGAACCTAAGACAAAAGCCGATGTGGACAAACTCGGTATGGCATTAGGAAAACTTGCAGAGGAAGATCCTACCTTTCAAGTGAAATCTGACGAGGTGTCCGGACAAACCATCATCTCAGGTATGGGTGAGTTACACTTAGATATTATCGTGGATCGTTTGAAACGCGAATTTAAGGTAGAAGTCAACCAAGGAAAACCACAAGTAGAATACAAAGAAGCACTCACTTCTCAAGCAAAACACCGTGAGGTTTACAAAAAACAAACAGGTGGTAGAGGTAAATTTGCGGATATTGTCTTTACTATGGAACCTGGAGAGGAAGGAAAAGTTGGACTGGAATTTGTCAACTTGATCAAAGGAGGAAATATTCCTAAAGAATACATCCCTTCTGTAGAGAAAGGATTTAAAGAAGCAATGAACAATGGTCCATTAGCAGGCTTTGAACTAGACTCAATGAAAATTACATTGGAAGATGGATCATTCCACCCTGTGGATTCCGATTCGCTTTCTTTTGAGTTAGCAGCTAAACTTGGTTTTAAAGAAGCTGCTAGAAGTTCTGGTCCTGTGATCATGGAACCCATCATGAAATTGGAAGTATTGACTCCAGAAGAAAACATGGGAGATATCGTTGGAGACCTCAACCGCAGACGTGGACAAGTGAACTCTATGGATGATCGCGCAGGTTCTAAAGTAGTCAAAGCAGAAGTACCTCTATCTGAAATGTTTGGATATGTTACTTCTTTACGAACACTCTCTTCAGGGCGTGCTACTTCCACTATGGAATTTTCTCACTATGCTGAAACTCCATCCAATATTTCAGAAGGAGTTATTGCGGAAGTAAATGGTAAAAAAGTATAAACAGCAATCGCATGAGCCAAAAAATTAGAATCAAATTAAAATCATACGACTTCAATTTAGTAGACAAGTCGGCTGATAAAATCGTAAAAACTGTAAAAAATACAGGTGCGGTAGTAACGGGACCTATCCCATTACCAACACACAAGAAAATCTTTACTGTTTTGCGTTCTCCTCACGTAAATAAAAAATCGCGTGAGCAGTTCAAATTGTCCTCATACAAAAGATTGTTGGACATTTACAGCTCTTCATCAAAAACCATTGATGCACTCATGAAACTCGAGTTGCCTAGTGGTGTTGAAGTAGAAATTAAAGTATAATCAATTAGTAATTAAATAAAAAAACAATGTCTGGGTTAATAGGAAAAAAAATCGGTATGACTAGCCTTTATGACGACAATGGGAAAAACATCCCTTGTACTGTACTAGAGGTTGGGCCATGCGTGGTTACCCAAGTCAGAACCCTTGCGGTTGACGGGTATGAAGCTGTTCAACTGGGTTTCGATGACAAGGCAGAAAAACAGGTCACTAAAGCAGAAGTGGGTCACTTCAAAAAAGCTAAAGTTGCACCTAAAAAGAAGCTCGTCGAATTCCAGAATTTTGAACAAGAATTAAATTTGGGTGACACAGTTACCGTGGATCATTTTGCAGAAGGAGATTTTGTAGATGTATCTGGAACTTCAAAAGGAAAAGGTTTCCAAGGTGTAGTAAAACGCCACGGATTTGGTGGAGTAGGACAAGCTACACACGGACAGCACAACAGACTACGTGCACCCGGTTCAATTGGTGCTGCCTCTTATCCTGCACGAGTATTCAAAGGAATGCGTATGGCGGGACAAACAGGTAACAGCAAGGTGAAGGTAATCAACCTAAGAGTGGTAAAAGTAGTACCTGAAAAGAACCTTCTTGTGGTTAAAGGATGTGTTCCAGGTCATAAAAACGCATACGTAATCGTTCGGAAATAATGGAATTAAACGTACTTAACATACAAGGAAAAGAAACCGGTAGAAAAGTAAAACTCAATACAGCCGTTTTCGGAATAGAGCCCAATGATCACGCAATATATCTAGACGTTAAGTCGCATTTGGCCAACAAACGCCAAGGGACTCACAAGGCGAAAGAAAGAGCAGAGATCACTGGTAGTACTCGTAAAATTAAAAAACAAAAAGGAACAGGTACTGCACGTGCGGGGAGTATCAAAAATCCATTGTTTAAAGGAGGGGGACGTGTTTTTGGTCCTACCCCTAGAGATTACAGCCAAAAAGTCAATAAAAAAGTAAAGCGTTTAGCACGTAAATCTGCTTTGAGTATTAAAGCCAAACAGAAGTCAATCGTGATTCTTGAAGACTTCCAAATGGACAAACCTCAAACAAAAGAATACATCAAAATGCTATCCGCTCTTGGCCTCGCTGAGAAAAAAAGCCTTCTAGTCTTGGGCGACTTGAATAAAAATGTATATTTGTCGTCTCGTAATTTAAAAAATTCTAAAGTTGTAACCAACTCAGAATTAAACACTTACAAAATATCAAATGCAAATAGTTTGATTATTTCAGAAGGTGCAATTGCGGAACTTGAATCACTTTTGAATCGTTAGTCATGAGTATATTAATAAAACCTATCATTACAGAGAAAGCTACTTTAGGTAGCGAACGCTTTAATAAGTATACTTTTTTGGTCGATACAAAAGCAAACAAAGTGGAGATTAAAAAAGCAGTAGAAGCTGCTTACGGTGTTACTGTGGACAGTGTTAAAACACAGAATTACGGTCCACAACGCAAAATGCGCTACACCAAAACAGGAATTCAAAAAGGTAAAACCAACGCAACAAAAAAAGCTATTGTGCAAGTTGCAGAAGGAGATGCCATAGATTTTTATAGTAATTTATAATCGCGTCAGATGTCAGTTAGAAAATTAAAACCAATAACTCCTGCGCAGCGTTTTAGAGTAGTAAATGGATTCGACGCAATTACTACTGATAAGCCGGAGAAGAGTTTATTGGAGCCCAAGAAAAGAACGGGCGGTAGAAACAATAAAGGTAAGATGACCTCTCGCCACATTGGTGGTGGTCACAAAAAGCGCTATCGTGTAATCGATTTTAAACGTAATAAATTTGATGTTGCTGCCGAAGTTAAATCCATCGAATACGATCCCAACAGAACCGCTTTTATCGCTTTAGTTGAATATACAGATGGAGAAAAAAGATACATCATTGCTCCTAATGGATTAGAGGTAGGTCAAACGGTTATGTCGGGTAAACAAGCAGGTCCAGAAATTGGAAATGCACTTTATCTATCAGATATTCCTTTAGGAACCATTATTTCTAGTATCGAACTTAGTCCAGGTAAAGGAGCTGCTATTGCACGAAGTGCTGGAGCTTTTGCTCAACTGATGGCTCGTGATGGCAAGTTTGCAACAGTAAAACTGCCTTCTGGAGAAACACGCTTGATTCTTGTTACTTGTATGGCGGTTATTGGTACAGTTTCCAATTCAGATCACCAATTGTTGGTTTCTGGTAAAGCAGGTCGTTCCAGATGGCTTGGTAGAAGACCACGTACTCGTCCTGTAGCGATGAACCCTGTAGATCACCCCATGGGAGGTGGAGAAGGTCGTGCATCTGGAGGACATCCAAGATCACGCAACGGTATACCTGCTAAAGGTTACCGCACTAGATCTAAAACGAAAGCTAGTAACAAGTTCATCATAGAACGCAGAAAAAAATAATAGAGTATGGCTCGTTCATTAAAAAAAGGACCTTTTGTACATCACAGTCTTGAAAAGAAAGTGATGAAAAACGTAGAAGAAAATAAAAAATCAGTAATCAAAACATGGTCTCGTGCCTCTTTGATTACCCCAGATTTTGTAGGACAAACCATTGGTGTACACAACGGTAAAACATTTGTGCCAGTTTACATAACTGAAAACATGGTAGGTCACAAATTAGGAGAATTTTCAATGACACGTAACTTCCGTGGACATGGAGGAAACAAAAACAAAGGCAATAAATAAAAGTACTCATGGGAAATCGTAAAAGACAAACCGCACAGGAACTTAAAGATGCAAAGAAAAATCTTGCTTTTGCTAAATTAAATAATTGTCCTACTTCTCCTCGTAAAATGCGTTTGGTCGCAGACCAAGTTCGTGGAGAGTCTATAGACAAGGCTTTAGCTATTTTAAAGTTCAGCCCGAAAGAGGCCTCACGCCGTTTAGAAAAATTGTTACTTTCAGCGATTGCCAACTGGCAATCAAAAAATGAGTCTGAAGATATTGAAAAGGCAAACCTTTATGTTTCTGAAATCCGTGTGGATGGAGGAAGTATGTTAAAAAGATTACGCCCCGCTCCACAAGGTAGAGCACATCGAATTCGCAAACGTTCCAACCATGTTACAGTGGTTTTGGGATCAAATACTATTGAAGCTTAATATGGGACAAAAAACAAACCCAATAGGAAATCGTTTAGGAATCATCAGAGGATGGGATTCTAACTGGTATGGTGGAAGAAACTACGGTGATAAAATCGCTGAGGATGACAAAATTCGTAAATACATACATGCACGTCTATCCAAGGCTAGTGTTTCTAATGTAATTATAGAAAGAACACTGAAAATCATCACCATTACCATCACAACAGCAAGACCTGGTATCATCATTGGTAAAGCAGGTCAGGAAGTAGATAAGCTTAAAGAAGAGCTTCGCAAAATAACAGAGAAAGAGGTTCAGATTAATATTTTTGAAATCAAGCGACCCGAATTGGATGCCCAGCTTGTGGGATCTAGCGTTGCGAGACAAATCGAAAGTAGAATCTCTTACCGTCGTGCTATCAAAATGGCAATTGCCGCTGCTATGCGAATGAATGCTGAAGGTATCAAGATCCAAATTTCAGGTCGATTGAACGGAGCCGAAATGGCGCGTTCAGAATCCTACAAAGAAGGTCGTATTCCACTATCTACCTTCCGTGCTGATATCGATTACGCTTTGGTTGAAGCGCACACTACTTATGGTAGATTAGGGATAAAAGTTTGGATTATGAAAGGAGAGGTGTATGGAAAAAGAGAACTCTCTCCATTAGTAGGAATGTCAAAGAAAACACAAAACAACTCCAACGCAACAGCAGGAGGTGGTGGACGCCAACGCAGACGTAAATAATACAATAGAAAACCATGTTACAACCAAAAAAGACAAAATTTCGAAAAACCCAGAAAGGGCGCATGAAAGGGCTCTCTGGAAGAGGACATCAACTTTCGAATGGAATGTTTGGGATCAAAGCATTAGATTCTGTATTCATTACCTCTCGTCAGATTGAAGCAGCCCGTATTGCCGCAACACGTTACATGAAAAGAGAAGGACAGCTTTGGATTAAAATTTTTCCAGACAAGCCCATTACTAAAAAGCCTCTTGAAGTACGAATGGGAAAAGGAAAAGGAGCACCAGAATATTTTGTTGCCGTTACCAAAGCAGGCCGTATCATGTTTGAAGTAGCAGGTGTGCCTTATGATATTGCTAAAGAAGCATTGCGATTGGCAGCACAAAAACTTCCAGTTAAAACAAAATTTGTAGTAGCTCGAGATTACGAAGCTTAAGAAACTAGTTATGAAACAATCAGAAATCAGCAAGCTTTCCAAGGATGATCTTCAAGATAAATTGACAGAATATCAAAAACAATTGAGTGAGTTAAAAATGACACACGCCATTTCTCCTCTTGAAAATCCATTACAAATCAAAACAGCGCGCCGCGTAGTAGCTCGACTAAAAACCGCTTTAAGCAACCAAGAAGCATAAGCACATGGAAACAAGAAATTTAAGAAAAGAACGAATCGGTGTAGTTACCAGTAACAAAATGGAAAAATCCATAGTGGTTTCTGAAGTAAAAAAAGTAAAGCACCCCATGTATGGTAAATTCGTTTTAAAAACAAAAAAATACGTAGCTCACGATGAAAAAAACGATTGTAACATCGGGGATACTGTAAAAATAATGGAAACAAGACCAATGAGTAAATCAAAGTGCTGGAGAATGGTCGAAATAATAGAAAGAGCGAAGTAAGATGGTACAACAAGAATCTAGACTCAAGGTAGCCGATAATACCGGTGCAAAGGAAGTGCTCACCATCCGCGTTTTGGGGGGTACAAAAAGACGTTACGCTTCAATTGGGGATAAAATTGTAGTTACAGTAAAAGAAGCATCACCTTCTGGAACCGTAAAAAAGGGACAGGTTTCTACCGCAGTGGTAGTACGTACTCGTAAAGAAGTGCGTCGCCCAGATGGATCCTACATTCGTTTTGATGAAAACGCGTGTGTACTATTAAACCCAACGGGTGAAATGCGCGGTACACGTGTTTTTGGTCCAGTTGCAAGAGAGCTTCGTGATAAACAGTTTATGAAAATAGTATCATTAGCCCCTGAGGTGTTATAACAGCAAAGAACATGGCAACTAAGATTAAAATTAAAAAAGGAGACACTGTACGTGTTATTGCGGGATCCCAAAAGGGTTCAGAAGGGCAGGTATTAAGTATCCTTAAAGAAAAAAACAAAGCTTTGGTTGAAGGTGTGAATCTAGTAAAGAAGCACAACAAACCAAACGCACAAAATCCTCAAGGGGGAATCACTGAAAAAGAGGCACCTATTGATATCTCAAACCTATCGTTATTGACCTCTGATGGGAAAACGACACGTATAGGTTTCCGTATGGAAGAGGGAAATAAAGTGCGATATGCAAAAAAAACCGATGAAGTCATCTAATTATGAGCTATACACCAAGACTGAAACAGGAATATAACGATCGTATCGTTAAGAGCTTAAAAGAAACGTTTAGCTACAAAAGCATTATGCAGGTACCTAAACTAGAAAAAATTGTATTGAGCCGTGGAGTTGGTGCTGCCGTTGCAGACAAAAAACTCATCGAACACGCTGTAGATGAGCTCACTTTAATCACAGGTCAAAAAGCAGTCGCAACTCTTTCTAAAAAAGATGTCGCTTCATTCAAATTACGTAAAGGAATGCCCATCGGTGCAAAAGTAACTTTACGAGGAGAACGTATGTACGAGTTTTTAGATCGATTGGTCACTACTGCACTGCCACGTGTTCGTGACTTTCAAGGAGTAAAAGCAACTGGTTTTGACGGAAGAGGAAATTATACCTTGGGTATTACAGAGCAGATTATTTTTCCAGAAATCGATATCGACAAAGTAAACCGCATCAATGGTATGGACATCACCTTTGTGACCTCAGCACAAACGGACCAAGAAGCAAAAACATTATTAACAGAACTAGGAATCCCTTTTAAAAAGAACTAATATGGCTAAAGAATCCATGAAAGCACGCGAAAGAAAACGTGCCAAGACCGTTGCCAAGTACGCTGAAAAGCGAAAAGCTTTAAAAGAAGCGGGTGATTATGAAGCACTACAAAAACTTCCTAAAAACGCTTCACCGATTCGCATGCACAACCGTTGCAAACTCACCGGTCGTCCAAAAGGATATATGCGTCAGTTTGGAATCTCTCGTGTCACATTCAGAGAAATGGCAAACAAAGGATTGATTCCTGGAGTAACTAAAGCCAGCTGGTAACCAATATAAATAAAGATTATGTTTACAGATCCAATCGCAGACTTCCTAACACGTATCAGAAATGCCAACCGAGCAGGTCACCGTGTTGTAGATATTCCAGCTTCAAATATTAAAAGAGAAATCACAAAAATTCTTTTTGATCAAGGGTATATTCTAAGCTATAAGTTTGAAGATACTGCTAATCATCAAGGGAATATTAAAATCGCCCTTAAATACGATAAAAACACAAAAGAACCTGTAATTAAGAAATTACAGCGTATCAGTACGCCTGGATTGAGAAAATATTCAGGTTCTGATAGTTTTCCACGTATTCTAAATGGTCTAGGTATTTCCATTGTTTCTACTTCAAAAGGTGTGATGACTGGAAAGCAAGCCGCTAAAGAAAACGTGGGTGGGGAATTAATTTGTTACGTATACTAATATTATAAGTCATGTCTAGAATAGGAAACAACCCGATAAATGTACCCGAAGGAGTCACAGTAGATATACAACCTACTCAGATTACTGTTAAAGGTAAACTCGGTGAACTGACTCAAGATTACAGTGAAGTGGAAGTCGTTATGGAAGATAACGTGATCACTGTAAAACGTCCTTCTGAAAATAAATCAGTTAAATCAAAACACGGCTTGTATCGTTCTTTAATTGCCAATATGGTAGAAGGTGTAAGCCATGGTTTTACAAAAGAACTTGAACTTGTAGGGGTAGGATACCGCGCAAGTAACCAAGGACAGGTATTAGATTTGGCTCTTGGTTTTTCCCACAATATTTTATTTGA
>Ga0181579_10003749_pt1 | contig 11978 bp, 8 predicted proteins | sample 071ome_24_FD_132996 | JGI IMG/M metagenome (GOLD analysis project Ga0181579, IMG submission 132996) | Coastal salt marsh microbial communities from the Groves Creek Marsh, Skidaway Island, Georgia - 071402CT metaG (megahit assembly) | ecosystem: Environmental > Aquatic > Marine > Intertidal zone... | reverse complement strand
TCCGCAAGGTTAAGGGGGAGGCGCGCTTTTTGTTCACCACGACCACAGACTTGGACGGCGCGGTCGCGAGCGGGGGGTTCGACGAATCGCTCTTCTACAGAATTTCTACCCAAACCATCGATTGCCCAAGCCTCGAGAGGCGCTTGGAAGATATTCCCCTGTTCGCCAAGTCCATTCTGCAAGGAACCGGGAAGGAATCCGTGAAAATTAGCGATGACGCTCAGCGGCTTCTACAAAACTACGGGTGGCCAGGGAATTTTGCCGAATTTCGCCAAGTGATCGAGAACGCGGCCGCAGATTGCAGCGACGACACGATTGAAGTGTCTGACTTGCCCGACTGTATCCGCGAAACCAATCAATGGTCGTCGCTAGCAGACTATCTGGAAACGGCCAGTCGCGAGTACAAGACGCGGATTCTTAATGCCTGCCAAGGGGATCCCGAGAAAGCGGCCAAGATTCTTGGCTGCCAGTCTTCGGAGGTTTCGTAGCAGGGAAGTTCCCTTAACTCCTGAAAATATCGGAGGACCGAGCCGGTCCTCCCTACCGAAAGACCAAGGCCAGAAAACGATTCGTGGGTGGAGGTCGATCTCGCGCTTTTGCGACTCATTGACGCATGCGCGTCATCCTAGCTAAGCCATGCGAGCTTCCTACAGCATAGAGGATTTACGCGCCGGGACGACGGGCTCCACCCTGTATCCAGAGCAAGATAGGTGGAGCCCGACCTCACGCCTACGCGACGCTACGGCGGCTCAAGTTGACGCCCACAATCAGGGGCCCGGAGATCGCCTGCTAACGAGTTGAGCCGCGAGGTGATTATATTCGTTCTTCAGCCTACGCTGATCAACGAACTTCGAGGTATTTACCGGAGGGATAATTCCTCATCCATCCCTCAACTAGCTTCTCCATCCGATTCGCCTTGCGCCTCTTTCCAACCCTGTGACACAACTTGGGCAAAACTCACCAAATGCCCAAGCGTACTGACATCGAAACGATTCTGATAATTGGAGCTGGCCCAATCGTCATCGGCCAAGCCTGCGAGTTTGACTACTCGGGAACACAAGCCTGCAAGGCGCTGAAAGAAGAGGGCTACAAGGTCATTCTTATTAACAGCAACCCGGCTACCATCATGACCGATCCGGAATTCGCGGACGTCACCTACATCGAGCCGTTGACGGTAGAAGCCGTCGAAAAGATTATCGCGAAAGAGAAGCCCGATGCGCTTTTGCCAACGCTGGGGGGACAAACGGCCTTGAATCTGTCGCTAGATCTCGACAAAGCCGGCATCCTCGCGGAACACGGCGTGGAGATGATTGGAGCTCGTCCCGATGCCATTAAAAAAGGGGAAGACCGGGAGCTCTTCAAAGAAGCGATGCTGAAAATCGGGCTCGATGTGGCCCGATCAAGGACAGTGAAATCCCTGGCCTCAGCCAAAGAGGCCGCCGAGGCAATCGGCACCTACCCATTCATCATTCGTCCCAGTTTTACTCTCGGCGGTTCGGGAGGAGGCATCGCTTATAACAAAGAGGAGTTCGAGCAAATCGTCTCCCATGGGCTTGATGTTTCGCCCGTGCATGAAGTACTCATCGAAGAGTGCCTGCTCGGCTGGAAGGAGTACGAAATGGAAGTCATGCGGGACAGGAAAGACCAGTGCGTGGTCATCTGCTCCATTGAGAATTTCGATCCCATGGGTGTCCATACCGGCGATTCCATTACGGTAGCTCCTTCCATGACGCTGACTGACCGCGAATATCAATCTATGCGCGACGCCTCCTTCGCCGTAATCCGGGAGATCGGCGTAGAAACGGGCGGTTCCAACATACAGTTCTCTATCTGCCCGGATACCGGCCGCATGGTCGTCATCGAAATGAATCCGCGTGTATCCAGAAGTTCAGCGCTCGCCTCGAAAGCAACTGGATTTCCCATTGCCAAGTTCGCAGCCAAGCTGGCTATCGGCTACAGTCTGGACGAGATCCAGAATGACATCACCCAAAAGACCCCGGCCAGCTTCGAGCCGACTATCGACTACGTCGTCACCAAGATTCCCCGTTTCACCTTCGAAAAATTCCCGGGGGCCGACGATACGCTGACTTCATCCATGAAATCGGTTGGGGAAACCATGGCCATCGGCATGACGTTTAAAGAGTCCTTTCAAAAGGCCTTACGCTCTCTGGAAATCGGCTCATGGGGCTTCGGGGGCGGCAAGTACGGAGGCGACGACCTGCCCAGCAAAGACGTTATCAAAGGGAAATTGGTGCGGCCCAACGCGGAACGGGTTTTCTACATTCGCTACGCTTTCAAAGCGGGCTTCTCGGCAGAGGAGATATTCGAACTGACCAAGATCGATCCCTGGTTTATTAGACAATTGGAGCAAATTAGCCAACTGGAAGACAGGGTTAAGGGTCAAAATTTGGATACGGTCGATACGGATACCCTGCGACTGGCAAAGGAGTACGGATTTTCGGATCGCCAATTGGGCTGGCTGCTGGATTGTCCTTGGGATCGGGTCAAGGCAAAGCGCAAGAGCCTGGGCATCGAAACCGTTTACCGATTGGTTGACACTTGCGCGGCTGAATTCTCTGCGGAAACTCCCTATTACTATTCCTCATACGGTGTAGAAAATGAGATCTCCCCTTCCGAGAAGGAGAAGATCATGATTATCGGCGGAGGGCCGAATCGAATTGGCCAAGGGATCGAGTTCGACTACTGTTGCGTACACGCTTCCTTCGCGCTTCAAGAACTTGGATACGAGTCGGTAATGGTTAACTCCAACCCGGAAACGGTATCCACGGACTACGACACCTCCGACCGGCTATTTTTCGAGCCCCTCACCTTGGAGGACGTCTTGGAAATCTACACCCAAGAGGGATGTACGGGAGCCATCGTGCAATATGGCGGGCAAACGCCTTTGAACCTCGCCTCTGAGTTGAAGGCCCATGGAGTCAATATAATCGGCACCTCTCCCGAGAGCATCGACACCGCCGAAGACCGGGAGCTATTCAAGCGGGTCCTGGATGAGGTGGGGCTCAAGCAACCGGAAAATTTGACGGCGCTCAACGAGGCGGAAGCCTACGAAATGGCCGCCCAAGTGGGCTTCCCCATCCTCGTACGGCCCTCATTCGTTCTCGGTGGCCGCGGGATGTTTATCGTGTACAGCATGGACGAACTGCGCGGCGTCATCCGCGAGGCTTTCGAGGCCTCCCCTGGAAAACCCGTGCTTCTGGATAAATTTCTCGAGGATGCGATCGAGCTCGATGTCGATTGTATTTCCGATGGCGAGACCACGCTGATCGGCGGAATGCTCGAGCATATCGAGTTTGCCGGCGTGCACAGCGGGGATGCCGCCATGGTCTTGCCACCTCACACCTTGGGCGACGAAATGATAGAAACCGTTCGCCAAGCAAGCTATCGGCTCGCCAGCGCCCTGGACGTCGTCGGTCTCATGAATATACAATTCGCTATCAAAGACGATCAGCTTTATGTGTTGGAAGTGAACCCGCGGGCTTCGCGAACGGTTCCTTTCGTTTCTAAAGCGATTGGCGTGCCGCTAGCGAAACTCGCCGCCAAGATCATGACCGGTAAAACGCTGCCTGAACTAGGATTTACTGAGGAGATGACGCCCAAGCACTGCTGTATCAAGGAATCGGTCTTCCCCTTCGTCCGCTTCCCGGGCACCACTATTCGATTGGGCCCTGAAATGCGCTCGACTGGAGAGGTCATGGGACTCGATACCGACTTTGGGATCGCCTTCGCCAAGACGCAAGCCGCTGCTAAGCCGGGCCTCCCCACCGAGGGCAATGTCTTCCTGAGCGTTAAGGATAGCGATAAGCCAAAAGCCGTGGAACTCGCCAAGGATCTCGCTTCCCTCGGATTCCGTATCTATTCGACCAGCGGAACTGCGGACTTCCTGAAAGAAAATGGTATCGAAACGAAGAAGTTGTTCCGCATCGCTGAGGGCCGGCCCAATGTCATCGATCTCATCAAGAACGGCGAAATGCAGATGGTAATCAACACGCCTTCCGGCATGATTCCACGCAAGGACGAAAACCACATTCGATCAGTAGCCTACGCGCACGACATCTGTATTATGACTACGATCACTGGAGCGATGGCGGCCGTGGCCGGTATTGGTTCGCTAAAGGATAAGGACTTCGAAGTCCGGTCCTTGCAGAGCTACGTGGCCAAGAATGTAGCCACCGTCTAGCAGCGTGGGCTATCGATATCTCCGAGGGCAATTAAGCCATCCGGGCTCCCTGCCGATCTAACGCCTAGCATAACCATGAGTAGACAACCCCCAAGACTGGTCGCATTGCTGTCCGGCCCAGATCAACGAGGCCTCGTCGCCAAGGTATCCAATTGGATATTCGAACGCCAGGGGAACATCATCCACGCTGACCAGCATCGCGACCCGGAAGAGGGCGTTTTCTTTCAGCGAATCGAATGGGCTATCGACCCCCACGCCAATCCTGCACTGGAAGCCGCGTCTTTCAACGCATTCGGCGACTCTCTCGGAATGCGCACCCAAGTCGCGATCGCCGGAGTGAAGCCAAAGGTAGCCATTCTCGTATCCAAAGCGGATCATTGCTTTCACGACCTAATGCTCCGCTGGAAAGCAGGCGACTATCCCTGCGATATTGTATTAGCGCTCTCCAATCATGACGATTTGAGAGAAGCTTCGGAACAATACGGCGTTCCGTTCGAATACGTTCCGGTAACCAAAGATACGAAGTCGGAAGCCGAAGCCCAACAGCTTTCGCTACTCAAACAAAACGGGATCGAGCTGGTAATCATGGCTCGATACATGCAAATTCTGTCCAGCATCTTCCTCACTACCTTCGGCAAGCCCGTTATCAATATCCATCACTCCTTTCTTCCCGCCTTCGCCGGCGCCAAGCCCTACCACCAGGCTCACAAAAAGGGGGTCAAGCTCATCGGGGCCACGGCCCACTACGCCACCGCCGACCTTGACCAAGGCCCCATTATCCATCAGGCCGTGGCCCAGATAACCCATCGCAACAACGTTCGCGATCTCATACGCAAAGGGCGAGACCTGGAAAAGCTGACTCTGGCCCAAGCAGTTTCCTGGCACTTGGAGAACCGCATCCTCGTCTACGAAAACAAAACCGTCGTTTTCGACTAAGGGTTCTTTTGCGGCTAGACTGAACTCAGTAGGGCGGAGCTTCAGCCCGCGCCAAATTGGTAGGGCTTGAATGTCCCTAGTCAGCCGAGATGGTAGACGTCTTCGGTCGATTAGGGACCAATCTTTTTGCCGAAATCGCGGCACTAAGCCCAACCCGCAATCGACGCTACTTTGAAGATACATATGTAGGAAACTCGCGAGCTAAAGCGCCGCGCTACTGGAATGAACCCTAGTCGCGTCCCGCTAAAACTGGTGATTCTGGTTGAGTTGTTAAGGCGACAAAGGCTATCCGATTAACGACTGCGAGCGTTAGCTTCTGGTTTCAATAGAGGCAAATCTCTGGGATGGCAAACCCGCGAATCTAGTGCTAGCTCGACGCATAACCTCTCTCTGCCACTTATTCTTCCAACGTTGGAAAACTAAGTGGCAGCTACAGCCGCTGAGATTTGAGGCGAAATAGGAGGGCATTCTTGGAGCTTTGGCATGGGAATCTTGGCCTTCTTGTTCCGAAATTGCTTTAAATTGGGCGGAAAACGCGCTCAATCACCCATTCTCTCCAATAAGCCCACTGAAAAATGGCCCAATCAAAAGACGACAATCCGAAACCCAGAAGCGACGAGCGCAATCTTGTCGACGCAGCCGCGGCAAGTGGGGCCGATCTCGAGGATCAGCTGGCTCTGATTTGGGAGCGAAACAAGAAATTCATCATTTACTGCATTGCGGGCGTATTTGTCGTCTTCGGCATCTACCATTTCAGCAAATTCATGGTGGCCCAGGCGGAGGCCTCTCTGAAAGAAGACTACGCCTCGGCAGATGACAGCGCCTCTAGACTCGCCTTTGCGGAAAGGGAATCCAGCAACCCACTCGGCGGATTCGCTTACAGCGAACTGGCGGGTGAAGCTTATGAGAGCGGGGATTTCCCAAAAGCGGCTGATTATTACAGCAGGGCATCCAAATCAGCCAAAGGGGCCATTAGAGATGCAGCCCTGATGGGACAGGCCATTTCGTTACTGCAAAGCGGCGAATCTGGACAGGCCAGGGGAATCCTAGAGGATCTTGCCTCAAACGAGGAGGCCGGGAACGCAACTGAAGCCCGCTATCGATTGGCCGAACTAGCCATCGCCGAGGAAGATTTTGACGTCGCCCGCAATCTCATCACCGAGATTCAAACCAACTTTTCGCAGGAAACGTTCTACTGGATACAAAAAGCCATGTCCCTACAAAGCAAGCTGCCTCCATTGGAGAGCGCGGTAGCTGATCAAAGCTGAGCTGGTCCCGATATTCGAGCGAGAAGACGATTTTCTCGGTTCAGCGCTTGCGCTTCGGTTTTTACTGGCGGGCGCATTTGGGTAGTCCCGTGTCTGAGCATGGTAAGGCGGAAACCAAAGCTCGCCCGGAGGCCGAGCTCCGCCTTTTTTGCATTGGCTGAAGGGTGGAAACCGACCTTGGTTCGGAATGGCGCACCATCCAGAGCGAGTCGAAGGACTGTGCGGGTTTATCGAACCTAACTACGGAATAAGCGATCGCGATTTTCGAAGATCGTTGGTCCAGCGTTATCGCCTACTGCTTGATAAACTTCTTTTGGGCCCCAAAACGGGCTCTCAAGCGTAGGCCTTGCAGGCGAATAAATCCAGTGGCGTCATCAGGATTGTAGTCGCTTTGAACACCCTCCATTGAGGCCACGTTTTCGTCGTACAGCGAGTACGGGCTTTTGCGACCAACGGTAGTTATATTGCCCTTGTATAATTTGAGCCTGACCGTTCCCGTAACCGACTTTTGGCTATCATCTATGAAGGCCTGCAAGGCTTCCCGCTCGGGCGCATACCAAAAGCCATTGTAAACCAATTCAGCGTATTTGGGAATTAAACCGTCACGGAGGTGCTCGAGATCCCGGTCCATGGTCAGCGACTCTATTTGCTTATGCCCCATCATCAGAATCGTGCCACCCGGGGTTTCATAAACCCCGCGGCTTTTCATTCCAACAAACCGATTCTCAACGATATCCACTCGACCAATACCGTGTTTCCCCGCCAACGCATTGAGCGTTTTCAAAACTTGGGCTGGGCTCATCGATTGCCCATCAACAGCGACACAATCGCCCTTTTCGAATTCCAAATCGATATACTGAGCCTCGTCCGGAGCGTCCTCCGGATCAACCGTTAGCTTGTACATGTCTTTGTTGTCTGGCGTCGTCGGATCAAACCAAGGATCTTCGAGAATGCCCGCTTCGTAGGAGATATGGAGCAGATTCCGGTCCATAGAGTAGGGTTTGGAGGCGGAGGCTTCCACATTGATCCCATGCTCCGCGCAGTAGTTGATCATCTCTCTGCGGCCGGGAAACGCGTTGCGAAAGACATCCATTCGCCAAGGGGAAATGGTTTTTAGGTCCGGAGCCAGAGCGGCGTAGGAAAGCTCGAACCGAACTTGGTCATTGCCTTTCCCCGTCGCTCCATGAGCCAAGGCATCGGCTCCCACTTTGCGGGCCAAATCGATTTGGGCTTTTCCGATCAGAGGCCGGGCGATGGATGTGCCGAGAAAGTACTGCCCCTCGTAGATGGCATTGGCCCGCATGATCGGATAAATGAAGTCCGACGCGAATTCGTCTACTAAGTCGAGCGTGTAATGCTCGCTCGCTCCGGTAGCTTTCGCTTTTTCTTCCAACCCTTCCAGCTCCTCTTCTTGGCCGACATCCGCCGCGAATGTGACAACTTCTGCATTGTAGTGGTCTTTCAACCACCGAACGAGGACCGAGGTATCGAGTCCACCCGAGTAAGCTAGTACGATTTTCATTTAGTTATAACTTTTGTTTGATTAACCACACGAAATTCAACGGAGATGGTGAAGCAATTTCACGAGTTCACACGAACTATTTTTCGATTATGGCGGGATAAACCCGCTCCTACACTTGACTACAACTTGAGTTGACGCCCGTGCGCCTTACTAGACCAATCCTGCGGTCCAAAAATCTCATCAGGCCTTAACGCCTTGGGCTAGCACCGCCATTATCGCTTTCTGGGTGTGGAGCCGGTTCTCAGCTTGATCGAAAATGATCGACTTGTCTCCGTAGAGGACGTCTTCCTGAACCTCCATCCCCTTATAGGCTGGAAGGTCGTGCATGAATAGGGCGTTCGGCTTCCCCAGACGCATCAACTCGCTAGTCACTGAGTACGGCTTCATCGCTTCGATTCGCTCAACCGACTCTTTTTCCTGCCCCATACTCACCCAGGTATCGGTGTAGAGAACATCGGCGCCGCGGGCGGCCTCCTCAGGGTCGCTAGTGAATTGGTAGCTTGGGGCGTGTCCAGATTTTTGAAGCAATTCCCGTATCTCCTTGCCAGGAGCGTAATCAGGCGGACCGGCGAGAACCAGCTCCATTTGAAACAGGGCAGCTCCGAGTATCCAGGAATTGGCTATATTGTTGGCCGTGTCTCCAAAGTAGGCGATTTTTTTGCCTTTTAGCGATTCCAGCAAATCGCCTCCGTCCGACCATCGTTCAGCCATGGAAAAGGCATCGGTGTAAATCTGGCAGGGATGCAGAAGGTCGGTCAAGGCATTGACTACGGGTATCGTTCCCATCCGCGATAGCTCCTCCAATTCGCTATGCTCGTATGTTCTCACGATCAAACCATGTACGAACCGGGATAGCACGTTGGCCGTATCGAAAATCGACTCGCCCCTCCCCAGCTGGATATCATTCTTGTTCAGGAAAATCGGGTGCCCTCCCAATTCGTGGATACCCACATCGAAGGAAACGCGGGTACGCGTGCTAGACTTGGAAAAAATCATCGCCCAGGTCTGCCCTTTGAGAGCCGGCGGCGTGTGGCGTCCCCGTCCATTTTTAAAGCTGCGCGCCAGGGCGAATACTTCACTCGCTTGGTGAGGAGCAAAGTCGGTTTCTTTTAAAAAGTGAGCCATATTATTTAAAATCTAAATGTAGTTACAAATTTTATACATCTTGTTCTTCTGACAAGGTTGCCGAGCGTTCTTCCACTACGCTCTCGAATTTCTGGAGCGCTTCATCGAAGTCTTCTTTCGTTGCCGTAAGAGCCGGCAGAAAACGGATGACATTGGAGCCCGCTGGCGGGACAACGAGACCATTGTTTCTAAGTTGGGGAACCACTTCGGCAGGAGATTCCGCTATTTGGATGCCGATCATGAAGCCGACTCCTCGAACATCCAAGATATAGCTCGGGTACTTCGATCGCAGTTCAGCCAAGCGCTGCATTACATAAGCCCCGTTTTCCTCGACATTTTTAAGGAGCCCATCGTTGTCGATCGATTCGAGGACCGCTAGCGCCGCTGCTGAAATCAAAGGGGTTCCCCCAAATGTCGTGCCGTGACTCCCGGGCTTGAATAACTCTGCGTATTGGTCGCTCACCCACACTCCACCGATAGGAACGCCGCCACCCAGACCCTTAGCCATACCAATAGCGTCAGGTTTGATCTCGGCATGCTCGAAGGCGAAGAAACGCCCGGTCCGCCCCACCCCGCATTGAACTTCGTCGATCATAAGCAAGACCTCTTTTTCAGAGCAGAGGCCGCGTAGTTCTTTCAAAAACTGGTTGCCCGCTGGAAAAATTCCTCCTTCTCCCTGTATAGTTTCGATAAATACAGCAGCGGTATTTTCGTCGATGGCCGCGGCAAAACTGTCGATATTGTTTAGCTCGGCAAAGGAGAATCCATCGACAAGCGGAGCGAAGCCCTGCCGAACATTTTCCTTCGGAGTGGCGCTCATTCCCCCAAAGGTCCGTCCGTGAAAAGCGTTTTTGGCGCAAACTACTTTGTACCGCTTCCCATCTTGGCCAGATTTTTGGCAACCATGGAGTCGGGCCAATTTGATTAAAGCTTCGTTCGCTTCCGCGCCGCTATTGCAGAAGAATACTTTTCCGTTGCCACCCGCCTTTTCGTTAAGCTTAGCTGCCAGCCGAGCTTGGACCTCGTTTCGATAGAGATTGCTAACGCAGATGAGTTCGTTGGCTTGCCCTTCGATGGCGGCGACCAGCTTTGGATGGCAATGGCCCAAACTGGTAACCGCTATGCCCGAACAGAAATCCAGATACTCCTTTCCCGAATCATCCCACAGACGCAAACCACGGCCACGAACGAAGGTAATAGGCGGCAATCCATAATTGCCGAGTACGTTATCCTTGTAGAGCTGCTCGGTATTCGTATTCGCGTTCATGATATTAAAAGAATCTGGATCAATCCCCATCTGAATCGACTAGTGCACGATTTCAGTGCCAATCCCCTTGTCCGTGAAGATTTCCAACAACAAGCTGTGGGGCAATCTTCCATCGATGAAGTGAACCCGGTGCACACCCGCATCGAGGGCTTTCATTGAACTATCGATTTTCGGCAGCATCCCTGCGCTGATAGTGCCGATAGCTTTGAGCTCGGCCACTTCGTCTACCTTTAAGGTGGAAATCAGCGAATCCGCATTGGAAGGATCGCTCAACAAGCCAGGAACATCGCTCAAGTAGACCAAGCGTCTGGCCCTTAAAGCGGCGGCAACACAGGCCGCTGCAACATCGGCATTCACATTGTAGAGTTCTCCCTCTACGCCTTTCGCTACTGGAGAAATTACGGGAGTGTAGCCGTCGGAAATCGCCTTCTCAATCGACCGCTTGTTAACCGATACGATGTTGCCAACGAACCCAAGATCAACCGCATTCCCATGGCTATCAACCGAGTATTTTTCCCCTTCGAAAACTGTAGGGCCGGGAATGCCAAGAGGGCGATCATTCCTGATCTGCAGCATCTCGCACACCTCTCCATTAACTTGGCGGCTCAACACCTCGTCGACAACTTTTACCGTATCTGCATCCGTGTAACGCAATCCATTGATAAACTTGGCCTCGATTCCTTTTTCTATAAGGGCACGGCTGATAGCTTTGCCTCCCCCATGAACAACCACGGCATGGATCCCCACAGCTGAGAGAAAAGCTATATCTCCCGCCACTCGGGATCTGATTTCGGGATCCGGATCGTCCATGAAGCTGCCGCCATACTTGATTACGAAGACCGATCCTCTGAATTCCTGAACATAGGGTAAGGCTTCCACCAATACGGCTGCCTTAGAAATGATGTCCTTCATGTCGTCCGAGACCATACCCTGCAATCCCCTACTCGCTTTTGTTAAAATTGACATAACCCTCGGTCAGATCCGTCGATCTCAACCGAAACGCTCCGTTTCCTTGATGGAGATTGATTCTAATCGAAAACCGACGTCTCGACACGATCTCTTTCCAGAGTGGCTTGTTTCCAGGAACCGGATCGCCTCCAATCAAAGCAGGCGTATCATCATAGCTGATGTCGATCACGTGTTGGTCTATCTTCGCGTCAGCATAGCCCAAGGCATCCATCAAACGCCCCCAGTTGGGATCGCTTCCGAACCAGGACGTTTTTACCAAAAGGGAGTTACCGATAGCCCGGCTTACATTTTCCGCGTCCTGATCGTTTGCCGCTCCCGATATCAAAAGTTCTACGACTTTCGTTATCCGTTCTCCATCCGCTACGATTTTATCCGCCAAGCAGTCGCAAACTTCGAAGAGAGCCTCCTCGAACAGAGCTTCACTTTCGCCATCAAGCTCCACCTCCGACTCCCCGTTAGCCAGCAAGAGAACGGTATCGTTCGTACTCATGTCGCCATCTACTGTGATCGCGTTAAACGTGCGGTTAACGACTGAGGTTAACGCCATTTTGAGCGCTTCGGGCGTGGCTTGGATGTCGGTGGTCAAAAAGGCCAGCATGGTAGCCATATTTGGCTGGATCATTCCCGCTCCCTTGGCCGCTCCGCCGATGGTTACGGTTTTGGCTTCTAAATCGCAGGTCGCAGTTGCGG
>Ga0181579_10003742_pt1 | contig 11983 bp, 10 predicted proteins | sample 071ome_24_FD_132996 | JGI IMG/M metagenome (GOLD analysis project Ga0181579, IMG submission 132996) | Coastal salt marsh microbial communities from the Groves Creek Marsh, Skidaway Island, Georgia - 071402CT metaG (megahit assembly) | ecosystem: Environmental > Aquatic > Marine > Intertidal... | reverse complement strand
AGGAAGGAGGAAAACCTTATAGGTTGTTCAGCTCACTAAGCGAAAGCTATACTGCAAATGTCTCCTTTAGTTTTTGAGGCGAGTGGTCCCAAATCATCTGACGACTTACAATGCTGGTCCAGCTTTCCAGTAACAGGCAACCGGATTCCATCGGCCGGATACTGTTCTCCCCCGCCTTGTTGCCGGTGACGTTGTCGAACACCTCCCACTCCCCAATCCAGAAATTGAAGTCTGCAAAGCCAGGTAGATCGCTGCAGCCTGTGTTCTGTGACCAGGCTGGTACCGAGACCAGCAAGCAAAGGCAGAGCAAGCTGAGCTGTATTTGTCTCACCACAGACTCCTGTTGGCGACGATCTGGAAGCGCTGTCATTCTACCTTACTACAGGGGCGTCCCAGCCACCAGAATCCGGGCCTCCTGGCCCCACAGAAACATTTGCAAAGGGGTTTAAGACTTGGCACCCTTGAGCGCAGAACAATATTCAGAAAAGTGGGGTCTGATCATGTCTTTACGGTCTATTTTTACTGCTTGTGTCTCTGTATTAGTACTCTCATCCGCCACCCAGGCCGCCGATATTCCGCGAGTCGGCAGCTTTGATTTTCCCACCTCCACACGCAACCCGGAGGCCCAGGAACAGTTCATGCTGGGGGTGGGCTATCTGCACAGCTTTGGCACGACCCAGGCACAGGAGGCCTTCCGACGTGCCCAGGCCCTGGACCCGGATTTCGCCATGGCCTACTGGGGAGAAGCGTTTACCTACCAGCATCCCTTCTTCGGCGCTTTGAGCGAGGGCCCCGGACAAGCGTTGGCGCGATTGGCCCCCACACCGGAGCTGCGACTCGCCAAGGCACCCAACGACAAGGAGAAGGGTTTTCTCAAGGCCGCCGAAGCTTATGCCCTGACCCCCGGCGGCATGCCCGAGCGCCGCATCGCCTGGAACGAGGCAATGGAAGAGCTCTACAGGAAATATCCCAATGACGATGAAGTGGTGGCTTTCTATGTGGTATCGACCCTCGCGGCTGCGGGACACTCAGGCGACATGCGCGAGCGCATGAACATGAAGGCCGGCGCCCTGGCGCTGGAACTGTTCAAGAAGAATGACAACCATCCCGGAGCCGCGCACTACGTGATCCATGCCTTCGATGATCCCATCCATGCACCCATTGCCCTAGAAGCCGCACAAAAGTACCGCGACATCGCTCCCGCTGTCTCCCATGCCCGTCATATGCCTTCTCACATCTTTATTCAACACGGCATGTGGGATCTGGTAGCAGAATGGAATGAGTCTGCCTACCAGGTAGCGCGGGAGCTGTGGCAACCGGGTGATGCCGTGGGTGAACAGAACCACGCCACCGACTGGGGCCAGTATGGCGATCTGCAGCGAGGCGATGTTGAACGCTCGCTGTTATGGATTTCCCGCGCCGAGGAAACCCTGGCAGAAAATCCAGGTGATGGCCGCTCCATGAATACACTCAAGATCATGCAGGCGCGGCACACCATCGAAACCCGAAACTGGACGCTAAGTGAATTCAGCAATGACCTGAACGCAGACCAGTTGCTGGCACTTGGCATGAGTGCCGCGAACCTGGATGAACTGGATCTGGCGGAGCAGGTTGCAGCGCGACTGGGTGAATTGGCATCCGCCAGCCCCAGCAACAGCGATCTGCAGGTGATGTATGCCGAGGTGAATGCGCTGGCCAAGTCGAAGCGGGCAGAAGAGCTGCTGCGTGAGGGACTGACTACCGACGGGCTGCCACAGCAGGAAGAAGCACTGGCACTGCTCAGGGACGCCGTGGCGCTGACTGAACAGGGCCGTCTGCCGAATGGCGCCGCCAATCCCCTGAAGCCAGTACACGAGTTATCCGGAGAAATTCACCTGGCCTTCGGCCTTTCGCGGGAGGCGGCGAAGCTGTTCGAGGCTTCACTGTTACGCCTGCCAAATCGCCCCCTGTCCCTGTTGGGTGCTGCGCGTGCCTACGCAGCCATGGGAGACAAGGCACAGGCAGATGCCATGTACGAGCAGCTGCTTTCCATCTGGAACGATGACTCCTGGCCCCCGGTCCGCGAAGCGAAACAATTCGTTGCGCTCAACTAAAAGTTTACACACAAGCTGAAAAGAATTTTCCTGACTAGGTAGAAGAAGAATGACAAACAAGCATCTGGAGAAAGTTGCAGGTAACGGACTAATAAACCGTCGCCACCTGCTGGGTATGGGATTGGGCGGTGCCGGCATGGCTGTCGCCAGCAGCGTATTGGGAGCCGATGCCGGCCCGCTGCAAATCCCCTACTGGTCAAGACAGCCAGGCCCCGGCGCCAGCCCCTACGGAGAACGTTCCCGCTATGCGCCGCAACTGGAACGCATGTCGGGTAATCCCAATCCCACCTATCCCGGTGGCGGCGCCTCCCGTACACCACTACAGCATCTGCAGGGCACCATCACCCCGAACTCCCTGCATTTCGAGCGTCATCATGCCGGCATTCCGGACATCGATCCCGCCCAGCACAAGCTGGTGATCAATGGCCTGGTGCGGCAGCCCCTGGTATTCAGCTACGAAGATCTGCTGCGCTACACCATGGTAAGCCGCATCTATTTCCTCGAATGCTCGGGTAACAGTGGTGCGGTACTACGCAGGGATACACCTGACCCTAATGGCACAGCGCAGAGCCTGCATGGCCTCGTATCCTGCGCCGAATGGACGGGCATACCGCTTTCTACCCTGCTGGACGAGGCCGGTGTCTTGCCGGAAGCCAACTGGATTGCCGCGGTCGGCGCCGATGCAGCCAGTATGGGCCGCTCGGTACCACTGGCCAAGGCCATGGACGACTCCATGCTCGCCCTGTTCCAGAACGGTGAGCCGGTGATGCCAGGGCAGGGCTATCCCATGCGCCTGTTCAACCCGGGCTGGGAGGGCAATACCAGCGTGAAGTGGCTAACCCAGATCAAGCTCACCAACGGTCCGGTACATTTCCGCGACGAAACCAGCAAGTACACAGATACCCTGCCTGACCGCAGCAGCCTGCAGTTCACCTTCCCCATGGGCGTGAAGTCCCTGATCACCTCACCATCTGGCCAGATGAGTCTCAACCAGCGCGGCATCTATCGCGTGACAGGTATCGCCTGGTCGGGTTCCGGCAGCATTCGCCGCGTTGAGGTCAGTGCCGATGGCGGCCGCAGCTGGGCTGATGCGCTGATCGATAGTGAACAGCACCAGAAGGCCCTCACCCGCTTCAGCATTCCCTGGGAATGGCGTGGAGGGAGTGCAATCCTGCAGAGCCGTGCCACCGACAGCGCCGGCAATGTGCAGCCGACTCGCCAGTCAATTCTCGATGAGCGCGGCAATATCGCAACCTATCACTTCCACGGCATCCAGAGCTGGTCCGTGAACAATGCCGGGGAGGTGCGTGATGCCCATGCTTAAGCGAATCGCTTCATTGTCAGCCTTGTTGATTGTCGCTGCGACATCCTTCCTCGCCAGCTCGCAGGAAACTGTGCGACTTGGCACGCCCGTCAGCGAATCACAACTCGCCGACTTCGACCTGATCGCTCAACCCAACGGCAATGGCCTGCCAGCGGGTAGTGGCACGGCCCGTCAGGGCAAGGCTGTCTACGATGCCCGTTGTGCGGCCTGCCATGCAGCAAACGGTGAAGGCATATCCGCCGCTACCGTGATTGTCGGCGGTGACATGCAATCTGCAGGCGATCCACTACGTACCGTGGGCAGCTACTGGCCTGAAGCTTCCACCGTGTTTGATTTCGTGCGCCGTGCCATGCCGGCAGACGCACCGAAGTCACTGAGCGATGACGAGGTCTACCAGGTAGTTGCCTATGTGCTCTTCATGAACGGTATCATCGGCGAAGATCATGAACTCAATGCCAACACCTTGCCCCGCGTTGAGATGCCCAATGCTGATGGTTTCATAGACCGTAGTACTATCCACTGATCGACCACAGCGCCAGGGGTGATGGAGAGAGCCTCGATCACTCCTGGACTCTGCTGCGTTCGACAGCTTTCGCTAGCTCTGCCTCCAGACCTGTGCGATGTGCCATCGGCACCCTCTCCAGACTGCAATAAAGTGTAATAACGCCTTGCACTCCATTGTTCAGGCCCTAGTATTCCCGCATCCCAAATAACCACTAAAAACAGGGTCTCTCTATGAAGTCCAGGCTGTCGTACCTCACCGGTACAGTTCTCACTATTGTCCTCCTCTCCATATCACCCGCCCAGGGCCAGGTGACGGCAGACGGTATCAGCATTGCCCGCATCAGCGATCAGCCTACCCTGGAAGACTTCGCCGGCATGACTCCGGCCACCGCCCTGGCCCGCTCCATGACCAAGGTCGAAGGCTTTATCCAACGCCTGCCTGACGATGGTGATCCCGCGACCCAGCGCACCGAGGTGTATATTGGCTATACCGCCAGTGATCTCTACGCCATCTTCCTGGCCTTCGACAGCAATCCGAACCTGATTCGCGCCAACATGGCGGCGCGGGAGAATATCGATGAAGACGATATCGTCGAACTCACCATCGATACCTTCAATGATCAGCGCACCGCATTCTCATTCCGGACTACTCCCCTGGGCATTCAGTGGGATGCACGCTGGACCGAGGGTTCTTCACGCCGCGCCGGATTCGATACGACCCTGGAAGCCGTCTGGCAGAGCGATGGCCAATTGACGGATCAGGGATACATGGCCTCCATGTCCATTCCTCTCAGCAGCCTTCGTTTCAGCGACAGCGCCGAGCAGACCTGGCGTGTGCAGTTCGCCAGGATCATTCCACGCCGCAATGAAGAGTCCTACTGGCCTCCCTATTCCATCGACATCGTGGGCCGTCTCAACCAGACAGCATTGATGCGCGGCATTCGGGATGTAGACTCGGGCAACAATTACCAGATAGTACCCTTCATCTTCGCCCGCGAAGTCGATGCGCTCGACCTGCGAGCAGCGGGGGGACCTGCCTTCGATACTGGCAGCGAACAGGATGTGGGCGTCGATGCGAAGTTTATCTTCAACGACACCTGGGTACTGGACGTCACACTCAACCCCGATTTTTCCCAGGTGGAGTCCGACCAACCGCAGGTCACAGTCAACGAGCGCTTCGAAGTGCAGTTCCCCGAGCGTCGCCCCTTCTTTATTGAGAATGCCGACTTCTTCGCCACGGACTCCACTCTCGTATTTACCCGTCGCATCGTCGACCCCGAGGGTGGTATTCGCTTCACCGGCCGCTCAGGCAACTATGGTTTCGGTTCCATCCTCATCAACGATGAAGCCCCCGGTCAGAACAGAAATCCCGGAGACCCGCTGGCGGGAGAGAAAGCCACTATCGGCATCATAAGAGGATACCGGGATATCTCCGAACAGGACCGAATTGGATTCCTGGCCACCTCCCGCGAATTGGGCGACGGGCATAACCGGGCAGCCCTGGTGGATGGACGCTTCCGCTTCGGAGAGAACTGGCAAACTCAGGTCGAAGTGGTGGGAACAGAGACAGACCCCCGTGGCGGCGGCCCTTCCTACACCGGTTACCAGCGCAACATCCAGATCAATCGCACGGGCCGGCTTTTTAACAATCACACCCACTTCATCGAAGCGTCACCGGGTTTCCGCACCGAACTGGGTTTTCAGAACCGCTTCTTCCGTGCGGACACCTCAGGCTTGCATCAACGGGTCGCCCTGAATTTCTATCCAGAGAATTCCACGATCAATTCATGGAACGTGACCGGTTTTGGCGTTTACCTGGAAGATGATGCTGGCACAAAGATATTTTCCCAGCTGGGCCCAAGTGCCGGACTCACATTCGACACAACACGCTATGACATCGGTTGGACCGATTTTTCCGAGATTCTGCGAGTGGGCGATTTTCCGGGACTGGCCACCACCCGGGTGTACAAGTACGACAACTGGAATATTGGCTACAACAACAATACCTTGAGTCAGGTTGACCTCAGTGTGAGCTACCGTAGTGGCACCACGCTCAATCTCGTGCCACCGCCCGGCTCCCTGCCCGATATTGCCGATACCAACCGTCTCGATGTGGATTTGTTAGTGCGGCCTTTCGATCGGCTGCGCATCAACAACACGTACCTCTACACAGAACTCGAATCCCGCAACAGTGGCAGGAAGATTTTCTCCAACAAGATTTTCCGCAGCAACTGGAACTACCAGTTCACCAAGGAATTATCCCTGCGCTTCATTGCCCAGTATGAGGACACGGACGCCGAACTATCCCGTCTCACCGATGACAAGAACCTGAATTTCGACCTGCTGCTACGCTATGTGATCAATCCCTGGTCGGCGTTCTTTGTAGGCTACAATAGCAACCAGAGCAACTTCGATATCGCCGAGATGGAGGGAGAGCGGGAGCTGATTGTTACCGATGATCTGAAACGCGATGGCGACCAGTTCTTTGTCAAGTTCTCCTACCTGTTCCAGCGCTAACCGCGCTCATCAATTGAGGGCCAGGTTTTAATAACACCTGGCCGCCAACTCAATACACGGCTTTCCTTCCACGGCAATGCGTTTCCCGCCATAATCAGCCGTCAACCCTCAGGACAAAATGAGTCAAACAAGTGGACCAGTTGGAGATCCTGGCCAGGGCGGCCATCACCAGGAGTTACTCACCCTACAGTGGATTCGCCGTTGCCGCCGCCGTACGTGATGAATCGGGTAATATCCATACCGGGGTCAACGTGGAGAATGCCAGCTATGGACTGACCCAGTGCGCCGAGCGAACAGCTATCTGCAGCGCAGTGGCCGCTGGCGCGAGGGCGATCGAGTCCATCGTCATCTACACACCCACCCAAACACCCTGCACTCCCTGCGGGGCTTGCCGACAGGTCATTAAAGAATTCGCTGAAAATGTTAGTATCCATTGTGTGTGCGACAGCGACGAGAGACTCGAGCTTGGTCTCGAGGAATTGCTGCCCCATGCATTTGAACTGACTGGCAACAAGGCCTAGAGGCACGATGAGCAACAGTATTACCCGACTCAGTCTGAATGATCTGAAAACAGATCGCGACAGATTCTGCCAGGAACTCTATCTCGGCCTGCGCGAATATGGCTTCGTCATCCTGCGTGATCACGGCATCGACAAGTCACGCCTCGACCAGGCCTACAGTTACGCGAAACAGCTATTCGAACTTCCCGAACACATCAAGCTGAAATACGACAGTGGCAGCGGCGGCAAGCGTGGCTACACGGCATTCGGCAGGGAGAACGCCAAGGGCAATCCCCATGCGGACCTCAAGGAGTTCTGGCACATCGGTCCCAGCGTCGCGCAAGATTCACCCTACTTCAATACCTATCCCGAGAATGTCTGGCCGGAAGAAATACCCCAGTTCAGGGAGTTTTTCACCGACCTCTACCGGGAACTGGAGACCCTGGGCAAGAACATGCTGGAATTGCTTGGTGAAGCGATGGGACTGGAAAAAGAGTTTTTCCGGGATCTGGTAACCGATGGCAACTCCATCTGCAGATTGCTGCACTATCCCAAACTTGAAGGCCTGGAAACCGGCGAAGCCATGCGCGCCGCGGCCCACGCCGACATCAACCTGCTTACCCTGCTGGTAGGTGCCACCGATTCCGGCCTGGAGCTCCTGGACAAGGAGGGTAACTGGATGCCGGTGATCAGTGACGAGGACGAGATAGTGCTGGATACGGGAGACATGATGTCGCGCCTGACCAATGATGTCCTCCCCTCCACCATTCATCGCGTGGTCAATCCCAACAGCAGCAATAAGTCACGCTATTCGATGCCCTTCTTCCTGCATCCCCACAGCAATGCCAGCCTCAATTGCCTGCCCCAATGTGCGGGCCCCGGAGGCGCGAAGTATCCGCCAATCACGGCGGGAGAGTTCCTGGAAGAACGTCTGCACGAAATCGGCCTGTTCAAGACCTGATTCGGAGGGTGCTGCTCGTGCCTGTCAGTCCAATCCCGGACTCAGGTGAGCGACAGGAAGAAGCCGGCAATAGCCGCACTCATCAGATTTGCCATAAACCCTGCGAATACCGCCCGCAGGCCCAGCTCCGCAATGTCGCTGCGTCGATTCGGAGCCATCATGCCGATGCCGCCCAATACGATGCCTATGGATGAGAAGTTGGCGAAACCACACAGGGCGAAAGTGACGATGGCCTGGGCCCGCTCACTCATGGCGGCCATCTGGTCGGTGAAGGCCACGAAGGCGACGAATTCGTTGAATACCAGCTTCTGGCCGATAAGACTCCCTGCCAGTCGTGACTCCTCCCAGGGCACACCGACGATAAACGCCAGGGGCTGGAAGGCGTATCCCAGTATCAGTTGCAGGGACAGCGCCTCGAAGCCAAACAGGCTGCCCACCCAGGCCAGCAAGGTATTCAACAAGGCTATCAGCCCAACGAAGGCGAGCACCATGGCTCCCACGTTGAGCGCCAGTGACATGCCGCTGCTGGCTCCGGACGCCGCCGCGTCGATCACATTGACGTGTTCCTCGAATTCCAGTTTGAATTCATCGTCATCGTCTTTCTGCTTCTCCGATTCCGGCAGCAACAGCTTGGCCATGAGGAAGCCGCCTGGCGCCGCCATGAAACTGGCTGCCAGCAGGAAGCGTATCTCGACCCCGAGCAGCACATAACCTGCCAGCACAGAGCCAGCTACCGTGGCCATACCACCCACCATGATGGCGAATAGTTCTGAGCGTGTCATGGTCGCGATATAGGGGCGAACCACCAGAGGGGCTTCCGTCTGGCCGACGAAGATATTCGCGGTAGCCGACATGGATTCCGCCGTGCCGGTCTGCAGTAACTTGCGCAAACCACCACCGATTACCCGGATGAGCCATCCCATGATACCGAGGTAGTAGAGTACGGAAACCAGGGAGGAGAAAAACACGATTACCGGCAAGACATGAAAGGCAAAGATAAATCCGAGCTCAAAGGCCCCTACGCTGCCGAAGACGAAATCGATGCCGTCCTGGGCATTCTCCAGGACACTGGCCACGGCATTGGAAATAGCTTCCAGGACGGCAACACCCACGGGCAGGTAGAGGGCGATACCCCCCAGCACGAACTGTAGCAACAGGGCGAAACCCACGGTGCGCCAATTCACAAACTGACGGTTTGCAGACAGGCCATAGGCCACACCGAACAGGATTACGATCCCACTAAGACTGATTGCTGTATCCACTTGCTTCCTGCTTGTTTCCTGCCCGGCGCCATGGGCGGCCCCGTCATCGTTACTGATGGCGCCGATCACTCACCGCCCATGTCATATCAGGGAAGTATGCCCTTTCGTTGCAATTCAGTCAGCATCAAGCCGGTCGAATGGCTTGATTTTTTTGTCCCGTCGAGCTGCAGATGGGCATGTTCCCGGGCGGGCGCGATGAATTCATGGTACATGGGCTTCACCGTGGCCTCGAATTGCGCCTGCACGGATTGCTCGGAGCGCCCCCGCTCCCGACAATCCCTGTCCATGCGGCGCTGTAGACAAACCTCCAGGGGCGTATCGACAAACAGCCGCAAATCGAATTGCCTGCGCAGCAACGGATTGGTAAACAACAGGATGCCCTCGACTATTAACAACTGCACGGGAGCGAGGCTGACAGATTCACTGCTTCGGGTATGCTGGCTATAGTCATAGACCGGCACATCGACCGATTGACCACCTCGTAATTGCAGGAGGTGCTCCAGTAGCAGCTCATGTTCAATCGAATCCGGATGGTCGTAGTTGACCCGCTCCCGCTCTGCCATGCCCAGCTCGGCCTGGTCCCGGTAATAGGCATCTTCCGTCAGGATGGCAATGTCGAGGGTCGGGGCATGGCTCCGCACGGTCGCCATCAGCTCCCGTGAAAAATGGGATTTGCCCGCGCCAGAAGCGCCTGTCACTGCAATAATCGTTTTTAACACGCGTGCACCGAAATCCGTTCAGAGGGTAAAAGCCTGGGCTGGCAGGCGTTAGTTTAGCACCCTGAAGTTAGCCAGAATCCCCGCTGGTCTTAATCGCCGACCAGGCATGCCATCTCCCCGGGCTCCGGGAACCTGCCCTGTTCAGACTTGGAGAAGACCAGGTCGTCCCCAACCGATACCTCGAACACCCCGCCGCTGCCGGCCACCAGTTCGGCTTTGACTCCGGTTAAATCCTCAATCTCGGCAGACACACGGTCCGCGACCGGTCGGTAGTTTCAGGCGGTGCAATAGACAATCGTTATCTTCATGGGACACTCTTCCAGGAACTCCGCCAGGCAAATACAGCGCGCCCAGCCCGTTCATTTTCCTGTAATATGGAGCCCGCATCATAACAGTTTGAATCCCAGTTTGATCACCGATAGCGGGTTAGCACTATGGCCAAAATTAAATCTCTCACCACCAGCACCCTGACGCTGCTCGCAGCGGCCCTGCCTCTTGGCGAGGCCCTGGCCCAGGAAACGCCACAGAGCTGGTTTGACGCCGGCCAGGCCACGGTACAGCGCAACCTGGCACTGCGAAACCAGGCTGCTACTGGTATGGCGAAGAACGTCATCCTGTTCATAGGCGATGGCATGGGTGTATCCACGGTTACTGCGGCCCGTATTCACGAAGGGCAACTGCGGGGCGAGGCTGGTGAGGAAAACCTGCTGAGCTTCGAGGCATTCCCCAATGTGGCGCTCTCCAAGACCTATAACACCGACGCCCAGGTGGCAGACTCGGCCGGCACCATGTCTGCCATGGCAACCGGTATCAAGACCAGGGCCGGACTCATCAGCGTCAATCAAAACGTGTTTCGCGGTGATTGCAGTTCCCAGACGGGTAACCAGACCCTGACCTTCCTGGAACGCGCGGAGATGCGCGGACTGGCAACGGGGGTAGTCACCACGGCGCGCCTCACCCACGCCACGCCGGCAGCCAATTACGCCCACATCATGGATCGCGATTTCGAAGATGACGCCGACGCCGAACGCTTCGATAATCCCGGAGATTGCCCCGACATCGCACGCCAGCTCATTGAGTTGGGCAGCAAGGTGCTGGGCAGCGACGGCCTGGAAGTGGCACTGGGAGGCGGTCGCGCAAGCTTCTTGCCAGCCACCCGTAACGACCCGGAATACGGTGACGCGGGGAATCGGCTGGACGGCCGCGATCTGGCCGCCGAATGGGAAACACTGGAACCAAACAGCAATTATGTGTGGAACCAGGAGCAATTCGACAGTATCGACCCTGCCTCCACGGATCACCTGTTAGGACTTTTCCAGCCCTCGCACATGCAATACGAACATGACCGGCCCGGAGATACAGGCGGCGAGCCGAGCCTGAGCGAGATGACGGTAAAGGCCATCGATATACTCAGCAAGAACGGCAACGGCTACTACCTGACAGTGGAATCCGGCCGCATAGACCACGCCCATCATGACACGAATCCGCATCGCGCCCTGGACGATACCGTCGAATTCTCCAATGCCATACGCGCCGCCATGGAGAAGGTCAATCTGGACGAAACCCTGATCATCGTCACCGCCGATCACAGCCACGTCTTCACTATCGCGGGATACCCGAAACGCGGCAATCCCATCCTGGGTAAGTCGGTTGGCATATCCAGCAGCGGAGATCTGGCCCTGGCTGGCGATGGCCTGCCTTACACGACGCTGGGTTATGCCAACGGGGTCGGCCATGAAGACGGGAACGCCGGTCGATCCGATCTCACCAATGTGGACACCACCGACCCGGACTTCCATCCACAGGTCACCGTACCCATGAGTTCCGAGAGCCACGGTGGTGAGGATGTAGCGATCTATGCAATCGGACCGGGTTCCGACCTGATCCGCGGCGTCATGGAACAGAACGTCATATTCCACGTGATGATGGAAGCTACACGGCTTTCTACCCGCTAAGGGTGCATCCTTGCACCCTTAGCTTTGTCGTCGCCAATCGCTGGCGCAGACGTAGGATTCTGCTGGCGATTGGCTCCTCGCATGCGCTTCGCGCATGTCGGCATCCATGCCTCACTTCGAGAAAACCCTGATCGCAGTGCCAGCTTCT
>Ga0181579_10003739_pt1 | contig 11989 bp, 11 predicted proteins | sample 071ome_24_FD_132996 | JGI IMG/M metagenome (GOLD analysis project Ga0181579, IMG submission 132996) | Coastal salt marsh microbial communities from the Groves Creek Marsh, Skidaway Island, Georgia - 071402CT metaG (megahit assembly) | ecosystem: Environmental > Aquatic > Marine > Intertidal... | reverse complement strand
TGCTTTTCGCGCAGCTGCAGCCTTTTCCGCTGCCTTCGTCCTGGCCAGTTTTGCCCTTTCAGCTCGCGCCTTGCGGAGGACGGCCTTGCGGAGGACTGCCTTGCGCGCCGCGGCCTCGCGCTTCGCCAGTTGCTGGCGCTTCAACCGCGCTTTCTCAGCCGCCCTTCGCGCGCTCGCGTTGCGAGAAGCCACTCTCGCGGCAGCCCGTTTCAAACGCTCCGGTCTTGCCCCCGCAACCGGCGCCCGAGCGGCAGAGCGATAGCGCTTCAGTTTCTTTGAATTGCCCGGCTTAGCCGCCTTGCCCAGCCGCGATGGACGCGAGGGCGGAATCACCGCGCTACGCGATCTTGCCGTCGCGGCAATTTTTCTCCGAGCATTTGGCGCGTTATTGGACGCAGTCGCGACGTTGCCTGAGCGGTTGTAGACCGGGATCACGATCCTGGAGCCCGGCTTTGCCTGTGCCGCTGACGTCAGCCCATTGACCTTCATCAATGTTTTCGCCGGCACCCCGTAGCGGCGTTCCAGCGTCTTCAAGTTTTCGTCCTGGGCCAGCGTTACGGCTGTTCCGCCTTTTGGCGACCAGCGTCCATGCGAGGTCAGGTTGCGTGCGGTACCCGCCGGAAACTGGCTGGCGGCAGCCAGGTTGCGGGCTCCCGCTGCGATCGCCGGGCTTTTTGCCGCCGGCGCTGCAAAACGGGCGCCGGAAACCCCACCGCGCGAGGCCGGTATTACCCCTGCCCTCGGACCAGATGCCGGAACGGGTTGCAGCGGCGTTGCCGTTACGGCCCGAACCGGCGCAGCACGATTGGCCGGAATTGCGGACGCATCCGAGCCGGCCGCGATGGTTTGGGGCCATATCAGCGTGGTTCCGACCGGCGTACGATCAGTAGCGCCGAACCGCTCAATGTCGGGAGAACAGGCCCCAAGTATAGCTGACGCTACCCCGACAATTACAACGCGGAGCACATATGGCTGTTGCGGTAGATGCAAACTCATTACGCACACTCACCAGATACAATTCGTTCAAGTCATTAAACACCGGGTGAGTTAAGGGAGTGTTTATCATGAACAATTTCTTTTCGCGGCTGGACTGATCGATCGGCGTGCGGACCTGTTAGCGCAGGCCAAAACTTGAGAACATCGCCTTAAAGTTATTCGATCAATACATCAATTATACAGACTATACGATTGTAAATATGTAGAAATTTCGTTTTACGGAAATCCATAACCCGTGTTCATAGCGCAGCGGCTACCCCGGTTTCGGGCGCCGGATAGCGCACCCTGACGACGAATTTTTCATCCCTCGAACCGTCGCCCGCGGAGGCTACGAGATAAAGTCCCGCCTCCTGTCCCGCCTGCACCGGTCTTGCCGCAACGATCCGCCCTCCGGGCTTCAGGCGCGACAGGAATTGCTGAGGAATTTCCTGGAGAGACAAATGAATCACGATCCGGTCGAATTGGCCTTCGACCCCATCCGCGGCAAGGCCGTCGCCGCAGTGCAAGGCAACATTGTCGATCCCGGCCGCTGCCAATCGTCCCTGTGCCTCCAGGGCGAGCGTGCGGTACCGTTCGTAAGAAACAACTGTGCCGGCCAGGCGCGCCAAAATTGCTGTCGAATACCCGGAACCGGCTCCAATTTCGAGGACTTCGTGATCTGCGGACAGCTCGAGCGCCTCCATCATCCGCGCGACAATGTAAGGTTCGGGCATCACCTGGCCGCACGCTATCGGCAGCGATAAATCCCGCCAGGCAAGATCGGAATAGCGCCGTGGCACAAAGTTTTCCCGTGGAACCGTTTCTAGCGCCCGCAAAACGTCCAGGTTCGCAACGCCGCGCTCGCGCATCCGCAACACGAATTCCATGCGGATCTGGGCTGGATCCGACACATCGCCAGGCGCGCCGTCAATGTCCCGTTCCCCGCTCATCAGGCAAATTCCTGCCCCAGCCGTTCCCGCAGGTTGTGCGCGGTCATGTCGACTTGCAGCGGCGTAACCGAAATGCGGTTTGCCGCCACCGCCGCCAGATCGGTCCCTTCGGGCGGCGTACCCGTCAGGCGTTGAAAACCGATCCAGTAATAAGGGTTGCGGCGGCCATCCTGGCGCTCTTCAATCCTCAGCAGCGTGTCGCGCTTGCCCTGCGCGGTCACTTCGACACCGGCAACCTCGCTGGCGGCACAGCGCGGAAAATTGACATTGACCAGCGTATTGGCCGGTATTCCGGCCTGCATAATCCGGCGGATCACGTCCGGCCCGCAATTCAAGGCGCAATCCCACGGCACACTGGCGATACCGCCTGGCGGATAGGACTGCGACAAGGCGATAGACGGGATACCCAGAATCGTCCCTTCCATGGCGCCCGCCACGGTGCCCGAATAAGTGACGTCCTCGGCCAGGTTGTGCCCGCGATTAACGCCCGAAAGGACAAGGTCCGGTTTGCGTCCCTCCAGAATCTTGTGCACGGCCATGATCACGCAATCGGTCGGCGTGCCCTTGACCGCAAAGTGTGAGGGCGAAATCTCGCGCAAACGCAGCGGATCGTTCAGGGTCAGCGAATGCGACACGCCCGACTGGTCCAGCTCCGGCGCAACAACCGTCACATCGTCAGACAATTGCCTGGCGATATCCTCCATGACTGTCAGGCCGTGGGCGTTAATACCATCGTCGTTGGTGATCAGGATATGCATCAGTTTGCCTTAACACGATTCCAAACCGGCACGGCACTCCCCTGCCCTTTTATTCCGCTGCGCTCCCCAGCAGCGCCCTTGCGTCGGCGAACAATTCTTCGATCGTGAACTTTTCTGGAATAAGTTTCTGGTGATAGGCGAGATCGACGACAACCTGCAGCGAGGGCGTGATTGCCTTGCAACCAACAGGCCGCAAGTCCGACTGGGACGGATCAGGTGCAGCGGCCGCCTTCGCCTCGACGAACAGCTGGTAGACATCGCGAACAAGATCCGGCCGCTCGTCTGCCAGCTTTTTCGTGACCACGAGCATGTGGTTGATCGGAACCTGACCGGTCTTGTCGTACCAGGCCCTGCCGGCATTCTTCGCATCGGGAATGACAGCCTTGATGCAGGGATCGTCGGGTAGATCATTGCCCAATATCCCGGCATCGACATCCCCGGACATCAGCATTGGCAGCAGCTTGGTTCCGCCTGGCGCGCGGGTAACGAAATCCGGTTCCGAATATTCAGCCAGGTGGCCGCCCTCGAACGTCGTCCATCTGATCGTTTCAAGATCGAGCCCATGCTCGACGGCCAGGATGTTACGCACCCAGGCCCCGGTGGTCTGCGAATAGGCCCGCACGCCAACCTTCTTGCCCGCCAGCATGTCCGGCGTCAGCCTGTCGTGGAAGTTCGTATTGTAGACGATGCACGGATGCTGGAAGCGCGCCGCAAGCACAACCGGCAGCAGCACCAGCGGCTTGTTGTAGGTCCGCGCCTGCAAATAGGTGAATATCGCCATCTCGCTGACATCGAAGGCCTGCAGTTGCGCCATCGGCCTGAACGCGTCGTGGATCGGCTCGATCTCGTGGAAATCAAAATCGAACAATCGAGATGTCAAAGACCCGTTGAGCAGCGCTTCGGTTGTTGGATAGCGTTTGAGCGCTGTCTTCAGAACTGGCTTGGCATCGCTCACACAGAACCTCCCGGTTTTAAACATCAAGGCTGAACTCAAGCCAGCGAGGGATAAACCTGTTTTGCGGTTCCGGAAAGAACCTGTCGTTGACCCGCTTCGCCGGCGTGCCGCAGGATGGCGCTGGCGTCCCGCAGGATATTGGCGAGCGTGTCGTTGTGGGCCGGGAAATTCGAGCCCCACATCATCCGCTCCGCCGGGAAATGCTCCAGGATCATTGCCATGAAACTGGCGCCATCGGCCTTGCCCGAATGGCATTGCTCGACAGTGCGGCTGGTAAACTTCAGATAGATATTGGGATATTTCGCCAGATCGAGCAGTGGCTGGGCTCCCGCATAGGGCGGACCGTCGGCCAGATCGATACGCGCCAAGTGATCAAGCAGGAACAATGTATCGGGAAATTTCTGCACGATTTTTTCCAGCAGCGGGATACCCTTGAAAGTCATCTGCACCGAAATCGGCAGATTGCGTTTGCCCGCCTGTTCCCAAACCGGGAACGCGGCCTCGTCCGCCAGCCAGGTCTGCTGGCCGGGCATGGTGGTTCCGGTTGTGAAAACCCGCATGCCGGTCATGCCGCGCGAGCTCCAGTGATCAATATGCGCCAGGGCCTTGGGATCAAGCGGGTCGATCGAGAACACGCCGGCCAGACGATCCGGAAACCGGGCGATGGAATCGGCGGCATAAGAAGAATCATGACCGTAGGCGGTGGAAGCCTGTACTACGGCTGCCTTGGCGACGCCCGCCTCGTCCATGGCCGCGATCAATTGGTCCGGCGTAAGCGTGCGCTCCGACGACCAGTCGCTCTGCTTGCCACCAAGCGGCGCAAGCGGATAGGCCGCCCTGTCCGGCGATATCACGTGGCAATGAACGTCGATTGGCCCGTCTGATTGCGCAGGCATCGAAACTTCCCCCCCCGAATGGATTTTCGCGCTTGTCTTGCACGAGGTTTGGAATTCCGGCAAGCGGCGAGACTAGGCCGCCCCGATTACTTTCAACCCGCCCATATATCCGCGCAATGCTTCAGGCACATTCACCGACCCATCAGCGTTCTGATAATTCTCCAGCACCGCGACCAGGGCCCGGCCGACAGCGACACCCGATCCGTTGAGCGTGTGGACGAAGCGCGGTCCCTTGTCCGACCGGTAGCGCGCGTTCATGCGCCGGGCCTGGAAATCGCCGCACACCGAACAGGAGGAAATCTCCCGGTAGCGATTCTGTCCCGGAAGCCAAACTTCCAGGTCGTAGGTCCTCTGCGAGGCAAACCCCATGTCGCCCGTGCACAGCAGCATGACGCGGTAATGCAGGCCAAGGCGTTTGAGGACCTCCTCGGCGCAAGCCGTCATCCGCTCGTGTTCTTCCAGCGCCTGTTCCGGGGTGGTGATCGACACCATTTCGACCTTGTGGAACTGGTGCTGGCGGATCATGCCCCTGGTGTCGCGCCCCGCCGCCCCGGCCTCGGCGCGGAAGCAATAGGTGCCGGCGGTAAACCGCATCGGCAGCTTGTCCTGCTCGACTATGCTTTCGCGCACGAGATTGGTCAGCGGCACCTCGGCGGTCGGGATGAGCCAGTGATAATCACCCTCTTGCTCGCCTGTAGACTTTCCGGCATAGGCGGCAAATTGATCCTCCTCGAACTTCGGCAATTGCGCCGTGCCGAACATGGCGTCGTCGCGCACCAGCACCGGCGGATCCACTTCCGTATATCCGTGATGGTCCACGTGCAGGTCGAGCATGAATTGCATCAGCGCCCGTTCGAGCCGCGCCAACCCACCCTTGAGCACGACAAAGCGCGCGCCCGACAATTTCGCGGCGCTCTCGAAATCCATCTGTCCGAGCGCCTCGCCGATGTCGAAATGCTCCTTCGGCTCGAAATCGAATGCCGGCTTGTCGCCGACGACCCGCACTTGCGCGTTGTCGTCTTCGTCCGCCCCTTCCGGCACATCGTCCAACGGCGTGTTGGGAATTTCCGACAGGGCCTCGTTCAGTGCGGCGATTGCCGTCTTTTCGTCCGCCTCGATGGCTCCCATTGTGTCTTTCAGGGTAGCCACCTCGGCCTTCAGCGCATCGGCTTTTTCCTTGTCGCCCGATTTCATCGCCGCGCCGATTTCCTTCGAGGCCGCGTTACGGCGCTCCTGCGCCGCCTGCGATCTGGCGATTGCCGCCCGCCGCTCATCATCCAGCGCCAGCAGTAGCGCGGCGAGCGGCTCCAGCCCGCGGCGGCGGCGGCCCTCGTCGAAGGCTTGCGGGCTGTCGCGTATCAGGCGAATGTCATGCATCGGTCGGATCTCAATATCGGATGGCGCGAGCCAGGCGCGGCCAGAACAGAACACAGGCGAGCCCAGCCATTACCAGTGAACCGCCGGTCAGTTCAATCACGCCAATCCGCTCACCCAGAAAAACCGCACCCGCCACCAGGCCCACCAAAGGCACCAGCAGCGCGAACGGTGCGACGCTGGCCGCCGGGTAACGGCTGAGCAAATGGCTCCACATTCCAAAGCAAAACAGGGTCGCAGGCCAGGCAAGGATCGCAACCACCAGCGCGATACTCCAGGTTGGCGGCGCAAGCGCGACAAAACCCGCCTCGCCCTCCAGCATCCAGGACAGCAGCACCAGCGGCGCCGGGGATACGAGCGAGGACCAGACAATGAACGACAGCATATCAATACGTCCCGCCGACTTGCCAATCACGTTCGCCGCGCCCCAGCAGAAGGCTCCCGCCAGCACCAGAATAAACGGCAGAAAGACAACGTCGCCGGCCTTTTCCTGCCCGATCAGCGCAACGCCGCAAAACGCGATCAAAGTCCCGGCGACCTGGTGCGCGAGCGGCTTCTCGCGGAACACGATGACCGTCAAGCCGATAGTGAAGAAAACCTGCGTTTGCACCACGATGGCTGTCAGGCCGACTGAAATCTCCATCGCCAGGGCGGTAAACACGAAGCCGAATTGCCCCAGCCCCAATACCAGCCCGTAGGCGATCACGATGACCGGGCGCGTTTTCGGCGGCGGAATGAAAAACACCGCCGGGACGGCGGTAAAGAAAAACCGCAGCGCCGTCAGCATCAGCGGCGGCAATTCGCTGACACCCTGTTTGACGGCCAGGAAAGCCAGTCCCCAGATGAACGCAATAAGAAGCGCAAGAAGCTGATCACGCAAGGACATGGCGAACTACCGCCCACACCGCATTTTACGGAACTGTGGAAAGGGGCCCTTGCCACAGCTGGCGCAAAAACCCGGTTGAATCGAAACTGCCCGCGTATGTAACGCGGGCAGTAAAGTGTTGAAAGCTGGGATCAGCCCGCCGGCTCCCCGGCGCCGGACTTGTCCGCAGGGCTCTGGCCGTCGGCAGCCTCTTCGGCACGTGCTTCCTCGCGGCCCTTCTCGATCAGTTTCACCGAATAGATCGATGCCTCGTAGAGCAGGATCGCCGGAACAGCGAGCGCGAACTGGCTGAATACATCCGGCGGGGTCAGAACCGCCGCCACGACGAAAGACAGGAAGATCGCGATCCGGCGTTTCGACCTCAGGAAGGCCGAATCGACCACGCCTATTTTTCCAAGCAGCGTCAACACCACCGGAAGCTGAAAGACGATCCCGAACGCGAATATCAGCGTCATGATGAGCGACAGATATTCACTGACGCGCGGCAGCAGTTCGATCTGTGCCTTGCCGGCGCCCGAGTCCTGCTGCATCGACAGGAAAAAACTCAGAAGCTGCGGCATCACCAGATAGTAGACCATCAGCGCGCCAAGCAGAAAGAACACCGGCGTTGCGACCAGGTAAGGCGCAAAGGCAGACTTCTCATGCTTGTAGAGTCCCGGTGCAACAAACGCGTAGATTTGCGCGAAGATCACCGGGCAGGACGCAAAGGCGGCCGCGAACATGGCAACCTTGATCTGGGTGAAGAAGAACTCCTGCGGCGCGGTGTAAATCAGCTTCGCATCGGGGCCGGCCGCATTGGTGAACGGCACAACAAGGATGTTGTAGATATCCTTGGCGAAGAAGAAGAACACGATGAACATGATCAGGAAGGCAACCACCGCTTTGACCAAACGCGAACGCAATTCGATCAAATGCGAGATCAAAGGCGCCTTCGAGTTTTCGATATCGGATTCGGTCATGGCGGGAGTTAGCCCTCCGTAGCAGATGGTTTGCCGCCGCTGGATGCGGCCGTGGCGGAATCGGCCGGTTTGGTATTGCCGGCATTGACCGGCAGGCGTTTTGCCGGTGTTGCCGGGCGCGGTGTTGAAGGTTCGCGCACGATCGCATTGTCCCTGGACGGGCCAGGTTTTACAGGCGCGGACCTTGCGGATTTGGCCGCGTCAGCCTCGCCCGTCGGTGCGGAACCGGTTTGCGCGGGTGGGGATGCATCCGCATCTGAAAAGTCGACGAGCGCATCATCCGGGTCGTTGCCGTAGTCGGGGTTATGCACCTCTGGCGCGGAGCCCTCGATAGCCTCGCGCATTTCACGTTCGGTATCGGAAAGCGGGTCGTAGTCCATATCGATCCTGGACTCGTCGGCAAGCTTGCCGACCTCGGTTTTGAGCTCCTGGATTTCAGACGATTCCACCGCGGTATTGAGCTGCTCCTGGAATTCGCTGGCCATCCGGCGCACCTTGCCCACCATCTGGCCAATCTGCCGAAGCAGGCCAGGCAGCTCGCGCGGACCAATCACGATCAGTGCGACGAGTGCGATGATTAGAAATTCAGTCGCGCTAAAGTCGAACATGAGTTTGTTTCATCCGTAACGGGAAGATTCGCACCAGAGACAGCTGGCGAAACTGCGGCGCAAGCTGCGCCTGTCTTAAAAAGTTGCGAAGACGAATATTGCGCCATCGTTCCGTGTCGGACCCTGATCTCGGGGTTGCACGGTCACCCGTACCGTCTCTGCAGGGCAGTTCCTTGCGGAATTGGTTGCTGCCCGCAGATTTCGGGAGGGGATATATACAGCGGGCCATTGGCCCACCTTCCGGCACTCGGCCGGCATCACAGGCTGCGATCAGCCGGTCTTCTGGCCTTCCTTCGCAGGCTGTTCGTCAGCCACTTTCGCGGTGGCCTGCTGCTCAATCGTCTTGGGTTCGGCATCCGCGACGGGCTTTTCTTCCTCGTCCTGCATGCCTTTCTTGAACGATTTGATACCCTTGGCGACGTCGCCCATGATATCGGAAATCTTGCCTTTGCCACCGAACAGCAGCAATGCGATGGCGCCGACCACCAGCCAGTGCCAAATAGACATAGTGCCCATAAAAATCTCCTCTCGAAGCGTCCGGGGGTCTTCCCCGTCCTGTCACGAACGAAAGTATGGGACTGGAGCGGCAAAAACAAGGAGACAAAAAAGGGGACTTAGTGCGTCGAGCAAATTGTCAAACGCTGGTTTTCTGCCCCGGCCGGTAGTGTTTCCGCCTGTATTGAGGTGTCCGGAAAGATTTCGAGCGTCCAGGCCTGTTCGAATTACTGCCGTTCTGACAACTCCCCAACGTACTGGAATCGATCAGGTTTCCAGTGATTCTGCAAAAACGCTCCGCGATCCAGCGCGATTGGCGGGCAACTTCGATACTCTGTGATCCCCAAGCTACGTAAGCCACCCGTCAGCGACATGGCGTTGGTGCTCGCCGCCTTCGCGTAAACTGCCGGGATCGTTAACGTGGCCGCGTGTTCGGTAGTGCCTGCCAGGCAAACACGCTAAGCTCTTGCGCACCGAAAGGAAACGCCGATGACGCACGATCCATCAGGACTGCGCTCCAACTTCGAACCGGGAACTTCGCGCTGGGCGGTCCGGCGGGCGCAATGGAAAGCATTGGGCATCAGCGACGCGGACATGCTGAAACCGAAGATCGCGGTGGTCAACACGTCCTCGGAACTGGCCATCTGTTTTTCCCACCTCGACGGCATTGCAGCGGAGGCGAAAAAGGCGATCCGGGCTGCGGGCGGACTGCCGTTTGAAATTCGCACGGCCGCGCCTTCCGATTTCATCATCTCGGCTGGCCGCGCCGGTACTTACATCCTGCCGACGCGGGACCTGATAGCCAACGACATAGAGGTCCAGGTGGAAGGGCCGCAACTCGATGGCATGCTGCTTCTTACGTCTTGCGACAAGACCGTTCCGGGACAGCTGATGGCTGCCGCGCGGCTGAACATCCCCTCGCTCATGGTAATCTGCGGCTACCAATCGTCTGGGCATATCGGCAACGAGCATGTCGATATCGAAGAAGTGTTCCTGCATGCTGGATACCACACGCAAGGGACGATCAGTTTTGAACGCCTGAAGGAAATGACCGATGTTGCAATCGGCTCACCTGGTGTCTGTTCCGGTATGGGAACCGCCAATTCCATGCATTCGGTCACCGAAGGGCTTGGCATGTGCCTGCCGGGAGCCGCACCTGTTGCAGCAAATTCGGAGCGGATGTGGGAGCATGTACGGGCAAGCGGTGCGCGCATCGTCGACATAGTTTGGGAGAATTTGCGACCGCGCCAGATCATGACGGAAGGCGCGTTCCGCAACGCCGCGCGGGTCGATCTTGCGCAGGCCGGTTCGATCAATTGCGTAAAGCACTTGCAGGCGACGGCACTTGAGGCCGGCCTTGATATCGACCTTTATGAAATATTCGACAAGGAAGGCGATAAGACACCGGTCCTCACGGCCGTTCGCCCGATTGGCCCTCTCTCAATCGAGGAATTCGAAGCTGCAGGCGGCGCTGGCGGCGTGATGAAGCGGCTCGGATCAATGCTCGATCTCGATGCGCTGACCGTTACCGGCAAGCGCGTCGGGGATAATCTCCAGGCGCTGGAGATTCGCAATGACGACGTGATCCGGCCGCTCGGCAATCCGTGGGGCAATGAAGCAGCGATCGTTCTGGTCAAGGGTTCGCTGGCGCCGGACACCGGCATCGTAAAAGTCGGCCTGCGTACGCCCGATCGCAAATTGCAGTTCAAGGGCCCCGCCTGCGTATTCGATCACCCTGCCGATGCGGAGGCGGGCATCAAGTCGGGCAGAATAAAAAGGGGCGACGTGGTCGTATTGCGCCGACAGGGCGTTATCGGCGGTCCGGGCATGGGCGGTGCATCGCGCTTCGTATTCGCGCTTGAAGGCGCGGGCTTCGGCGCCGACGTGACCGATGGCCAATTGTCCGGCCTCGTCAACAAGGGTTTGGTCGTCGGCGAAGTGCAGCCCGAATGAGCCGAAGGGGGGCCAATCGCGCTGGTTCGGGACGGCAACATCATCGATATCGATGTAACAAGGAAGTCCATCGAGCTGCTGGTGGATGCAGCGGAACTGGAAAAGCGCAGGGCGGCATTCGAACCTCCTGCCCTGACACAGGATTCGGGCTGGCTGTCGATTTATCAGCGCACGGCGTTGCCGCTTTCCAAGGGAGCATCGCTCATTCCAAAGGCGCGACAGCCGTAACAAGCGCTGGCTAACCCTTGCCTTCGTCCGAGGCCGCATCCGGCATTTCCGGCGCACCATCGGCGCTGTCTTCGCCCGGTGCAGATTCCGCGCGCGGCTCTTCCAGTCCATCCGGCTCCTGCACGGCGTCACCGGTCATTTCGGTTGGCTGAATCGCGCCATCATCTTCGTCGCCATGCTCCCCGATATCGAACAGGTCCACCTCGTCCTCGAGCGGATCCTCGTCCTCGGTCAATTCCGGATTGTCGTTCGGTGTTGGAACCCCGAATCCGGGCGGCAACCGGCCGTCGAACAGGCCCGCGCCCTTCAGTTCATCAAGTCCCGGCAGGTCGGAAATATTTTCGAGCCCGAAATGCAGCAGAAATTCCTCCGTCGTCCCGTAGGTAACCGGTCGTCCCGGGCTCTTGCGGCGGCCGCGCAACCGGACCCATCCGGTTTCCAGCAATACGTCCAGCGTGCCCTTGGAAATCGCCACGCCCCGTATTTCTTCGATGTCGGCGCGGGTCACGGGTTGATGATAGGCGCAGATTGCCAGTGTCTCCAGCGCCGCGCGAGACAATTTCTTTTGCTGCGTCGTTTCCCTCGACAAAAGCCAGCCCAGGTCCGCGGCCGTCCGGAACGTCCACTTCTTGGCGACCCGCACCAGGTTGAACCCGCGGCCGGAATATTGCCCACGCAATTCCTGCATGACCTGTTCAAGGTCCAGGCCCTCTGGAATGTGCTTGGCGAGTTCCGCCTCCTCAACCGGTGTTGCAGAGGCGAAAACCAGCGCTTCGGCAATCCGCAGGGCCTCCATCATCGAGTCCACAGCAGGCGCCCCGGATTCAGTTCCGTCTTCTATGGTTTCCTCGTTCAAATTCAGCGCCGCCTCACCCAAGTTCTGTTCCTTTCGAACCGAAATTCCATCTGTCCTGCTATCAGACCTGTTCCATATTCGATTGCGTGCCGTTGC
>Ga0181579_10003738_pt1 | contig 11990 bp, 13 predicted proteins | sample 071ome_24_FD_132996 | JGI IMG/M metagenome (GOLD analysis project Ga0181579, IMG submission 132996) | Coastal salt marsh microbial communities from the Groves Creek Marsh, Skidaway Island, Georgia - 071402CT metaG (megahit assembly) | ecosystem: Environmental > Aquatic > Marine > Intertidal... | reverse complement strand
TGTAGTTAAACAGGATATAACTACCGCCTCCTAAGCGGTGATTCCAGGTTCGAGTCCTGGCGGGGAGGCCATCTTGCCTATACCGCTAGACGCTCCCCAGTCGACGCGCTGCGCGCAGCGCTGTTGCTACGAGCCCACCAACCGTCAGCAGCAGCGCCCACAAAGACATCACGGGGATTGGGGGATAAGGCGTGGGATCCGCATTATTGCCGATGCCATCGCCATCTGAATCCTCAGATTCATTCGGATCAAGCGGGAATTTATCATCTGTATCAGGTACACCATCGCCATCATCGTCGGTGTCGGATCCATCAGGTTCACCATCTCCATCCGTATCCGTTGTTTTGATAGAAGAGTCCGTGAAGCTCCCCTTGGTCAATGTTGTTTTCAGGAGAATCTTCTGTCCGCTGGCACTTTCAGCCCACCCGCAGTACGTGTCCAAATCCGCCTGAGCCGCACTGGTCGCAGTGGCAGTCACCTCGCTACAGTTTCCGGTGTAGCCGTTGCCCACGTTGCGCAGACCATATTTGAGCGGCGATAGCACCCCGATTGGGGTCGAGCTCGCGGGCGCCGGCACGAATTCAGCGGCCAGTTGCCGCGTCAATTCCACATCGCCAGTACCCGAGTTAATCACCAAGGCCCAGTGATAGTCGCCAGAGGTCGGGCTCTCTTTTGAGGAGCACTGGCTGTAGAAAACTGACACCTTGCCAAGGGCCGGGATAGAGCCCACCTGCTGGTTGGGGCAGTCCGCCAAGGTCTGCGCACCCGCTGACCGACTACCCAGGGCCATCGCTAGCACTGCCAGCGCACTTAAAAAGGTCCGATTGCCAAACATCACGCCCCCCCCTTTTCATTTTGAAATGGTGTTATCGCGCACTGGTAACGATATCCGCCATGGCCGCGCGATGGAGTTAATGCACCTCATCAAGCATCCCCGTGGCCGTCTCGATCCAAAACGCTCAAGCCGAGGTATAACCAAGCGTGCCACACAGCCCCATGCTCCTCAACCGGTCCCGCTCATGACATCCATACTGACCTTACATCACCTTGAATATTCTCAGTCCTTTCGCGTGCTATGGATGCTTGAGGAGTTGAAATTGCCTTACGAGCTGAAAGTTTATGCGCGTGACAGCAAGACGATGGCTGCCCCGGATGACTACAAGCTGCTATCGCCGCTGGGGACCGCGCCGGTGATTACCCATGGTGATCTGGTCCTCGCTGAAAGCAGCGCGATCATGGACTACATTCTGGATTCCGCACCGGAAAATTCACTTCGACCGAAAGAAACCTCAGCAGATAGAGCTCGCTATCTATTCTGGTGGCACGCCTCACAGGGCTCCATGATGCCGCTTCAGTTGATGACCACCGTGCTGACCATCTCACAAAAACGCCTACCGCTCCTCATGAGGCCGTTCGTCAAGCTCTACATAAAAGGACTGAATGATCTGTTCATTGAACCGCGCCTAAATCGTTTGCTTGAGCTCGCCGAGCGAGACTTGGCTGAAGCACCTTGGTTTGGTGGTCAGAACCTGTCCGCCGCCGACTTTCTCATTGCCTTCAATCTAATCGTCGGCGCAGAGCGGGATATGATCACGGCCGCGAAGCATCCGCGCTGCATGGAGTGGATCGCCAAGATGAAAGCATTGCCGAGCTTCGCCAGCGCCACTGAGAAGGATGGCCGCGACAGCATGGCGTTGAGCTACTGATCTGTTCAGAGCTTATGTGCACTCTCGCGACAATGAGAGTCGCATCCAAACGTCTGAGGGCTCAGCCTCCCGCTGAGGGCTCAGTCTCCCGCCGCTAAATACTTCGCCAGCGTTTCGTGGAAATGCCGAATACGCAGCTCTTGATAGCTTGCGGTAATGGCCTTTCGACTCTTGGATGCCATCAGCCCTCGCTGGACTTCCGGTAAGTTACCGGCATCCTGATCAAACAGCGCGCCCAACAAACCCAGACCCTCGGCGTCGGCGTACTTCTGGTCATAATCGAGTCGAATGGTTTTGGCATCCGCTGGCCTCGGCTGATCGGCCGCAAAACCATCCAGCAAGTAGATGTCCATGATGCAGCCATCCGGGTTCATCCCGTCGGGACGGTAGCGATAGGTGATCTGGCTCTGGAAGCCACCCCATGGCGCAAAATTAGGGAAAACCAGATATAAGATGGAATCCATGGTCTCAGCATCGGTGACGGTTGCTAGCATCTCCGGGCTCATGAATGCAGCGAACTCGTCCCTGCGCACCGCACCAATGGCCTGCCGCGAGGTAATGGTATCTGCGTCTAATCCCGTCAGTTCCTGGGCCCGCTCGAAGCCACCGGGACCCGTCATTGCCTCAACCGATTCCTGAACGCTGTAGCGATCGGCCTGCCCGGGGTTGGGGATACCCTGCGCGGTAATGGTACGACTCAGGTGATCGCCAAACACGTCGTACTGGGAGTTATCGCCACCGGTAAACGACAATATCTGAGGGTGAGTCTGAATCGCGTGGTAGGACTCGATGAAGGCTTCCATCGCAATCTTCCAGTTGCAGGCAATCTTCTTCTCAACATGGAGCGACACGTAGCGGTCTTCAGGGGTCCAACGCTGAAAGTGCTCGGTCAGCACCGAGGTGTATTCCTCAAAGGATGGCGCATCCAGATCCATGTTGATGAGCACCCAGCCACCCCAGGTGGTCACCTGCACTTCGGGAAGCGTCAGCTCTGCCAGCTGAGCCTGATCAAATTCCCAGTCGCAGTAGGCCTCTTTGAAGCTGCCATCCAAATGCCAGCAAAAGCCATGGTAAGGACAGCGCAACTCGCGGCTGGTCCCTTTACCTGACTTGAGTGCCCTGCCTCTATGCAGGCAGGAATTGTGGAACCCTTTCAGCTCCCCCGATTCAGTACGCACCAGCAGAATGGAGTAACGCGCGATGTCATAGACATAGTAGTCGCCAGCTTTTTGTAGCGCAGTCTCCCGACAGACCATCTGCCATACTTTCGGCCAAAGGTGCTCGACCTCTTTCTCAAACACCCCGCGGTCGGTCCACACGTCCGTGGCGATGATGTCGTTGGCGATGTTGGGCTGTGTATCCAGACGCAAAGCGTCCGGAACGCTGACCGCCTCCTCATTCAACAGTTCCTGATAGCTTGGGAAAACAGGCTTGTTCATGCATTACTCCACAGCACGACACATGATTGGCTTCACGCCACTTTATCAAAGGAAATGTGCAGATCCATCAGACCGCGCAACAACACGTTCGGGTGGTGCTTGAGGGAGTTTTTCCCTTCTACCAACGCCCAGTTATCCGTGCGTCGCAACAACGTTGTCATGGCAATCTGCAACTCGGTTCTCGCCAGCTGGGCACCCAGACAGAAGTGGGTTCCCTGACCAAACGCCATATGGTTATCGGCATTCTCCCGATCAACCTGCATGGCGCCGGCGCAAGGAAAGACCGACTCGTCACGATTCCCAGCAGCAAAACGGACCATGAGGAACGACCCCTCTGGAATGGCCACGCCATCGATTTCCGTGTCTTGGGTCGCGCGCCGCCACATACCCGAAGTCGGCGTCTCCAACCTCAGTATTTCCTCGACCGCGGTAGGTATCAGGTCGGGATTGGCCCGCAGTTTTGCCTGTTCCTCGGGGTTTTCAATCAGCAAGACCACCCCGCCGGCGATCGCATTTGTTGAGGTCTCATTACCCGCAACCAATATCTGCTGAATCATGCCCAATGCCTCTGGCTTGGTCAGCAAACGGCCCTCATCAATCGTGTTGTTGGCGAGATCAGAAATGATGTTGTCTTCAGGGTGGTCTCGCATACGGTCAATCAGATCCGCAAAGTAATGCTGAAACTCCACGATGTCCTTGGCGTTTTGAATCTGTTGGTCTTCGTCGGCCAAGCGCCCCAGCCTCGATGTGGAGGCGTCTGACCACTTCTTCAATAAGGCCAGCTCGGAGCGCGGCACACCCAGTTGGTCCGCAATGACATAAATAGGCAAGGGCACGCAGAGACGGTTGAGCAGGTCCACTTCTCCGTCATCAATCCACTCGCTAATCAACTGATCGGCGATGGCTTGAATATCGCCACGCATACCCTCGATGCGTTTATTGGAGAACACTTTGTTTACCAGATTGCGATACACCCTATGCCGGGGGGGATCCTGGGTTAGCAGGGTTTCGACCATCTCATACCCCTGCTCGTAGATGGCGTTGACGTCCTCGTTTGAAGAACCCGCATTCAGCAACGCACTGAAGCTGCTCGAGAATCGCGCCGGGTCACGAATGATCTCGCGAATGTCGTTGTATCGCGTCACAACAAACACATTGGTTCCAGGCATTTGCCATACCGGAGCCTCGTCCTGTAACTGTTGATAAACACTGAACGGACACTCCTGGACTTCCGGACTGAAGAAATCCAGCTCTGCAAGATCAACACGGCTCATGACAGCGCCTCCTGTAAAATCAAGTCTGCGGTGGGGAAGGCATCTTCGGTCAGCGCTTGACGCTTCGCCTCGACAAACGCGGCAAAATCTCCCACCACTATCTGCCACACAAAATAGCGCTCCGTACCCTCAATCTCCATAGCAAAAGGCGTAAAACCCATCGGAACGTAGGAAAAAGCGTTCCCCAATGCCGGGAAAAGATGCTCGCGCTGGAAAGCCCGCACCACTTCACGCTGCGCCACCGGCACCATATCGAAGAAAGCCACCGCAGGCTGGGTGACGCCCAGGCGCCGCAAAAACTCAGCGGGAAACAGACCCCCCGTCCAGCGCGCATTGATCTCGGTCACGATCACCTCTTCGCCCGAGATAAAATAATCGATGCCGCAGTTAATCCCCTCTTCGGCGACATGACCGTGGTCTCGCGCGTAGGCGCCCACCTGCATTAACACCGCCTTGTGGGCCTCTGGCACCTCGAGCTCGGGTGAAATGTAGTTACCCACCCACTTTCCGCCAGCAAACAAAATTTGGCGGACGTTACTGATGCTGATGTCCTGCGGCGTGATCGTGAGATCCACCGTCATCTCCCGCCACTGACTGATATCTAGTTTTTCCTGCAGCAGAATCTGCACATCGTCGGCATATTCCCCAATCTGATCGAGGCAGTCAGTGACAGAATCCACAGCGAACACATTGCGGGATCCCGCGAGCCCCAACAACTTGACCATCACGCCGTTTAGCAGCTCGGCAAACAAGCGATCGGCCTCCCCTTCGCGAATTGCTCTCTTGGAGTACACCTCGGTGCGGGGCACTGGCAAACCCGCAGCAGGCGCGTGCTCGGCAAAGTGCAGCTTCGAGTTAACGTTCCGACTGACCGCCAACGCCGCAGCATTCTGATGCAACGGCTCGTTGCTCCCACTGATCATGTAGAGATTGGTCAGGTCGACTTCGGGCAAAGAGGCTGCAACGCTCTCGTAGTAACCGTCGAGGGGGTGAAACTGCCACTGACTGTCGGGCACCGAATCAAGGCCCATGGTGACAAACATCTCACTGTAGTGACCCAACATCTCGCGCCAAGCCGGATCCGTGAATGGGGCTCCCAGCGCGACATAATCACTGGCCTTACCCAAACCAACGAGTGCTACCTGTAATGCGCAGGTGAGCACCTGATTCTCCTGATGATCGACTTGTTGTTTTGGCGTCAAGTTGGACAGGTCGTGATGCAGCGAACAGTCATCACCCGCCATCGCATACAGCGTCGACGCGGACTGCTCAGGGATGAAACTTCCGACTTTCATAGAACGCCCCTCAGCTTGGGTATTATTTTCGTTATGCGGCCCCGTGAACCCTAATGTGAACGCAGGATGCCCTGACTTCAACCAAACAATAGTTTAACAATTCGGCGGTTACCGTCGACCCCTAGGCAGACGGGCAGGCACTTAAGAAAACAAATCTCCCGTCTGCCCTGTTTTTTCAGCATCCAGGGGAACGGGGTCGGTCAAGCCGGGATCGTCTTGTCGCGCATCACTCACTCTTCTTGAGACGGGATGAAAAACAATTTGGGGCTGAGGTAGTGTCATCTCCACTAATCTGTCCTGCAACCATGCTTGCACTTGATCGTCGTTGAGCAGCAGCGGTTGGCGATGATGAACCTGCGTCAGTGGCGCAGCGGCCTCTCGCGTCACTATCACGCAGCCCTGATCAGGGTCGTACACCCCAGCCATACTGAACGCTAGTCCGTTGCGGTGGTGGTACCAAGGCTGCTTGCCACTACCAATGCGTTGCCATTCGTACCACCCATCCGCCAGTAGCACACAGGGCGCGAGATCTCTGAACAGCCTTTTCGCGTCCAGCGTCTCGAGACGCGCGTTACTGACCAGCTTATCGCGGCCCGACACAGACATCGTCAAACCCCAGCGCTCAAGCGCGAAGCTACCGGTCTCCCGACGCATTAAAACATTGGATTGCGGAGCGATATTGAAACGGTCCTGAGCCTGCAGGCCCAAATTTGCCAGATCGGGCTTGTCGGATACCGACAGGGTGAACCGGCCACACATATTTAGCCTCTGACGCCCGCAGCCTTTAGCGCCATGGCCTCTCGTATGCCGACATTCTCCGCGGCTAGCTGAAGCTGCTCGACCAATTCAGGAAAGCCGGCCCCTTTGATGGTGTCCATCTGTAGCCCGGCGGCATGATTCTCGGCCAACCTCGGCGTCAACTCCGCCTCAAACTCCGCGTCAAATTGTGTTAGCAAGGGTTTTACTGCGTCCTCATTAAAACCAGGCGGCAATTTGCTCAGCAGGCCAGCCAGCTGGTCTGCCACACGGAAACAAGTGTTCATCCCCATACTGCGGGCGGGATGCATCGCGTGACGGGCGTCGCCGATCAATGTCATGGCGCCCTCCCCCCGATATGCGCCACTTTGCTGCGAGACGGGCGGATACACGGCGCCAAAGGCCAAAGAATCGAACTCGGCTGTTGGGCACCAGCGAAACAGACGCTCGTGAAGCCGCTCCTCGGGCTCATTACGCCAGAACGCAATCTCGTCCGAGGAGACGGGAAATCCCACTTTAGTGCCGCCACCCGTTCGCGGGATCATCGATATCATGCGCTCGTGACCGAGATAAACATCGAGCGTTCTGGCGTCGGGCAGTGCGCGTTGCCGGCCATACAAAACCGCAATGGGATATTGATAGCGGTGCCGCTCTACAGGAATATCAAAGCGCTGACGTAATGAGGATGCGGTGCCGTCAGCGCCGACCAGCAACGTGCACCTGACCGCGCCTGACGCACTGTCCGAGCGCCAGTCAATACGCCACTCCTGATCGACTCGCTCAACCTCCCACTGGGATATCCCCGCAATGCTGACTGCTCCCGACTGGCAAGCCCTATCGAGTAAAACCTGTCCGATTTTCTCGTGATTCAAAAACAGGAACGCCGATGCAGCCCCCTCGATCTCTGGCACCGGGACCGTAAGAAGATGGCTGCCTTGCGCATCGAACCAGCGAGTACCCGCCCGATATTCTGCTCCGGCGGCGAGCATAGCTTCCAGCACCCCCCACCTTGCCAATAGCGGCTGCACCGCGGGTTGAATATGATCGCCCCGCGCAGTGTCGAGCGGTTCATTGCGGCGATCCAACAGCGCCACGCGCAGCCCCGTATCGGTTAGCGCAGCAGCCAAAGAAGCCCCGGCTATTCCTGACCCGATGATCGCTATATCAACTTGCAGCAGAGCCACCCAGCGTCCTGTACCCATATCGTGATTCGCGTGAACGAACCATACCACCATCGTCTTGCTCAGATGTGGCTGGCCAAATTTAAGCCTTGCTGCTTCATACCACTCTCGCTCGGCCGTTCCCCGAATGTGGCGCCTGGTGTACTGTCATCAGAACTCATCGCACACTGATGGCTTTCGATATGGTCTCTTCCACTCCCTCTCGGCAACGCTGGACCGTATTAAGCGGGCTATTTCTGGTCTATATGGCCTCAAACGGCATCACGCTGCACACGCTACCCCTCCTTTATCCCGAGCTGATGGAGACCTTTGGCTGGCAAGAGGGCGAAGTCACCTTGCCCGCCACCGTCTTTTTTATCGTCGGCGCCCTGACGTCCCCCCCGGCAGGCTGGCTATTAGATCGTTACTCTGCACGCGGCATCATTGCGATCGGCAGCGCACTGCTCGCCCTGGCGCTTGTGGCCTACTCAGCCACTGCGACACTGTGGCAACTGGTCGCCATTTATGCCCTGCTGGGGTTGGCGCTATCCCTCTGCGGTCTGGTTTCGAACATGGTCATGCTCACGGGTTGGTTTCAGACGGGGCGAGGTCGCGCTACCGGCATCCTGCTGATGGCATCGAGCCTGGGCGGCGCGCTCTTCCCGCTGGCAGTGGGCACGGGCATTGAACACCTGGGTTGGCGTCATACCGTTCTCGCCACGGGCCTATGCGTCGGTTGCGCCATGCTGGGCAGCGCCTGGCTTCTGTTACGTGATGGCCCAAACAGTGCAGTAGTGGACGCGACCGACGACGCAGCCATCGTGCCGTTACAGGATATGTTATCAATCGTGATGACACGTCGTTTTGTCGCGATCGTCTTCGCTACCGGCAGTTTGTGGTTCATCATCATCGCGCTAACACAGCATCAGTCGATCTATTTGGCGCGTGATGTCGGCCTCAACCGATCCCTTTTGCCGCTCATTTTCAGTCTGTTTTTTGGCGCCTCGGTAATCGGCAAGCTGGGCTTTGGCTGGCTGGCTGACCGTTTTGATTTGCACCGCGTCATGGCGGCCGCCACGATCATGCTCGCCGGCGCACTCGGCTTGCTCAGTCAAGCCAGCCCGGGCGATATGGGCCTGCTCTACACCTACGCCATACTCGCAGGACTGGGATTCAGCGGTGCGTTTACCTGCATACAAATTTTGGTTGCCGCACATTACAGCGGCCCCCACTACGGCAAGATCCTGGCCACCATAGTGTTGATTGACACCCTCTGCGGTGCGCTGGGCACGAGAGTCGTCGCAATGGTGAGGGAATGGCAAGAAAGCTACGTGCCGGCGTTGACCGGGCTCGCGCTACTAGCGGGTTTAAGCGCCCTGCTGGTGCTAACCTTGTCTCGCGCTGAGTCCACCGAAACCAAGATAGCTGAGCCCGCCTAGGGACTGTGGTTAATCCCTTAAGCGACCGGAATTGAGAGCACGCAACGCTCTGCCGCTAACAGATCCGCCACGGCGAAGTGATCGGTAAAACCGGATTTATATTCGGTCATGAAAGCCACACCCTCCTCCCGGATCCGACGTCTCTGCAGCGCACTGCAGAACCGGCGCACATCTTCCTCACTTTCGAGGATCAGCGGCGGCACCTCGGCGGTTGAGCCATCTGCCGATTTAGCGACCATAGTGAAGTAGCAGGTATTGGTGTGCTTGCTGGCGCCTTCCTGAAGGTTTTCGGCGACAACCTTAATCCCCACCACCAAAGACTTCTTGCCGACGTAGTTCACGGAACCCATCAGAGACACCACCTCGCCGACCTCTACCGGGCGCAGAAACTGAACGTTGTCGACTGACACGGTGACACAGTAATTGCCCGCATGTTTGCTGGCGCAGACATAGGCCAGCTTGTCCATCAACGACATCAATGTGCCGCCATGCACTTTCCCACCAAAGTTGGCGTAGCTTGGAACCATTAGCTCGGTGATCACGCTTCGCGAGTACGCGACGGGATGCCCATTCATGTCAAAGCCCTCTCAAGTGTCCCGTATACGCGACAAGTGACTGTGGAGATTAGCGATCCAACGCGCCTTCGGCCGACACCATTCCCAATGGGCGGATATCTGCGCGCCCCGAAGCCGATTGACCGCATACCCACCGGGGGTATAATGGCGCCACACCCACATACCCCCCATGGGTATATTTGACAAGAGGGTCTTCGGTGCGAGATTCAACACAGCAAAAAGCCGACGCCAGACTGGCCAGAATTGAAGGTCAGATCAGAGCGGTGCGAAAAATGGTTGCAGAGGACCGCTACTGCATCGATGTCGTCAGGCAAGTACAAGCGGCACGCTCCGCACTGCAGAGCTTAGAAACGTTGATTGTCGACGACCATGTGGATACCTGCGTGCAACACGCACTAGAAGACGGCGACACTGGCGAACGCAGAGAAAAGGTGACCGAGCTTGTCTCCATTCTGACGGGCAGAAAAAAGTGACCCTCAGCGGCGCTCGCTGTCCGCTGTTAGCGCTGGCTACCCTAGCAGCGCTGAGTCACGCCGTTCAGGCCAGACCGGTCTCCTATGCTGGCGGCTGGACCATCATCGGAGAATCCGACCGGCAATCGAGCTCGGCGCTCGCTCACTACACCCCATCCCCTAACATGTCATTGGGCCTCAAGACCGAAGTCAATCGAGACTCGGATTTCGCGATCTACAGCGTCCACCCCACTCTTTTGGCGAAGAGATGGTTCGGTGCGGATTATCAAGGCAACCTGTATTTCCACGGCGGTATCGGGGTGGCGTCGGGAATCAACAACAGGCCTGGATCTGACCAGATGGCGCTCTATGGCGGCGTGATGGCCGACTGGGAAACGCGCTCCCTTTTTGTCGGGTACCGAAACCGCTATCTGGAGGCCGGCGACTATGCCAGTCAATTTATGCAAGCTTTCCGCGCCGGGTTTGCGCCGTATGAAGGCGACAGCGGTGATCTGCACACCTGGCTGATGCTAGAGATAGACCACCGCCCGTCCGATCCGGACTCGGTGACTGCCACCCCTTTAGTACGCTTCTTCAAGGGACCACTGCTTGTGGAAGCAGGTTATAACCTCACCGTTAATCAGCCGCTGTTCAACTTTACCTACCGCTTTTGAGAAGGAGCATTGAGATGAGCTTTCTAAGAACGACAATCCTCATGACCACGGCTCTCTGCTTCTGCCTGCCTGCTGCGGCTCAGGACAACCACGACCACATGGATCATGCGACACGCGACATGCATGAGCATCATGATCACGACGCCCAAGACGCTGATTCAAGTCATACCTCCCATGACGACTACAACCCAGCTAGTGGCCCGGCTCTGACACGGACCGGGGATATTGAATCTGCACTGGCACAAGGCGGAGAGCCCATCGTGGCTGATGTACTGGGTGTTGTATGCGACTTCTGCGCACTGGCCATGAATAAAATTTTCGGCAAAAGAGAGGAAGTCGCCGCAATATACGTCGATCTCGACACCAAAGCGCTCAGTTTGGTACTGGTACCTGGCGCATCGATGAGCGATCAAACCATTGCCGATCTGGCCGTTCAGGCGGGCTACCGAATCGCTGATGTGCGCCGCGGCAGCGAGGCGCTTGGCAATCCCTCATGAGAGGCGACTGGCGCGACAGCATCGGTCCCACGCTGGCGCTTTTCGGCAGCGCGTCCACGCTACTCTGTTGCGCCCTCCCCGCACTGCTGATCTCCATCGGCGCAGGTGCCGTAATGGCCGGACTGACATCTGCCATTCCCGGCATCATGTGGCTCTCAGCACATAAGAATGTGTTGTTCGTCCTGTCAGGCTTGTTAATGGCGGTCAGCACCGGCCTGTGGTGGCAACAACGGACAGCGCCGTGCCCCGCAGATCCGGCCAAGGCGGCCGCCTGTTCGCGCCTGCGTCGCGTCAATAAATGGTTGCTGTCTAGCGCCTGGGCTGCGTATTTGTGTGGTCTTTTCTTTGCTTACCTGTGGGTGCTCATCGTGCTCTAGCGCGTTGCAACGCGCCGAGTGGCGCGAAAGAGCCACACACCCAATACCGCGGTTATCAGAGCCATCACCGAGAAAACCTTAAGCAACCAAGTGCCGATGGTGTCCCTATCGGTGTAACTCATGATGTGCAGAGACCATAGAAAATCCCACCATCTCCACGCGCCGTGACGAACCGCTAGCACCTCGCCTGATAATGCATCGATATACGCAACACGATCAGGCACATCTGATTCCCAAAGACGCCACAGCGGGAGTGGTGCGCCCCTGTACTCGCTCCCAACTTCAGGTTGATCCACCCACTCGGATCGATTGGGCGTCATCACCGTGCGGGTGGCACCCAAGGCGA
>Ga0181579_10003737_pt1 | contig 11994 bp, 12 predicted proteins | sample 071ome_24_FD_132996 | JGI IMG/M metagenome (GOLD analysis project Ga0181579, IMG submission 132996) | Coastal salt marsh microbial communities from the Groves Creek Marsh, Skidaway Island, Georgia - 071402CT metaG (megahit assembly) | ecosystem: Environmental > Aquatic > Marine > Intertidal... | reverse complement strand
TTTAGGAGTAGGTATTGGTTTAGGAACTGCATTAGGTGTTTTAGGTTCTCAAATAATTGATGCTCCTTGGCCAATTGGTGTTGGTATAGCATTGGGTGCTGCATTAGGACAAATGGCTCAATCTAAAAATGGGAATAGGTGTATGTAGGATGATTAAAGAAAATTATTTTGTACTAAAAATATTTATCATTGGGTTATTAGGTGTCATGTCACTTCTTTTGAGTGATTTTCAAAACAGTATAGAGCTGCCACAAGAAATCACATCCCAATTCAGCAGTAGGCAAATACAACTTCTTGTTTTAGTGAACCCCTTAATTTTCTTATCCCTAGCAGTATTGATTGGGAGTAGATGCTTTGGAAAGGTTGGGCTTAAAGCCCCAATACTCTCATCAAAATTTGATTTAGAGAAACATCAACCTTTAATTAGAGAATTTCTGAAGGTTGGAGTTATAAGTGGAATTGGATTGGGAATAATCCTAATACTAGTCTCTATATTTAGTGAAAAAATGATTAACAGTGAATTAGTTAACTCGCAACTAAATTCTGAGTTAAGTCTTGTGACTAGGTTGATGTATGGCGGAATAACAGAAGAAATTATTATGCGTTTTGGTTTAATGACATTTTTGGTTTGGATAATGTCTAAGATAACCAAATCTGAATCAAATTCAGTTTTTCTTGTGGCTATATTAATTTCTTCCCTATTGTTCGCCGTAGCCCATTTACCAGTAGTTTACGCAACTGTTGAGGTTGTATCTTTAGGTTTGGTGACTTACATCTTAATAGGTAATTCAATTGGGGGGTTAGTGTATGGATATTTATATTGGAAGAAAGGACTAGAGTGTTCAATGATTTCTCACATGACTACCCATATTACATTTGTTGTGGTTAATTTTTTATTTTGAGTATTGAAGTAGTTGAAGAAGGGGGGATGGAGTAGGACATTGAGTTACAATGTTTGTAACCACCCACAACCTAAACCATTCAATTTGTGTGGTTATGTTTTTGACGGCAGGGCATTGAAACAGAGCGAGAGTTACAAACGAGTTACAAACTACTCATGTCGCCTCTACAGCCCTTTGTTTACAAGGGGTTTGGCGAACACTACTGTTGAGTGGGAGTGACTTAGATTTCAAGGTGCTGACTACTCGGTGAACGCTAGGAGAAAAACGGTTTGGAAAATGAAGTCATTGGCGGCGTAATTGCCGTCATTATTTGTGTGGCGGTGGTAACGATTGGCTCCCGGAGACGCAAAAGCAATCTTGACTCCGAAAGCAATGAGAGCATGTAGTAGGGCGGTAAAAGGGGTAATCGCTCAATGGTTGTGCTGCGGCCGCGACGAGGCAGCTGGGCTTACCGTGCGAGAGCCTGCCTAGATTTCATGCTCTTATTGGTAGCGATTTCTGGTGCTAAGACAGACAGTCGTCAGAAACAGCAAAGTTTATGACGATATCGATGACGTTTACCCGATTTTATTCAGATGCGGCGACTTTAATTTCCTTTAAGCATCGCCCACAGTTGCTCGAAGCGTTCTGAGTCTGCGCTCCGACGCGCAATCCAGGTCACGTGGTCATCGACCGATGCGTCAGGATCTAAACGAATACCCCACAAGCCTTTTATCTCGTTGGGTAAATGCGAGTACCGCATATCAACAATAAGTGATGGATCGTCTCGGTCTATCGCCAGGTAGTCATTTGAAAACCACCGAAAACGCTCCACGTCTCTTGCTTGCTGAGACTTTGGGTCGAGCCATGGAAACGCTGCTGTGAGATCAAGACGCTGTACATGGTCTCCCTCGATGATGGTGACGTTACCACCCGCTCGCACGGCGTCGACCCAGAATTGACCGTCATGTTCATACACTGTTTTCCAGAGAAGCAAGTTACCGAAACTGGGTTTTGCCGAGACACGAGCGGGAGCATGTCCTCTCTGAGCTACAAGTGCCTCACCTGCAGCGAGAGCTCGCTCCTCTTGAATAACACCTATCGATAAATAGAAAGCCACCCAAGCCATACCAAGGCAACCTATGAGCTGGGATTTTTTGACTCCGGCTACGATGACAAACCCTAATAGGGGGAGGGTGAATAGCGGGTCTACGACTGAAATGGTATTCCATGCAATGCGCGCATCAGAAAACGGCCAAAGCAGTAACGTTCCGTACGTAGTACAGGCGTCGAGTAGTCCATGCGTTGCATAGCCGGCAAGTGCGGTGAGCCAGATAGCTTTAAAGCTCATGTGGCGTCTCACAAAGGGCCAGAAAGCGATGGCACACAGAAGGGCGCCAAAAGGTATAAAGACTAATGAGTGCGTGAACTGACGGTGATACTCCAACTGCAGGAGCGGATCCGTTGACGACTGGATGAGCACGTCTAGATCAGGGGCCATGCCAGCGAGGGCGCCAATAAGACCAATGCGAGCGAGGTCTGCCTTTTTGATGACTGACTGCGCTGCGGCGGCACCGATGGTTGCTTGGCTGAGTGGATCCATTATCGGTTTCCTGCGCGTACCGCTTACCGTTGAATGATTTTAGCGAGAACACATGCGTTCACTGCACGATGCTAGTGATAGCAACACGAGCGCGCGATGCAAGCTCGGCATTGTATACAACTCATAATTCGAGTGCTTTGCAAAGATCGTTTTGCTGCTAGATAAGCAGTATCTGGCATTTTTGCGAAATGTTGCGCCGCAGTTTCGATTTCTACTTCGTCATCCCCGCGACTAGTTGTACTGTTGGGCGATCAGAGTATTAAGCGCTAACCAGTGATGATTCGAACGGCAAACGTGGCAGATGAAGGCGCTATTGCGAAATGTGTGTCGTCTGCTTTTGATAATTTTGGTGAAGTCACTTTAATACAACAACTTGCCGCTGACGGCGACAAGCTGATTGAACTGCTGTTCGAGGAATCGGGTACCGTTTTGGGCTACGTAATGATCTCGAAGTTAAGGCTTCACAAAGCGCCACAGCTCCGTTGTGGAGCGGTTGCTCCCCTGGCGGTATGCCCTGATCATCAACGCCGTGGAATTGGTTCAACACTTATGAGAGAGGTCATTCTCACTAGCAGAGGTTTGGGGTTGGATGTGCTGTGCCTACTAGGAGACCCCCGTTTCTATAAAACGTTTGGCTTCAGGAAGTCCCACCCAAGCAGCGACTACAATCCTAAGCACTTTCAGCATCTAGAACTCACTGATGGATGTCTCCGAGATATTCAGGCGAAAGCGATTTACGCACCCGAATTTTCGGTCCTGTAAAGTCGCTTACTGGGAGCGCATACTGAACAAACGAGTTCCGCCAGTTTCGCGTGGCCTCAAAGGAAAAAGTATTGTGAAGAGAGAAAAAGTCGGGTGGGATCGAATAGGGTCTCCAGCAAATTACTGGTTGCGAATCAGCAAAGAGGGCATGCGCTGGCTTTTTATCTGTTCCCTATTGCCAGCTTTGATACTCAGTTTATCGCAGGCAGCATTGGCTGATCGTTATCAGTATCCGCTTGGTGATATTAGCCAAGGACAGCTCTTAGAGCGGCATGAGGTTTTCAAGCGCAACTATGACGCGTACGAGGTAACATCAGGAATCGATGGGTTACCTGCAGATCTGAAGGTGAAGATTCTGTTTGGTACCTGGTGCCATGACAGCGAGCGTGAGGTTCCCCGCATGTTGAAGCTTCTCGCGACGTCAGGTGTGGCGGAGGAAAATATCAGCCTTATCTCGCTTGATATCCGAAAAGAGGAGCCGGAAGGCAGGGCGAAGGCTCTGGACGTGCGATTCACGCCTACGTTCATTTTCTTGACCGGTGGAGCTTAAATAGGCCGTATTGTAGAACGGCCCAACGTTAACCTCGAGCACGACATTAAGATTATGTTGGGAAAGTAATGGCCGCACAACATTTTTGCTCTGCTAGGGGCCTTTATTAGGGGTTAACCGAGCATCGAAGCCCATCGCGCTGCGGTAACCCATTTTTTAAGCTGCAGTGCGCTGAGCCGTTAAAAGGATACCTGTCGCCAATGTTTAGTCACATCATGCTGGGAACCAATGACCTGGCTGCCGCCAGGAGATTCTACGATGCGGTTATGCCAACACTTGGGTATGCCTGTGAGGATGCGGGAGAAAGCTGCGCCGGTTACGGCTTGAAGGAGCATATTGGCAGTGGACAGAAGTGCCTGTGGCTGGGGTTGCCCGCAGATGGCGAGGCCGCAACCACAGGTAACGGAACCAATGTTGCTCTCTTGGCACAGAGTCGAGAGCAGGTTGATAGTTTTTACTCTGCCGCTTTGGCCGCTGGCGCCTCGGATGAGGGTGCGCCTGGATTGCGCGATGTTCATCCTCATTTTTATGCGGCTTACGTTAGAGACCCTGACGGCCACAAGTTGGTGGTCGTCTGCCATCAAGCCGAGGGCTAATGCTGCACCCCAGTCTAGCGGGTAAGATTAGTCGGTATCGCTAAGTTGTCTCGTGAAATACTCGAGTACCTTCTCGAGGGCCGCTCGAGTTGGATGGCCTTCTTCGTCTACGAAATCTAGGGTCAGGACTGAATGGCCTTTTCCTGGCAGCGTGATCTCATCGATCCTTTTGGCGCCATCGTCATTAAAGGCCTTATGTATGCACTCGGATTTCTCAGACGTGCACAGGGGGTCATCCTCAAATCTAAGTACCTGCATGGCGCCTTTCTCGTCTAACGCATTCCGTACGTCTGTGACATCTGTAGAAGACATGTGTAAGGCATTCTGTTTGAAGAAAGGTATGGCGGGTTGAGAGGCGACAGCCGCAAGGACACTGTCGTCGGCAATCAGTGAGATGGCAAAGTTGCCAGTGAGGCACATACCGATGACGCCGACCCCTGCAACGCCACGGCTTTGACGAACGTCGCGGCACAGAAGCCTTAGCCAGTCCACGATAGGGCTAGAGCGATTTGCTGCCAGCACACTGAACTCTTTCCTTAGGCATAGCACGCGTACTAGATTGCCGCCAATGGATGTTCTGCCAATCGGGCCGAACAGGTGTGGCATCACCACTTCATGCCCAGCATCAACAAGACAATCTGCAAGTGCCAGCGTCTCTTGCCCTATACCTGGTAGCTCTTGAATCAGGACGACAGGGCTACCGGAGCCTCGATGATAGATGTCATGAGACACACTGTGCCCTTCACGCGTCTCAGCGGTGAACACAGTCTTGGTGTAATCAGAGATTTGCGTCGCAGCAGGAGTCATCGTGCGCTGTACTGACTAATATAGGTCGCTTCTGTTTGGAGCAGCGCATTAAAAATTTAGTCGCGAACGATAACATTCATCTTGGTGTAGCCCTTCACGAAACTCGAGATGTTTCGGCTGGGCTCACCGATGACCTCCACGCGGGAAAAGCGCTTGAGCATCTCATCCCAGAGGATCTGTAACTGGAGCTCTGCCAACCGGTTACCAAAGCAACGGTGAATGCCAAAGCCAAAAGAAATATGATTACGGGCATTCTTGCGCTCAAAGTCCAAGACATCCGGATTCTCGAATTTGCGCTCGTCTCGGTTGCCCGACACATACCACATGGCGACCTTGTCACCTTTCTTGATGGTCTTGCCGTGCATCTCGACATCTTCGAGTGCCGTTCGGCGCATATAGGCCAGCGGCGTCTGCCAGCGAATGATCTCCGCGACGGCGTTGGGAATGAGGTCCCGATTTGCCTTGACCTTATCCCATTGCTCGGGGAAAAGGTGTGAACCATAGATCGATCCTGACATAGAGTTCCGAGTAGTGTCGTTACCGCCCACGATCAATAGCAGTAAGTTGCCAAGGTACTCAGTGGCATCCATATCCCGCGTGTTTTCACCGTTCGCTAGCATCGTGATGAGGTCATGGCCACTGCCGCCAATACGCTCGTGCCAGAGCCCCATGAAGTATTCGACGCACTCCGTAAGTTCCGCCCGGCGCTGTTCTTCACTTTCGACAATGCCCGTCTCGGGCCCTGCGGTAGTGACGTCGGACCATCGCGTCAATTTGCGGCGGTCGTCGAAGGGGAAATCGAACAGTGTGGCGAGCATCATCGTTGTGAGCTCGATTGATACTTTGTCGACCCAATCAAACTCCTCGTTGATAGGGACACTGTCGAGAACATACTGTGTTCGCTCGCGGATCAGCTCTGACATTTTTGAGAGACTGGGTGATGCAACGATGGGCGCTACGGTTCTTCGCTGAACATCATGCTTGGGTTGATCCATTGCGATGAACATGGGCAGCGGGAAGTCTTCAGCCGGATTGGGCAGCACAATAGCTGGTTCAGATGAGAAGCGATGGTGATCCGTATCGATCGCCATAATGTCCTCATAGCGGGTGACGGACCAATAGGCGCCGACTGGCTCCATGTCATTAGGCCGCTCATCAGACATCCAGGCTTCTTTGCACCAATGCAGTGGATCTTCGTTACGCAATCGCTCAAAAATTGCCCACATCTCCTGCTTTGGCCAGATGAGTGGATTCGAGGGATCTAGGTCGGCTAGCGGCGTATTGTAGGCGTAGTCGTGACCTGGCAGTTGAGGCGCTTGAAAGGCTTGGTTCATGAGTGTCTCCCGGACGTTACTCGTCGTCTTGGCATGCCGTTTTTTGATCCTTATGAAGGCCATACCAAACTGTCACTGCCAACAATAGGCGATGAAGCGTCGCAGTCAAGTGTTTAATCATGCCGAGATGTATCACCAAGATGGTTGTTCATCAGTCAATGGTTGCTGCTTCGAGCTCTTCGAAAATAATGTCAACCGTCAGGGCCAGCTGGTCATGACTGAGGGCCTGCTGCCGGCGCTCTGGTGTACTTCGAAACATGTGGGGCGTCATCAGCAGGAGGTTTTTCAAATCTTCAGTCCCGACGCTCATTTCGTAGGTGATTTGCTGCTTGGAGACAACTTTGAAGGTCTCTGAATACAGCTTTCTATCGCTTCGTGACTTGATGTTCGGGTAGATGATCTCGCGGAGCTGGATTAGGTGTCGATCGCCGGGAGTGACTCGAACTAATCTTCCGCGGGGAGCTAATATCCTCCGGAAGGACGAGTAGTCGGGGAACCCGAACATGTCGAAGAGTAAATCGACGCTACCCTCAGCCATGGGAATGTGTCGGTTGCTTCCCACAAACCAGGTGCCGTCACAACGCCTGGCACACTGCAGTACTGCCCACTTCGAAATATCAAAGCCGACGATCGACATCCGGTTGTCTAAGTCGTTGGGTAGATTCTCCTGAATGTGATGAAGATAGTAACCGTCGCCACAGCCGGCATCCATCAGCGTAATGCGGCCATCGGCTACCGTTGAGCAATAACCTAGCGTGATATCGAGGCAAGCATTGGCTAAGGGTTTATAAAAGTCAGCGTTCAAAAAAGCGGCGCGTGCAGACACCATGTCCTTGGAGTCGCCGGGGTCTTTTGAACGTTTATCTTTGGGACCCAGCAAATTGACGTACCCCTGACGGGCCACATCGAAACGGTGACCGTTCTCACAAATAAGCGACAGCCCATCCATCATCAGAGGCGAAGCGTCTATGGGGCAGCATAGTGCTGGGTGTATTACGAAAGTCATCAGAAGTTAACTCGCTTTACCAACGATGATCCTGAGTCAGTCATCTTTACGTATCAAGCCGTCTGCGGTGAGACAGTGTCCAGAGCGACGGCGTTGACTCCGTTTGAGACTTAGCATGTAGGGGGCTCACTTTCTAACAACGGGGAGTGGACTGTTCGCGTTAAAACATAACTTTAAGGAGAGAAGTTGTGGACAAGATTTTGATTGATATTCCGGCTGTTTTGTCACTGACGATACAGGGCGCATTAGTACTGGGTATGTTTTTGTTGGCAACACTGCTTGACGGCATCGACATCACTCTAATGTTCGCCATTTACATCGTGTTTTGGTCCCTGCAATACACCACGGCGTTTCGGTCTTATCTGAACGATCGTCAAGGCGCGGGCACTGATAGTTAACCTCCACCAATGGGGGAGGGGGCGCTGAACCCCTCTTTTCAATCTAATGTGAGGCATGAATAGAGTCAGTATTTAGAGGGTCGCATCAATCTTTGCTGGATGTCTGTCCCCCTTTTGTAAGCGTCAAGCGAAACGGGGTGATGTTGCAGATAAGTGGTCAAATCGTCAGCTGTCGAGTCAATGGCATAACGAGTGCGTTGCAATTGCATGGCGCTTATAAGTGCTTTTGTTATTTGTATTTTCAGGTACTTTAATATTATTGTGGATCCGAATAGCCGACAGCGAGGGACATATGACAAATCTCGAGAAAAAAAACGAGGAGTTTTTCACTGTACTTGACGTGCTTGAGGTCGCTTTGCCCAGCGAAATTACTTGGTCCGCCAGTGACATCGATAATGACTTACATAAAGGCGCAATATTTAGAACATCTGCTTCCACTGGTGACGACAATTCATCGGATGGTTATGTGCTGTTCTGCGACGTATCAGAAGATTCAGAAGAGCCAGAAATAGATCAACTTACAACAGACGGTGTGCCTGATGTTGAGAATGGTTTGAGAGAAGCTTTAAGTAAGCAGTTTAATGTTCTCAATACCGGCGAAACGAAGCTTTTGAAAAACGACTTGGGTCAAAACGTTTTAATAAGTACCTACATCGTAGATGATGGCGGCACTGAACTGGCACTTGTCTCGCTAAGAACATCCATCTCTGGGGCTAAGTGGATTAGTGTCTGCGCATGCAGTCCAGAAGCAACGGCCAGAGAGTCACTTTTGCAAGTCGCGGCAAACGCATTTCGGTTATAGAAGGCCAAATTATTGACGAGCTTGCAGTCCGGATATAATCGCGGTCATTTGATCGTCAGATAAGTCTAGTTTTTGCTGTAGAGCGGCTAGTTCAGCTGCTTCTTCGGTGGTGATGACGCCATCATCCAAAACCTCACTAACTTTTAGTGCAAGTGCGGCTTTCTTTTTTGCCATTTGATTTGAGAATCCGGCGCCAATTATTCCTGTGAGTAAAGCAATAGAGCACACACCCATCATGGCCGTGGCGGCTCCAATCAGTTTGCCTGCGGAAGTGATTGGCGAAACATCGCCGTAGCCCACGGTGGTTAACGTTACAATCGACCACCACATTGTCTCTGGAATCGAACTAAATACGTCCGGTTGAACTTCATTTTCTACAACATAAATGAGTGAGCTTGACAGGAACAGCGCGAGCACCAAGAGATACAGAGCTGCTAAAAACGCTTTTCGCTCAGAGTAAATCGCCGACATTAAGTCTTCTAGGGCAGAGGTGTAATGGCTGATTTTTAATAACCTAGCCAGCCTTAATACTCTCAGCATACGCATATCTGCGCTAAGCCCAATTAGTTGAAGTAGGTACGGTAGTATCGCCAATAAATCAATTAACCCCGTGAAGCTAAACATGTATGCCCGTCTTTTCTGTGATCCGGTGTCTCCCGTAAGGTCTTGGTTTTCAGGAGCCGACCAAATTCTCAATAGGTACTCGATTGTGAAAATGAATACGGATATAAGTTCAAAAGCCATTAGTTGGTTGTGCCAGTGAGCCCTCACTGACTCGATTGACTCTAATGTCACCGCAGCGACATTTAAAATGATTAGACTGAAAAGAAAGAAGTTAATTGCATAGGAAAGTGTCGTCGGTTTTCTTGATCGATCGAAAATACCTGCAACGAAGTGCCTTACTGAATAGTCTTCCTCTGCCTGGTATGAAAAAGTCAAAATTTTTGCCCAATGTTTATTTAGTAGAGATGTTGCGATTCTTAAGCTAAGCATGAATGGAACAATTTTTGAAATTTTTAGTGTATGTTGACCTTAGTGGCATCGTTGAAGTTAATTAGTAGTAGGGACAGTGCGCCATCCCCTGCAGCGCGCCGAGTAAGGGCCCAAAACTGAGAGATTGGAGCAGAATTTGCCTTCAGAAACCTTATTTGTAGGCTCAAGCGGAGTCAGTGAGGAATTGCGCACCTATCTCAGCCAGATAGGTACATCCAGCGCCCCAGTACTGATTCGTGGTGCTACGGGGGTGGGTAAAGAGGTGGTCGCTAAAGCGCTTCATGAGTTGTCGGGTAGGTCAACGAGGGGGCGGTTTGTGGGACTCAACTGCTCAGCGATTCCCTCTGAACTTCTCGAAAGCGAACTTTTCGGGCACGAAAAAGGAGCTTTCTCGGGGGCGGTCAGTGCCTACCCCGGGCGGTTTCGGCTCGCAGACGGCGGTACGCTACTGCTGGATGAGGTGGGGGATATGCCCATCGACCTACAGGCAAAACTACTACGTGTTGTTCAAGAAGGTGTGGTCACACCAGTCGGAGGGGTGACTGAAGTACCAGTAGACGTGAGAATTATCTCTGCGACTCATCAAGATCTGGAGCGATTGATGCAGGCTGGCTCGTTCAGAGAAGACCTGTACTATCGTTTGAATGTTTTACCCGTCACGGTTGAGTCGTTAGCGGCTAGAACCGAAGAAATACCAGAGTTTATTGATCATTTTTGTGACTTTTATGCCGGAGTGGAGGGTGCAACTTCGTTCACCACAAAATCTATAGCTCTTATGCAGGCCTACGGTTGGCCGGGCAATGTGAGAGAGCTGGAGAGCATTTGCAGGCGTTTGAGCGCAATCTTCCCGGGCAACTGTGTCGATTTGTACAACGTGCCCCCACAATTTCTGCCGTCTGGAATTGTAGCTTTGATGGGTAGCGAACTAGGAAGTAGTGATGACACGATAAGTGGTGCTGAAACTTTTGCTGCTTCAGTTAGCGAATCATTGCAGCAGGAAGGTAAGACCGCAATGGAGCTGGAGGCTTTGCTGACATTTACAAACCAAGAAGCGCCGCTTGTTGTGGATTCAGATGAGAGAACACTTAAACAGCAGGTAGACGGTTTTGAGAAAGCACTGATTTTAAAGGCACTTTCGGACAGTCAATCTAATATTTCGGGTGCTGCGCGACTTCTTGGTGTTAAACGCACCACATTGATTGAAAAGATGGCCCGCATGGAGATTAGTAGGAGTCAATAATTAGTCGTCAAATTTTTGACGGTCCTGCACCCTCCAGTAATCTTTGTTCCTCTAAGCTCATGTAAGTATCTGTTTTAAAAAATAAAACATCTATGGGCTAGCTATTTGCATGGCTCTACATCGATTGAACATCGTTGTGTAATTTAATGTCTGTTGCGAATGTAGAGCTAAATATTCTGGCCAGTGATCCGCAAGCTAACGACCTAGGTTTGTTAGCGCAGGGTGGGGTCACTTTGCTTGTGACGGATGACACTCGCAGCTTCGAGTTAAAAGCTTCACAAGGTGTTATTTCTTTCCTATTTGTAGGCGCTGACTGGGGAAACGTTGAAGAAACCCTTCGTGCGACGCTGGGTAAATTTGCCAGCAAACCGAACGCAGTAATTTACGCAGATGATGTCGAGCTCGCCCACTTTCTTGGCTTGATGGGAGTCCCCAATATAGTGACTGTGGCCGCGTTGTGGGATTTAGTCAGCAGCGGATCTTTTACAGATAAATTTCATGACAAAGCTATTCCCCGGTTAGTAAACAAACGCGCTTTGGATCCGGATTCCTCGCAACGACAAAATAACACACCGGAAAAGCGGCTTGTGTTTGGTGATCCTAAAAGCAAAGCCCTCCTCGCTTTGGTTGAGCGCGTAGCTCAAGTGGAGGTCACTACATTGTTATCAGGCCCCTCAGGGGTTGGTAAGGAGGTAATCGCGAAAGTGCTGCATGCCTCATCGGTAAGAAATGAGAGACCATTTGTGGCCCTTAATTGCTCTGCAATTCCAGAGCAGCTCGTAGAAAGTACTTTGTTTGGCCACATCAAGGGCTCTTTTACAGGTGCGAGTCGAGATCAAAAGGGCTTGTTTGAAGAGGCTGATGGTGGTGTTTTATTTTTAGACGAAGTGGGTGAGCTCCCCCTTGGTGTACAGCCGAAACTATTAAGAGCGATACAAGAACGTAAAGTTTCCAGGGTCGGAAGCTTTAAAGAGTATGAATTTGATGTTCGGTTGATCGCGGCAACCAACCGAGACCTAAAT
>Ga0181579_10003733_pt1 | contig 12002 bp, 14 predicted proteins | sample 071ome_24_FD_132996 | JGI IMG/M metagenome (GOLD analysis project Ga0181579, IMG submission 132996) | Coastal salt marsh microbial communities from the Groves Creek Marsh, Skidaway Island, Georgia - 071402CT metaG (megahit assembly) | ecosystem: Environmental > Aquatic > Marine > Intertidal... | reverse complement strand
CCGCCCTGCCGATCTTGCAGGATAAGCCGCAGGATCGAGAGGCCCGCTATCAGGCGCTTTACGGGGCTTGGATGTGCGGGGTGGCCCTTGGCTCTGTTGGCATGGCCCTGCATCACAAGATTTGCCATACGCTGGGGGGCAGTTTTGACCTGCCACACGCTGAAACCCATACCGTGATGCTGGCCCATACTGCAGCGTTTAATGCCCCGGCCGCCCGGCAGCTGGACAGGCTGGGCGAGCTGCTGGCAGGCCAGCCCATGGGAGAGGCTATTTTTGATCTGGTCGCCGCCTGTGGCGGGCCAACCAGCCTCGCCGGGCTGGGGCTGACAGAGGCTGATCTGGACAAGGCGGCTGATCTGGCGGTTGCCAATCCGTATTTCAATCCGCGCCCGTTTAACCGGGCTGATATTCGGGCCTTGCTGCAACAGGCCTATGCCGGCCAGCGTCCTCAGACTGGCGCGAGGCAGGGAGGCTGACGATGCTTTTTTTGTTCACTGGCAGGGACAAGCAGGGCTGTGCTGAATTGCGGCAGAAAACGCGGGCCAGCCACCGCGATCATATTCATGCGACCCATGCCGGGGCAAAGCTGGTCTATGGGGCGCCGCTGGCAGATAGCAGCGGCACTATGTGCGGGACTTTCCTGTTGATTGAAGCGGACAGCCCGCAAGCTGCTGCGCGTTTTATTGAACAGGACCCCTATATTCAGGTTGGTCTGTTTGCTGACCATCAGCTGACCGCGCTGCATGAGGCGGCCCCGCCGCTGCCTTTTGGGGGTGGCAAATGAACCCTGAGATAGCCAGCCTTCCGAATCGGGATTACTGGCGTTCGCGCCCGCGCGCCCCGGCCCCCGGCACACCGCTGGGCTCGCTCGATCAGATTGCCAATTATGATGCGCGCGAATTTGTCTTTGGCAAGGGGCGGTCTGCCTTTTCCATGTTTGTCGTGCGCCGGGATCAGGCGGTCTGGGGCTATTTGAATATTTGCCCGCATGTCAGCCTGCCGCTGAATTTTCGCGAGGGGGAATTCATGAATGAGACCAAAGACCGGATACGCTGCACGATGCATTATGCCGAATTTCGCATAGAGGACGGCTATTGTATCGCCGGGGCGGCGGAAAAATGTTTTCTGGAACCGGTGCCGGTCGTGAACCGGGACGGGTTTCTGTTTATTGGTGGTGATGAGGCGCGCTGAGGAGGAGAAAAAGACCCATGGCAGAGATAATGTCCTTGCCGGATGCGGTGCGTGCTTATGTGCGCGATGGCCAGATGCTGGCCTTTGAAGGCTTTACCCATCTGATTCCGCACGCCGCCGCCCATGAGGTTATTCGCCAGCAAAGGCGGCATCTGACGCTGGTTCGGATGACCCCGGATGTGATCTATGATCAGATGATTGGCATGGGCTGTGCGGATCGGCTGATTTTTTCCTATGCCGGTAATCCGGGGGTAGGGCTGCTGCGCCGCTTGCGCGATGCGGTGGAAAATGGCTGGCCGAATAAGCTGCAGCTGGTAGAGCATTCGCACGCTGCGATGGCCAATGCCTATGAGGCCGGGGCTGCCAACCTGCCGATGGCCGTGCTGCGCGGCTATATCGGGGCAGAATTGCGCGCGGTCAATGACCAGATAAAATCTGTGCGCTGTCCGTTCACCGGAGAGGAGCTGGCCGCCGTGCCTGCCTTGCGGCCTGATGTGACCGTGATCCATGCGTTGCGCGCTGACCGCAAGGGCAATGTGCTGATTGAGGGAATTCTGGGCGTGCAAAAACAGGCGGTGCTGGCCGCCCAACACTCTATCATCACGGTTGAGGAGCTGGTCGATGATCTGAAAGCGCATCCGAATGCCCACCCCAATACAGTGATCTTGCCACATTGGGCTGTTGGCGCGGTCTGTGTGGTGCCGGGCGGGGCGCATCCGTCTTATGCACATGGCTATTACCCGCGCGATAATGCCAGCTATCTGGAATGGGACAAGATAGCTGCCGACCGGCAAGGCTTTCTGGACTGGATGGAAAAAAATGTCTTGCAGGCCAGCTGGCAGGATTTTGCCGGCCGCGTTGCCCATTTGAGGAGGCTATGATGAGCGACACGCCCTTTACCCCGGATGAGATGATGACCATTGCCGCCTCGCGCGTGCTGACTTCGGATGATGTGTGTTTTGTGGGGATTGGGGCCCCGTCTGCTGCCTGTAATATTGCCCGGCTGACGCACGCCCCGGATATTACCCTTATTTATGAATCCGGCACTATTGGAACCGCCCCGGAAGTGCTGCCGCTGTCTATCGGGGATGGCGAATTATGCGAGACCGCCCTGACCACGGTAGGGGTGCCGGAAATGTTCCGCTACTGGCTACAGGGCGGGCATGTGACAATCGGCTTTCTGGGCGCAGCGCAGCTGGACAAGTTCGGCAATATCAATACCACCATTATCGGGGATTATCACAATCCGAAAACCCGTCTGCCCGGCGGCGGAGGCGCACCGGAAATCGCCAGCCAGTCACAGAAAATCTATATCACTATGAAACAATCTCTGCGGGGCATGGTGGAGAAGATAGATTTCTTTACCAGTTTCGGCCATGGCGAGGGGGGGGATCACCGTGCCCGTATGGGGCTGACCACAGAGGGGCCGGTGCTGTTGATAACCGATCTGGCTGTCTGGGAGCCGCATCCCGAAACCAAAGAATTTACCGTAACCAGCCTGCATCCGGGGGTGAGCGCTGAGCAGGTGCAGGAAAATTGCGGCTGGCAGGTGCGCTTTGCTGAAAATCTGCGCCAAACCCCGCCCCCTACAGACGAGGAATTGACAGTGCTGAGGGAGCTGAAAGCACGCACCAAAGCAGCCCATGAAGGCACCAGACAAAGCTGAATAGGGAGTCTGTCCTTGTAAAGATATTCGTTCTGCGATGTGATGCAAAAAAAGGTTTGGTTTGCGATAATAACCATAATATGGGCTGAATAGGGTGAGGTGATGTGACAGGACCTGCTGATAGGGATAAAATTTGGGACTGAAAAAATTTAGGTGTGATACGGTTTTAACCGGGGTAATGGCAGAGGAGAGGCTTTCTGCCTGATAGAGTAAAGAGGCTGGGGTGAGCGAAATTCTGAGACTTGACAGGATTGACAAAGCCTTCGGGGCCGTTCAGGTCGCCGACCAGCTGAGCTATAGTCTGGACAGCAATGAGGCATTGGGAATTATCGGCCCGAACGGGGCTGGCAAGACCTCAATGTTCAATCTGGTGACCGGCACGCTGGCTGCGGATGGCGGGCGCCTGTTTTTTCTGGGAGAGGATATTACCCGCCTGTCTGCTGCCCAGCGCTGCCGCGCCGGTATGGCCCGCTCTTTCCAGATTCCGCAGCCATTCAGCGGGCTGACTGTTTTTGAAAATGCCATGGTCGCGGCTACGCAAGGGGCTGGGCTGGCAGGCCGCCATGCCGAAGAACATTGCCTGCAAATGCTGGAGGAGACCGGCCTTCTGGGCAAGGCCAATAATCTGGCCGGGGCGCTGGGATTGCTGGATCGCAAGCGGTTGGAGCTGACCCGCGCGCTCTGTGCCAATCCAAAATTATTGCTGCTGGATGAAATCGCTGGCGGGCTGACAGATGCCGAATGTCAGGATCTGGTCGCCACGATACGCCAGATTCGCAGCCGCGGGGTCGCGATCATCTGGATTGAGCATGTGGTGCACGCCCTCTTGGCGGTGGTGGACCGGCTGATTGTCATTGATTTTGGCAGGAAAATAGCCGAGGGCGACCCGAAAAAGGTGATGGCCAGCAAGGAGGTGCGCGAAATCTATCTGGGAATTGAGGCAGATGGCTGATCCGGTCTTGCAAATCCGTTCCCTGGATGCCTTCTATGGGGATTTTCAGGCGCTGTTCAGCCTTGATCTGGAGGTGGCCAGCGATGGGGTGATCGCGATTATCGGGGCCAATGGGGCGGGCAAATCCACCTTGATGCGCTCAATTTCCGGTATGTTGCAGAATCGGCCAGACAGTATCTTGTATCAGGGCGAGCCGATCGGCGGATTGCGGGCGGACCAGGTGGCAGGCAAGGGGATCGCGCTGGTTCCAGAGGGACGGCAGCTGTTCCCCTCGCTGTCGGTTGAGGAAAATCTGATCATTGGCGGGCGGATGCGCCGGCCCGGCCCCTGGTCGCTGGCGGCGATCTATGATTTGTTTCCGATATTGCAGGAACGCCGCCATCAGGCCTCTACCTCTCTGTCTGGTGGCCAGCAGCAGATGGTCGCCATTGGGCGGGCGCTGATGGCCAACCCGTCCTTGCTGATGTTTGATGAGATAAGCCTTGGTCTGGCGCCGGTGATTATCCGGCAGATCTATGAGGTGCTGCCGAAGATCATTGCAACCGGTATGAGCGCGATTATTGTTGAGCAGGATATTTCCAAAGCTCTGGAAGTATCCAGCCATGTCTATTGCCTGCAAGAGGGGCGTGTCTCTCTGTCTGGCCAGTCCGATACGATCACAAGAGAACAGATTTCGGAAGCCTATTTCGGGGCGAGGAGCGATCATGGATTGGCTTAACGCGATTGTTCAGGGGACGCTTCTGGGCGGGCTTTATGCGTTGTTCGCAGCTGGCCTGTCGATCATTTTCGGGGTGATGCGGCTGGTCAATATCGCGCATGGGGATCTGATTGTGCTGGCTGCCTATCTGGGGCTGACGATAACCATGCTGCTGGGCATTCATCCGCTGGTCGCACTGCTGGTTTTGGTGCCGGTGATGGCTCTGATTGGCTATGGGCTGCAACGGCTGATTCTGAACCGCACGCTGGGCGAGGATATTTTGCCGCCCTTGCTGGTGACCTTTGGTCTGTCTGTGATCATCCAGAACGCCCTGCTGGAGGTTTATACAGCTGATCCGCAAAAACTGCAGGCTGGCGCGCTGGAGATTGCCAGCCTGAATATCGGTGGGCTGGCCATTGGCTATCTGCCGCTTTTGATGTTTGTCACCGCGGTGATTGTGATAGCCGGGCTGCAATTTATTTTCTATCGCACCGCGCTGGGCCGGGCGTTCCGGGCAGTCTCGGACAATCAGGATATTGCCCAGCTGATGGGGTTGAACAGGCGGCATATATTCGCCGTGGCGATGGCCTTGTCGCTGGCGGTGGTCGCGATTGCCGCGATATTCCTTGGCACGCGGACCTCTTTTGATCCGGCGGTTGGCGGGGGGCGGCTGATTTTCGGTTTTGAGGCGGTGATCATAGGCGGCCTGGGTAATTTGTGGGGCACGCTGGCGGGCGGCATTATTCTGGGCGTGGCTCAGGCAATCGGGGCGCAGCTGCATCCCGGCTGGCAGATTTTGGCAGGCCATATCGTCTTTCTGGCTATTCTGGCGGTGCGCCCGCGCGGTCTGTTTCCGAGGATGGATGGATGACCGGGCCTGCTTCCCATCAGATTGAGCGTTCCACGCTGGCAACCCGTCTGGGCTTGTTGGCCGGGGCGGCTGTGCTGCTAGCATTGGCGCTGGCCCCGGCATATCTGGGGCGTGCTGATTTGCGCCTGCTGGGTGAGATATTCCTGTATCTCTCGCTGGCATCCTTGTGGAATTTGCTGGCTGGTTATGCTGGTCTGGTCTCGGTTGGCCAGCAGGCCTTTGTCGGTATTGGCGGCTATCTTTTATTTGCCCTGACCATTTTTGGCGGGGTGCATCCGCTGATTGCCCTGCTGATCATCTTTGTTGCGGGCGGGCTGGTATCCATGCCGATTGCGGCCCTGATTTTCCGGTTGCGCGGGGCCTATTTTGCGATTGGCACCTGGGTGGTGGCAGAAGTCTGTCGCCTCGGCTTTGCCCAGCTGGGGGCGCTGGGCGGCGGCTCTGGCATTTCGCTGCCGGTTAAGGTGGTGAAATCCATCGCTTCCAGCCGGGCCGGGCGGGAAGCTGCCAGCTATTGGCTGGCTCTGGGGGTGGCGGTGCTGGTGATCGCGATTGCCTGGCTGTTTTTGCGTTCGCGCCGTGGTCTGGCGCTGACCGCGATTCGGGATAATGAGCTGGCGGCCGCCTCGCTCGGCATTGATATTTGGCGGACAAAATTTGTTGTCTATAGCATGGTGGGCGCGCTGACGACGCTGGTCGGGGCGCTGATTTTCCTGCAAAAGCTGCGTATTTCGCCAGATGCAGCTTTTTCGGTGAATGACTGGACAGCCTTTGTGATTTTTATTGTTGTGATCGGCGGCATCGGCACGCTGGAAGGGCCGATAATTGGCACGATTGTATTTTTCCTGCTGCGTGAGACGCTGGCTGATCTGGGCACAATTTACCTGATTGTGCTGGGCATTGTGGCAACCATTGTGATGCTGTTTGCCCCGAAAGGCTTATGGGGGGCGATCAAGCATTTTACCGGATTTCAACTCTTTCCGCTGGGCTACCGGGTAAGACTGGCCAAGGGCGGGAAACAGGATTCAGCCTCAACGAAAAGGGATGCAGAGGGCTGATGAACAGGCAAGGGGGAGCGAGCCGACAGAGCGGGCCTGATTAGCGGACCTGCGGCTTACCCCGATGCAAGAAGCAATTTTCAGAAGCGGTGAGACAGAGGAGGAACTTATGACACATCGCAGTAACCGCCGCCAATTTATGGCAGCAACCGGGGCCGTGCTGGCCAGTCCGGCTATTATGGGTTTTTCACGGGCTTATGCGAAAAACCCCACTCTCAAACTTGGCTATGTGAGCCCGGCAACCGGCCCGCTGGCCGGATTTGCTGAGGCAGATAGCTATATTGTTGACGGTATCAAAAAAGTGTTCAGCGGCGGCCTGATGAATAATGGCAAGAGCTGGGATGTTGAGATTGTCGTCCGCGATAGCCAGTCCAATCCGAACCGGGCCGCCGAAGTAGCCAGCCAGCTGATCCTGGAAGATGAGGTGGATATTCTGCTGGGGGCTGCAACGCCGGATACCACCAACCCGGTCGCTGATCAGGCCGAATTGAATGAGGTGCCCTGTATCACCACAGACTGTCCCTGGCAGCCCTATTTCTTTGGCCGCGGCGGCAATCCGGCAGAAGGGTTCCAGCATACTTTTCATTTCTTCTGGGGTCTGGAAGATGTGATCGCCAATTTCCTGTCCTTGTGGAATCATGATGGGGTGGCAAAGAATGTTGGCGGGTTGTTCCCCAATGATGCGGACGGCAATGCCTGGGGTGATGCCGAGCTGGGCTTTCCAAAGCCGCTGGCCGGGGCGGGCTTTTCGCTCACCGATCCGGGCCGCTATCAGCCGCTGACAGATGATTTCTCCAGCTACATCACCGCCTTCAAAAATGCCGGGGCAGAGATTGTAACCGGGGTGATGATTCCGCCTGATTTCGGGACTTTCTGGTCACAATCTGGCCAGCAGGGCTTCAAGCCGAAGATTGTTACTATCGGCAAGGCGCTCTTGTTCCCCTCCACTGTTGCCGGTTTGGGCGATCGCGGAGTTGGCCTGTCTTCTGAAATCTGGTGGTCACCGAACCATCCGTTCAGCTCCTCGCTGACTGGCACCAGTGCGCGGGCATTGGCAGATGGTTATACATCTGCAACCGGTCGGCCCTGGACGCAGCCGCTTGGTTTCCGCCATGCGCTGTTTGAAGTGGTGGCAGATGTGGTTGGCCGGGCAGCTGATATGGAAGACCCGGCGGCTATCGTTGCAGCGATTGAAGGCACCAGCATGAAAACCATTGTTGGCACGGTTGACTGGTCCAAAGGCCCGGTCAAGAATGTGTCCAAGACCCCGCTGGTTGCCGGTCAATGGCAGAAATCCGGTGGTGCTCTGGACCTGGTTATTACCAGCAATGACCATGCCCCGGAAATTCCGGTTGGCGGCGAGTTGGCTCTGCTCAGCTAGGCGGCCCGAAAAAATAAACTGCAGAAAAAATAAACCTGCACTGGCATATCGCGGTGCAGGTTTTTTTATATTTTCGGTATAGTCAGACGCATCCGGCTGACAGGCTGGCGACTATTTCATCTGATTGTTCAGGCGTTGGCGCCATTCCAGCAACACCTCTGTGATCAGCGTCTGTCTGGCAGTAAAGCGGGTGCTGGGAACCGGAATGGAAATCGCATAGATGCGCCCGTTACTGTCGGTGATGGCAAAGCCGGCGGCGGATATTCCTTCGGTATGTTCACCGCGGTCAAAAGCCAGGCCGGTTTGGGTTATGCCCTCCAGCTCCTCAAGCAGATGATCCAGCTTGGCGGTCTGCAGCTTGCCGGTTTCACTCAATTCTGCACGCGCCAGATTCAGCGCAGTCTCTCGCGGCAGCAATGCCAGGCTCGCCTTGCCATTGGCGGTGCTGGTCAGGGGAAAATGCTCACCCGTTTCAGAGACCGCCCGCAAGCGCTGGCGGCCCACAATCTGATCAATGAACAGCATGGCCGTGCCGTCAAATATCGCCAGATCAACTGTCTCTCCGGTGCGCTCAGATATCGCCGCCAGCGCGGTGGTCAGAATCTCTGGATCAGACAGGCGCGATTGGCCGGCCAAATGGCGTATCGCCGGGCCCAGCTGGATACGTCCTGCCCGCTGACCCACTGATACCAGATGCTCGCTATTCAGCGCGGCGATGATTCGCTGCACCGTAGAGCGAGGCAAATTCACCCGCCCGGCAATCTGGCCAAGGCTGAGACCGCCTGTATCCTCACCCAGAACACGCAAGATAGAGGCGGCGCGGGAAATGACTTGAATCGGCTGGCTGTCTGTCTTTTTTTTCATTCTGGCTGGCCCTTTGCGATAGCACGAAACCCGCTATCCGATACAAAGCTCTGATTTTCATTGCTGCAAGGGAGGATTCGCCTTGACTGCAATGTGATACACAATCATCATATGGTGATACAAGTGAAATAATCGAATCATTTTCCAGGGAGCCGAAAAATGACCATCACTGTGCGCGGGATTGAGTTTCAGGAAAACACCAATAATGATATGGGGATTGAATTTTACAATCTCAGTCATCGCTATGGATTTCAATGTCCGAACTGGCCCTATTTCCGTGATGTCCAGATCGAGCGCAAGCATTATATGGCCAAATCCGGCGTGCTCAGCCAGACAATCACCACAACCATGCATGTGACCACACATATTGATGCGCCGGCCCATGTGGTTCAGGGAACGCCCTTTATTGATGAGGTGCCGCTGCCGCATTTCTTTGGCTCTGGCCTGGTTGTCTCGATCCCGAAAAAGAAATGGGAGCAGATCACCGCAGATGATCTGGAAAAGGCCTGCGGCCATGCGATTCGCAAGAATGATGTGCTGATCATCAATACCGGCTGGCACAAGGTCTATGAAGATGGTGACTATTTCGCCTATTGCCCGGGTCTGGTGCCATCTGCGGCTGACTGGATGGTGGAAAAAGGCATTAAGGTTGTCGGCCATGATACCCAGGCCAATGATCACCCGCTGGCGACTGCTATCGGCCCGCAGCGCAATGGCCCAATCCTGCCGCATCTTGAGGCTGAATATCTTGAATGGTCTGGCGGGCGCGACTGGAAAGATGATTTTCCAGAGTGGGAGCCAGTGCATAACAGGCTGTTCACCAATGGTATTCTGGGGATTGAAAATGTCGGCGGCGATCTGGATGCGGTGACCGGCAAGCGCTGCACCTTTGCTTTCTTCCCGTGGAACTGGGATCGCGGCGATGGCTGTATCATCCGTTTGGTGGCGATGATTGACAAGAACCAGTCCTACCGTATCGAAGCTGGCGAGGATTTCTGATGAAGCTGAAGCGATTTGCCGAGGCCCAGCCCTATGACGCGCCCAATCATTGGGGTGTTGTCGGGTTGCGTCTGCAAGGTTTTGAAGAGGGCGGGCCGAAGAATCAATGGGTTGGCCTCAGCCAGTTTCTGCCCGCTGGCGGGGCCGGCCCGGACAGCACGCCCTTTGAAAAAGTCTATGTCGTGCTGGACGGGGAAATGACCGTCATTATTGAGGGTGAGGAAACCGTGCTGGGCAAATATGACAGCTGCACAATCCCGGCAAATGAGGTCCGAACTATCGAAAATCGCAGCAATCATGTCTGTGTGATGCTGGTGGTGATACCCTATCCGCCTAGCAGCTGACAAAAACCGGGCGGGCCCGCAAAGCTAACAGGACACCCGCAAAGCCAACAGGACATAAGAGGAGGTTTTTTAGCATGCCGCAATCTATCGATAAGTCTGCTTTCGCCAACCCGTCCGCGCTGTTTACCGTGGCTGGCAAGACCGCTTTGATCACCGGTGCATCCGGGGCGTTCGGGCGGGTGGCCGCGCTGACTCTGGCCGGGGCCGGGGCAAAGCTGGTGCTGGCCGCGGGCAATGCTGAGGCGCTGGCCAAAACAGCTGAGGAATGTCGCGCTCTGGGTGCTGAGGTCAGCGAGATCATCAAAAGGCCGGACAGTGAACAGGCCGTTGAGGATATGGTCGCCCGCGCCGTGCAGGATTTCGGGAGTCTTGATATTCTGGTCGTTGCATCTGGTCTCAATATCGTGTCAAAAATTGATGAGATGCAGGAAACAGATTTCCTGAAAGTGATGGATGCCAATGTGACGCAGAGCTGGCTGTGCGCCCGCGCCGCGACCCGGCAAATGAAAGCCCAGGGGACGGGCGGCAAGATTGTGTTGATGTCTTCGGCGCGCGGCCTGCTGGGTCATCCGGCAGGCTATACCGCCTATTGTGCGTCAAAATCGGCGGTGGACGGGATCACCAAGGCGCTGGGCTGTGAGCTGGGCCCGACAGGCATTACGGTGAATGCAATCGCGCCGACGGTGTTTCGCTCGCCGCTGACCGCCTGGATGTTTGAAGATACAGATAATGCCAAGGCGGTGCGCGGCGGCTTTCTGGCGCGGGTGCCGAAAGGGCGGCTGGGAGAGCCGGAGGATTTGGCCGGCCCGCTGCTGTTTCTGGCCTCGTCTGCCTCAGATTTCTATACTGGTCACATCCTCTATGCAGATGGCGGCTATACCGCCGGATAGGAGACAGCTGCCATGCCACAGATAGCGGTGATAGGGGCTGGGCTGATGGGTCATGGTATCGCGCTTTGCTTTGCCCGTGCTGGCCATGCTGTCACGGTCTGGGACCCGCTGGCCGCATCGCTGGCCGCCCTGCCGGACAGGATCACCCAGAGCCTGTGGTTGCTGGGGGCAGACGCATCTGAAATAAAAGAATGTCTGGCACGGGTGCGCCAGGCCAGTACCCTCTCTGATTGTGTCAGCTCAGCTGATATGGTTTTTGAGGCGGCGCCGGAAAAAATGGACCTCAAGCAGCAGCTGTTTGCTGAGATTGAACAGGCGGCTCCGGCCTCAGCCTTGCTGGCCTCAAACACCTCTGTCATGCCGATCACCCGGATTATGGAGCCGGTGGCAAAAAAGGGCCGCGCCATGGGCACCCATTGGTGGAACCCGCCTTTTCTGATCCCGCTGGTAGAGGTGGTGGCAATAGAGCAGAGTGAGCCGGATGCGATAGCAAAAATGATCGCGCTGCTGGAAAGTATCGGCAAGACCGCGGTTGCGGTAAAAAAAGATATTCCTGGCTTTATTGGCAACCGGTTGCAGCACGCGCTCTGGCGTGAGGCGATTGCGCTGGTCGCCAACGGAGTCTGTGATGCTGAGGCGGTGGATAATGTTGTTAAATCCAGCTTTGGCCGCCGTCTGGCAGTGCTGGGCCCGCTGGAAAATGCTGATTTGGTCGGCACCGATTTGACGCTTGATATTCACCAACAGGTCTTGTTCGATTTGGACAGGCAGGCCGCGCCGTCGGACTATCTGGTCCAGCTGGTTGCGGCAGGCAAGCTGGGCATGAAAAGCGGGGAAGGATTTCGCCTCTGGCCAGAGGGCGCGCCCGATGCGGTGCGCGAACAGATGACCGAGTATCTGCTCAGCTGGCAGAAAAAATCTGAAGCAGGCGGGGAAACCGGCAATCACTGAAAAAAAGGGGGTGCCCTCATGGCAAAGCAGAATAAGACGATTATTACCTGTGCGGTGACCGGGGCGATTCACACCCCCACAATGTCAGACGCGCTGCCCTTTACGGCAGATGATATTGCTGGTCAGGCGATCGCCGCT
>Ga0181579_10003728_pt1 | contig 12008 bp, 12 predicted proteins | sample 071ome_24_FD_132996 | JGI IMG/M metagenome (GOLD analysis project Ga0181579, IMG submission 132996) | Coastal salt marsh microbial communities from the Groves Creek Marsh, Skidaway Island, Georgia - 071402CT metaG (megahit assembly) | ecosystem: Environmental > Aquatic > Marine > Intertidal... | reverse complement strand
GCAACGACGGAAAACCCGTCCTTCGAACTCAACCCGCCATTGCTTTCCCGCTGTCAGGTTCTTGTGCTTCACCGGCTCGACGATGAAGCGCTTGAGGAACTCCTGATCCGCGCGGAAGCCGAAACCGGGCAATCCTTGCCGTTAAACGTGGATGCCCGGGCCGCGCTGCGTTCCATGGCTGATGGCGACGGGCGTTATCTGCTGAATATGGTTGAAACGATCATTTCGTCGGGCGTGTCCGATGAAATCGGTGTGAAAGAACTCGCCGAATTGATTCAACGCCGTGCGCCGGTTTACGACAAGGGACAGGAAAGCCATTACAACCTGATCAGCGCGCTGCATAAGTCGCTGCGGGGGTCCGATGCCGATGCGGCGCTGTACTGGCTGGCGCGTATGCTGGCGGGCGGAGAGGATCCGCATTTTATCGCACGGCGGCTGGTGCGCTTTGCCTCTGAGGATGTCGGGCTGGCTGACCCGCAGGCCTTGCCGCTGACAATTGCCGCCTGGCAGAGTTATGAACGGCTGGGCACGCCGGAGGGCGAGCTGGCCATTGCCGAGGCCGCGCTTTATCTCGCTACCGCGCCGAAATCGAACGCGGTCTATCGTGCCTTTGGTGCCGCGTCGCGTATTGCAAAATCCACCGGGTCATTGAGCCCGCCCGCACATATCCTGAATGCGCCGACGGGGCTAATGAAGGATTTGGGTTATGGCGCCGGTTACGAATACGATCATGACAATGACGACGGGTTTTCCGGGCAGAATTATTTTCCCGACGATATGCCGCGCGAAACCCTGTACAAACCGGTGGAACGTGGCTTCGAACGGGAAATTCGTAAGCGGCTGAGTTATTGGGAAAAATTGCGGCGCGAAAGGCCTGCCGGAGAGAGTGGCGCATGAAGTTTGTTCTTGCGATAGCGTTGGGTGGCGCGACGGGCGCGGTGCTGCGGCACCTGACGGCCCAGTTCGTCCAGCAAACCATGCCGGGCGATTTTCCCTGGGGTATTCTGGCGGTGAATATTATCGGCTGCGCGATTATGGGCGCGCTGGTGGAGAGTTTTGCGCTCGCCTGGTCGCCGTCCGCCGCGATGCGGGCCTTTCTGACTGTGGGGATGCTGGGCGCGCTCACGACATTTTCGGCTTTTTCAGTCGATGTGGTGCTGATGATTGAACGCGGTGCGTGGGCGATTGCGGGGGGATACATCGTCGCCTCCGTGCTTTTGTCGGTGGGTGCCATGCTGGGCGCCATGGCGATTGTCCGGGGGGCGCTGGCATGAGCGGCGTTCAAACCGTGGAGGTCGCGGCGGATGATGACGGGACGCGTCTCGATCGTTGGTTCCGGCGGCAGTTCGGCGGGGTCAGCCAGGGGCAGATCGAGAAAATGCTGCGGACGGGACAAATCCGTGTCGATGGCAAGCGCGCGAAGTCCTCAACCCGCCTGGAAACCGGACAATCCGTTCGCGTTCCGCCTTTGCCCGAGGTTAAATCCGCACCTGCGGCCCCGCGCGACGCACGTCTGAGCGCGGCGGATCGCGATTTTATCCGCAGCCTGGTGATTTACCGGGACGATGACATCATCGCTATCAACAAGCCGTCCGGAATCGCCGTACAGGGGGGCACCAAAATTAAGCGTCATATCGACGGGTTGCTGGACGGGTTGCGTTTCGATGCGAAGGAACGGCCAAAACTGGTTCACCGGCTGGACAGGGATACCAGCGGCGTACTGGTCCTTGCCCGGAATGCGTTTTCGGCAGCGGCGCTGGCGAAGGCCTTCCGGGGACGCGATGTGGAAAAGACCTATTGGGCGATTGTCGCCGGTGTGCCAAAACCGCGGCGGGGGGAAATCGATCTCGCCCTCGACAAACGGGGTGAAGCGGGCCATGAAAAAATGGCCGCCGGAACGGGACGCCGCGCCATTACACGCTATATCGTCGTGGAAAATGCCGGCCCCGATGCGGCGTGGCTTGCCCTATATCCGGAGACCGGACGGACCCATCAGTTACGTGTCCATTGCAGCGCTATCGGGACGCCGATTGTCGGGGATCGGAAATATGGTGGCGTGGAAGCCGTTCCCGGTGGTTTCCCCAATGCCGACAGGCTGCATCTGCATGCGCGCGGCCTCACACTGGTTCATCCCCGAAAGGGTATGGTGACGATAGAGGCGGAGCCGCCGCCCTTTATGTCCGACACAATGAAATATTTCGGGTTCGATCCCCGGGAAGGCACGTTGGTCGATCGGCCCGACGCAAAGATATAAGTATTTTCCCGGGGTAGTCTCGCCGGTTGCAATGGGCTATTTCTGCGGCCATGAAAATCGGATTAATCGATGTCTGATAGCGATAGTCTGAAGCTTGCCGCGTTCGATCTGGACGGTACGTTGCTCGACAGTGCCGCGTCGATCGTCGCGGGCGTCATGGATTGCTGGGAAGCCTGCGGATTTCCGCTTCCCGAACCCGGCGATATCAAGCGGATTATCGGTCTTCCCTGGGATGAATCCGTGCGGGCGCTGCTGCCCGGCGCGGGCGACGCGGAATTCGCCCATATCCGCAATTATCATGACGAGGTCGCCCGTGGCGTCCGCACTCGGCCGGCACGGGAACAGACATTGTTCGAGGGCGTGCACGACATGCTGGATGAGGTCGAGGAAGCCGGGTTTCTGCTGGCGATCATCACCAGCCGGTCCGGCGGGCGGTTACGCGATCTGCTGGCCACTGAAGGTATTCACCATCGTTTTGTCACGCTGAAAACGACGGATAACGGGCCCGGAAAGCCCAACCCGCATTTGATGTATCAGGCGTTGGAAGAAACCGGTGTCGAGAAACACAATGCCGTCATGGTCGGCGACACGACCTTTGACATGCAAATGGCGCGCAATGCGGGCACAATGGCTGTAGGTGTTTCATGGGGTGTTCACGAAACCGGTGAGCTTGTGGAAGCGGGCGCCCACAGCGTGTTAGATGATATCAGAGAAATTTCTCCGACCCTTAACCGGCTGGCAGGAGGCAAATCATGAAATTTTCAACCGTTATCAAGATCGTCCTCGGGCTCGTTGTGGCGTTGGTCGTCACGGCGGTCGCCATTTTGTTCACGATGGATTTCAGCGCCTATAAGGGTGAAATCCAGACGGCGGTGAAAGACGCGACGGGCCGCGACCTCGTCATCGAAGGCGAGTTCGCGCCGAAAATCGGGCTCACCCCGGCGGTTGCCGTCGATAAGGTCCGGTTCGCCAATGCGTCCTGGGGTTCACGCAAGGAAATGGCAACCATTGAGAGTTTCCGTGCCGAGATAGAGCTTCTGCCGATCTTCTTTGGCGAAGTGAAAATCAAGCAGATCGTTCTCTCGGGCGCCGACATCCTGCTGGAGACCAAAAAAGACGGTACCGGCAACTGGGAAATGAAGGGCGCCGACAAAAAGGACGGGGAAAAGGATTCCGGTGGCGGAACCATTCCGACCATCGACAAGGTCCTGGTTGAGAATGCTCAGCTGGTCTATCGCGACGGCGTCAAGAACACGACAACCAAGTTGCGGGTGGACAGTTTGCAGGCGTCGGCGCCGGATAGCAGCGGACCGCTGTTGCTCAATTTCAAAGGTTCTTTCAATGATCAGCCGATTACCCTGAAGGGCGCGATAGATTCCCTTGCCAAAATGGCGGCGGGTGATGCCTTGAATCTGGACCTAGGGGCGGAAGCCGGCGGGGCCAAGGTGACGCTGAAAGGCGGTATCGCAAAGCCCAAGGAAAACAAGGGCATCAATATCGCGTTTTCCGCCGAAGGCCAGACGTTGGCCAGCCTGTCCGCGCTTTCCGGTTCGCCGGTACCGGATATGGGACCTTACAAGGTTGGCGGCACGGTTAGCGAAAAGGGCGACGGCTGGCAGATCAAGGGGTTGAGCCTGCGAATGGGCGAGTCTGATCTTTCCGGCAATGTGACGATCAACCCGTCGGCCAAGCCGATGTCGGTTGCGGCGACCCTGACGTCCGAATTGCTGCGTCTGCAGGACTTTCAGGACAAGAACGCGAAGCCTGCTGCCAATGAAGAGAAGAAACCCGCCGCAAAGAATGACGGAAGGGTTTTCCCCGATGATCCTCTGCCGCTGGATGGGTTGAAGGCGGCTAATGCCAATGTCTCCTTCCGGGGTAAAAAACTTGAAGGACCGGCGCTGATCCTGACCGATCTTTCAGCCGATGTGACGTTGAAGAACGGCAATCTGGTTCTGCGGCCTTTCAAGGCGACATATGCCGGCGGCAAGATCTCCACCGATCTCAGCCTGGTCTCCTCCAGCGCGATTCCACAGCTCGCGATGAAGCTTTCGATCGCCGATCTCGATCTGGCGGAAATCATCAAACAGGCGGGCAATCCGGGACTGCTGGAGGGCAAGCTCAATATCGGCGCCGATGTCAACGGCAAGGGTAAATCGGTTCGGGCGATCATGGCCGGATTGAACGGCAAGTTCGAAACCCGAATGGGCCAAGGCCGGGTTCACAATGATCTGCTCGATTTCCTGTCCGCCGATGTGCTTAAGGCGATTACCTCCTGGAGCAAGGGCGATGACGGGATGCGGATCGGGTGCATTACCATCGATCACGGCATCAAGAACGGCCAGCTCAAGAGCAATGCGACCGTGATTGATACAAACAGGCTGGCGATCGTCGGCAGCGGTGGCGTCAATCTCGCCAAGGAAGAGATTGATTTCGGCATTATTCCCTACGCCGAGACAGCCAGTGTGATGGCGCTTCTCGTGCCGCTGAAGGTTGGTGGGACGCTGGCGTCTCCTTCGGTGTTGCCCGACCCCGTCGCGATGGTTGCGGGTACGGTGAAGCGGCTCGGCAGTACGGTTGGCGGGGCGGCAACCCTCGTCGGTGGGCTGCTGGGCGCGAATGGCGGGTCCGGCCAAAAGCAGGCAGCGACGAAATCGTCCGACCCGTGCGTCGTCAAGGTTATGAATGAACGGCAATCCGCGACGCCCAGCAAGTCGAGCGCCCCGGCGAAGACCGGCGGTGGAGAGACCAAGCCGTCATCCCCGATCCCCGATCCGGGCAAAGCGATCGAAAAGGGTTTGAAGGGTCTCTTTGGTCGATGAAACGGTTTTTTCGGGAAGCCCGCGCGGCTGAGGCCGGGCGGGTATTCCGTATAGAGCTGGATGGCCGGCCGGTCCGAACGCCCGCAAAGCACGCGCTAGAGGTGCCATGCGCGGCGCTTGCGGGGGCCATCGCATCCGAATGGCAAAGTCAGGGAGATGAGATCGATCTGAAATCGATGCCTCTGACGCAGCTCGCCAATTCAGCCGTTGATCGCGTGCGTCCGGCACGGGAGACGGTCATAGCAGAAGTGGCGGGTTATGGCGGGACCGATCTGTTGTGTTATCGGGTAGAGAATCCCGCCGATTTGCGTGAGCGGCAAGACCGGGCATGGCAACCGCTTCTGGACCGGTTCGCGGCGGAAATGGAAATCAATCTTTCCATTACACGTTCCCTCACTCCTGTGGAGCAACCGCAAGAATCGTTGCGGCGGCTTCTCGCGGCAGTCGCCGCTTGCGACGATTTCCGGCTGGCCGGTCTGTTATCCGCGACCGCGACTACCGGCTCCGTTGTTCTGGGTTTCGGGCTGGCGAAAGCGTGGATTGATGCGGATGAAGCGTGGGAACTGGCTTTTCTCGACGAGCTCTATCAGGAATCGATCTGGGGCGAGGATCGGGAGGCCGCGGAGCGCAGGGAGCACATCAGGCATACCATCGGCGACGCAGAGCGCTTTCTCACGCTTTCGGCCGGGCAGGCGGCCTGATGGACGTCGTTTCCGTCCGTGTGTTTATCGCGGGGCGCGTGCAAGGCGTCTGGTATCGCGCCTGGACGGTAAGAAGGGCCAAGAAGCTTGGCCTCGCAGGATGGGTCCGTAACCGCCGCGATGGCCGGGTGGAGGCGCTGTTCAGCGGCTCGGGCGACGCTGTGGAGCGAATGGTTGAGGATTGTCATTCCGGCCCGCCTGCCGCCAGAGTTGACCGGATTGAACGGTCACCGGCGGATGCGCCTGAGAGCGAAGAGTTCCATCAGCTTGGCGATGAGTAGGTGTTCAGGCGCGTTTCGCGGCCGAAAGTGTCCTCGAATGCGCCCCGCAGGGCGTGCGCGACTTCGTCCAACGTGGCGGTAACACCCAGGTCGACCAGGGACGTCACACCGTAATCGGAAATGCCGCAGGGGACGATGCCGTCAAAATGGCTCAAATCCGGCTCCACATTCAGCGATACGCCGTGATAGGCGACCCAGCGCCGGATCCGGACCCCGATCGCGGCGATTTTCTTTTCCCGTGCTACGCCGTCCACGGATTTTCCTGTTACCACCCATATGCCGACACGGCCCTCGCGTCGTTCACCCCGGACACCGAATTTGGCGAGTGTGGCGATCAGCCAGCTTTCGAGGTCATGGACATAGGCGCGCACATCCTCGGACCGGTTTTTCAGATCAAGCATCGCGTATCCCACGATCTGACCCGGTCCGTGATAGGTAAATTCGCCGCCGCGCCCTGTTTCGAATACCGGGAAACGGTCGGGATCGAGTAAATTCTCTCGTCTGGCGCTGGTCCCCGCGGTATATAGCGGCGGATGTTGCAGCAACCAGATGGTTTCCGCGCTATTTCCCTCTCGGATCGCGGCGGCAAGCGATTCCATACGGTTCAGGGCGTCTGGGTATGGGACCGGATTGCCCAATTCCTCAATCCAATTGACGGCCGATTGCGGATTGGTCATGTCTTTACTTGCGAATGGCATGGCAATTTGGTATTCCCCGCCGCCTAGAAGCTGATTTTGTTAAGCACTATACTATAGTTAGGCGGTCGTGGCGGAACTGGTAGACGCGCAGCGTTGAGGTCGCTGTGGGAGAGATCCCGTGGAAGTTCGAGTCTTCTCGACCGCACCAAATTCAGGGCCCGTAGCCTAGCGCACGGGCCCGATTTCTTTGTTGATTAGCCCTGTCCGGGGCGGGAGAGGGATGGCATGGCAACAGACGCCACAGCGATTGACACGCAGCCTTCCTCTGCGGAACAGGCGGCCGGGCTCGACCCTCAACTGGTACAGGACGTAACGCTATCCCTTGAGTACCAGCACCGGTTCGAATCACGTCTTCTGGTCGAGGCGCTGAACCCCGCGGAACTTGCCGACTTACTCCAGCTCTTGCGGGGCGATCTGCGCGAACGGTTTGTGGAATATCTTCGCCCCGATTTTGATCCGGCGGTGCTGCCGGAACTGGAAGAGGATATCCGGAACGACATCGCCGAGCAGCTGGGCACCAAGACGATCGCGCGTGCCATCGTACGGCTGGAATCGGATGACGCTTTATCCTTAATGACGTCTTTGACCGAGACGATGCAACGCAGCGTCATGCAGGCGGTGCCGTCGGAGCTGCGCGAATTGCTGGAAGAGGGGCTGGCATTCCCGGAAGAAAGCGCGGGCCGGTTGATGCAGCGGGATTTTGTCGCCGTGCCCGCTTTCTGGTCGGTTGGTGAGATTATCGATTTTATGCGTGAAGCGGATGATCTGCCGGCGGATTTTTACGATATTTTTGTTGTCGATCCGCGCCACCGCGCCATCGGTAAGGTACCGTTGAACCGGTTGTTGCGCAGCCAGCGGCCCGTTCGGATCAGCGAATTTATGATTGAGGATATCGTCACCGTGCCCGGCACGATGGATCAGGAAGATGTCGCCTTCCTGTTCGCCCAGCACGATCTTGTTTCCGCGCCTGTGGTGGACGATGTCGGCCGGCTGATCGGGACAATTCCCATCGATGATATTGTCGACGTCATCCATGAAGAGGCCGAAGAGGACATTATGGGCCTGGCCGGCGTCAAGAACGACGATTTGTATGCGGCGGTTCTGGAAACCGGACGGTCGCGCTTCTCCTGGCTGTTTCTCAATTTGATTACGGCGGTCCTGGCCTCGATCGTCATCGGGTTTTTTGAAGCCACGCTGGAACAGATTGTCATGCTTGCGGTGTTGATGCCGATCGTCGCGTCTATGGGCGGCAATGCCGGCACGCAGACCATGACCATTGCCGTCCGGGCGCTGGCGACGCACGAGCTGACGCCGGCGAACGCCATGCGGATCCTTGGAAAGGAAACACTGGTCGGGTGCTATAATGGCGCCGCCTTTGCAATCCTGATCGGGCTAGTTGTGTGGTTGTGGGCCGGCAGCTGGATGATCGGCGCCGTCATGGCCGCGGCGATGGTTGTTACGCTTATCCTGGCCGGGTTGGCCGGAATGTTGATCCCTCTTGGGCTCGATCGGACCGGAATCGACCCCGCCATTGCCTCCAGTGTTATCTTGACGACGGTCACCGATGTCGTTGCTTTTTCCGTCTTTCTTGGCCTCGCCGCCACGATTTTGTTGTGATCGGGCGCGTGCGGGTTTCCCACCTGATCGCTTTCGGCGCGGGGCTCGTCGCCCTGGCGCTGTTCTTTTTTCCGGATCCGGAGGGCAGCGCGGCCGGCAGCATGCGGACCGCCGCGGTCATGGTTTTGACCATCGGACTGCTGGCAACCGTGGCCTTGCCGGAATATCTCACCGTACTGGTGTTTTTCTTTCTTTGCCTGGTAATCGCCATTGCGCCGCCCGAGGTGGTGTTCTCGGGGTTTCTTTCCGGCGCGGTCTGGCTGGTATTCGGCGGAATGATTCTCGGCGTCGGGATCGAGGCGACAGGCCTCGGCAAGCGCCTGGCCGGCTATATCGACAGATTATTCGGGAAATCCTATTTCCGGATCATCGCCGGAACGGTCTTCATTATGTGTCTGCTGGCGTTCCTGATGCCCTCGTCCGTGGGGCGGGTGACGATCATGTTGCCCATTATTATCGCGCTTGCGGACAGGCTGGGTTTCGGACCCGACAGTAACGGCCGGGCCGGGCTTATTCTGGCCGTGGGCGTCGGAACACTGACACCGACTTTCGCGATATTGCCGGCGTCCGTCCCAAACGTCGTTATGGCGGGCGCGGCGGAGGCGATTTACGGCATCAAATTCACTTACACCGAATACCTCGCTCTTCATTTTCCGGTGATCGGGCTGGTCACCATGCTGGCCTTGCCGGTTTTTATCGCCATTCTGTTTCCCGACAGGATCAAGACCGAGGCAGCGCCACCGGAACCCGCTGAATTGAAGCGTGACGAGGCCCGGCTTATCGGCGTGCTTGTCGTGGCGCTGGGATTCTGGGCGACGGACAGTATTCACGGTGTTTCTCCCGCCTGGGTCGCGCTGGGCGCCGGTATTTTCTGCGCTCTGCCGGGGGCGGGCATTATGCCGAAGGGACCGCTTCTGTCGTATATGAATTTTGGACCGTTTCTGGTGCTCGCCGGGGTTATCGGCGTGGGGGCGGTCGTGACCCATACGGGGTTAGGCGCGCTTCTCGGCGGACATCTGATTTCCGTCATTGGGCTGGGGAAGGGGACCGGTTTGGGTACTTTCGCCTCCGTTATCGGGCTCGGCTGGCTGTTGGAGCTTGTCACTACCCTGCCGGGGCAGCCGGCGATCATGACGTCATTTGGCGAAACGCTGGCGACGGCGACGGGGTGGCCCCTGAACGCGGTTCTGATGGCTCAGGCACCCGCCTGGGCGATGGTAATGTTTCCCTATCAGGCGCCGCCTCTGGTGGCGACACGGGCGATTTCCGGGCTTCCGGTAAGCAAGTTTATCCGGCTTCTGTTTCCAATGGCCATATTCGGATGGTTTGTAATGGTGCCGCTGCAATGGCTCTGGTGGCGATTTATTGACTATTTGCCTTGAAATCGGTGCCGGTTAAGAAATCAGAAACCGGCTGCGTGACATTATCTGCCCGTTCGGCGAAGGCGTAATTGAAGCCCTGAAAACGGGCTTTGTCGTGAGGCAGGAGAAGATGCTGGACCGTCAATCCCGTTATCTGCTTGATAATGTCAGTGTCATTGTTATTGATGACAATCCGCACATGCGGAGCCTGATTCTCAGTATTCTGCACTCGCTGGGTGTCGAAAAAATCTCTGATTCCGGAGATGCGCAGGAAGGGTACCAGCGATTACAGAATTTTGAGGCGGATGTTCTGATCGTCGATTGGGATATGAAACCGATGTCGGGGCTGGATTTTGCGAATATGGTGCGCAAGGATGAAGACAGTCCGAACCCCTATGTCCCGATCATTATGTTGTCCGGGGCGACCGAATATGAACATGTCCTTCAGGCCCGCGACGCCGGCGTGAACGAATTTGTTGTCAAACCGCTTTCGGCGAAGACATTGTTCGACCGGATTACCTCCATTATCGATAATCCGCGCCCCTTCGTGAAAAACGAACATTATTTTGGTCCGTGCCGCCGGCGCCGGGATCTGGGCCCGCCAGAGGGGATTCAGGAACGCCGCGCGGATGAAACCGCCAAAGAAGCCGTGGGACAGGATTGATGGCCGATATTCAGTTTATCAAACCGCCAAATGCGCTTCGCAAGGTCAAGGTGGGACAAGGCGAGGCACTCCTGGACCCGTTCCTTATCCGCCGGGCGGAAACCGCGGTCGCCGCTTTGCGTGACGATGACGGGAACTGGGGCACTGACGAATTTGACCAAATGGATGAGGCGCTGGCGCGGTTGGAAAAATCGGGCAACGACCTTGCCGGGCTTCGTGCGCTGCATCGAAACCTGATGGATCTCCGGGCCCAGGCGGCAAGCTATGGTTACGCGCTTTTGGGTGATATCGCCGGTAAAGCCATGGAATTTTCGCATCTTCGCAAATCTCTCGATGAGAATGACCTGGCCATCCTCCGGGTCTTTCTGTCCGCGATGCGGGCAATTCATAAAGAAAGACGCGCTGGAGATGGCGGGCCCCTGGGGCGGGATTTGTTTGACTGCCTGGCGGCGCTGGCCGATAGCGGTCCAGAATAAATCGGGTATGCCACGCGATCGGGTGAGGTTGCGTGCTTTCACCGGATCGTCACAATGGGGCCATGACGGTTCACCTCGTGAAGATGGCGGTCGGGATTGAAAGCCTCGATCACTTGATGCGTATTCAAAAAGAACGCCGTGCCGGCAATAACGGGATACTCCGTCATCTGACCCGGAATGCGCCGAGACGTTCAGTCGAAGTCCTTGATGGCGGGTCGATTTTCTGGATCATCAAGGGGTATATCCGGGCGCGGCAACGTATCACCGGATTTGCGGATGCTGTCGGCCGCAACGGCAAGCCGCGTTGCGCGATATTGCTTGATCCCGGATTGAAACGCGTTGAATTGACGCCTCATAAACCGATACAGGGGTGGCGCTATATGGAGGACGCGGCGGCGCCGGGGGATATCGGAAACGCAAAAGGAAAGGCGATTGACGGGTTGCCTGAGGAAATGGCCGCGGAACTTAAATCGTTGGGGTTGATCTGACGGTTGTCAGCCTTTCAGCAACGCCTGCATTTTGATATCGGTGTTGGCGAGGTCCGCGGCGGCAACCTGTTTTCCCGCCTGCATCAGCCGCTTCCCGAAGCGCAAATCGCGCGTGCTGTTGACTGATATCGCGCCGACGATCACGCCGTCTTTCAGATAGAACTCAACGAATTCATTTGCCGATTTGTCGCCACGCGTCGCGGTTTCGTCCCATTCCTCCGGCAGACCGATCATCTGGATGTTGGCGTCGAACTGATCCGACCAGAACCAGGGGATTTCCGAATAGGGCGCGCCCGCATCAAGCATTGATTTCCCGGCATTGATGCCCTGATTCATGGCGTTTTCCCAGCTTTCCAGCCTGATACGACGCCCCAGAAGTCCGTTCGGGTGGTTTGTGACATCGCCTGCGGAAAAAATGTCCGGGTCCGAGGTTCGGCAAAATTCATCGACGACAATACCGTTATCGACTTCCAGCCCGGCTTCTTCCGCCAGCTCTACATTCGGGAGGACGCCGATGCCGATGACCACGATGGAACAATCGATTGCCGATCCATCGGAAAGAATTGCTCTGGAGACCGCGCCGCCGCCTTCCAGTTTTTCCACGCCGGTATTCAGCCGGACATCAACACCCTTGGCACGGTGGAAT
>Ga0181579_10003727_pt1 | contig 12009 bp, 10 predicted proteins | sample 071ome_24_FD_132996 | JGI IMG/M metagenome (GOLD analysis project Ga0181579, IMG submission 132996) | Coastal salt marsh microbial communities from the Groves Creek Marsh, Skidaway Island, Georgia - 071402CT metaG (megahit assembly) | ecosystem: Environmental > Aquatic > Marine > Intertidal... | reverse complement strand
TTTTCCATGTTGCCGTATTGCACATCGCCCGTCTGCGCCATGAATCCGTCAATCACACGGTGAAAGCACACATTGTCATACTGACCAGAGCGCGCCAATTCCTGCATGCGGATACAGTGATTTGGAGCAATATCAGGCAGCAGTTCGATCACAACTGTTCCGTCCTTAAGCTCCATTAGGATTGTGTTTTCTGGGTCTTTATACTTGGCCATCGGGCGCTCCTATCTGAATTCTTGGGCAATACCTAAAGTCCTTTGGCATTTAGGACAAGATGCAGCATTGACCAATTTCCCAAAACACGCGATCTAGCGCGCAATGGAATGACGAAAATAGGTGGCATTATGGGCTGGAAAACACTGGATGACATGGAATTGGCGGGCAAACGCGTTTTAACGCGCGTTGATATCAATGTGCCGATGCAGGATGGTCAGGTGACGGACGCCACCCGCATCGAAAAAATTGCCCCTACTGTGCGCGATATTTTGGCCGCGGGTGGGACACCAATCCTATTAGCCCATTTCGGACGCCCCAAAGGCGAACGCTTGGACGGGATGAGCTTGCGCCATTTGGTGCCAGCACTGGAACAATACCTGTCAGTCCCCGTTTTGTTTGTGGCAGATTGCGTTGGGCCCGCCGCAGCAGCGGCGATCGGGGCGGCCCAAACGGGTCAGGTTGTTTTGTTGGAAAACACCCGTTTTTACAAAGACGAGGAAAAGAATGACACCGATTTTGCCGATCAATTGGCGGCTTTGGGCGATATATATTGCAATGATGCCTTCTCGGCCGCGCACCGCGCACATGCCTCAACTGAAGGAGTGGCGCGTCGCCTACCCGCCTGTGCAGGTCGTTTGATGCAGGCCGAACTCAGCGCGCTAGAGGCGGCGCTTGCGACCCCAAAACGTCCCGTTGTTGCTGTGGTCGGGGGCGCGAAAGTCTCAACCAAATTAGAGTTGTTGGGAAATTTGGTGGCCAAGGTAGATTATTTGGTGATTGGGGGTGGTATGGCAAATACCTTCCTTGCCGCGCAGGGCGTAGATGTTGGCAAATCACTGGCCGAACATGACATGACGGGCACCGCTACGGAAATTATGGCCAAGGCCGCGGGTGAAAATTGCAAAATCATTCTGCCGCGTGATGTGGTCGTTGCCCTCAAATTCGCCGCGAATGCGGCAAACGAAACAGTGGCCGCCGATGCATGCCCCGCGGATGCAATGATCCTGGATGCAGGACCAGAGAGTGTTGCGCAAATCACAGATGTGTTCAAATCGGCAAAAACCCTGATTTGGAACGGACCTTTGGGTGCCTTTGAAATCGAACCCTTTGATCGGGCCACAAACGCCGCTGCCGCTGTTGCCGCGCAACTGTCGCAATTAGGTGATTTGATTTCTGTGGCTGGTGGGGGTGACACAGTTGCCGCATTGAATAAGGCCGAGGCAGCAAATAAGTTTACCTACATCTCAACCGCTGGCGGCGCGTTTTTAGAATGGATGGAGGGTAAAACTCTCCCGGGTGTCGCGGCACTTAATCAGTAGGGTTGCACGTTATGAAACGGATTGGTCTTGTTGCATTTGGATGCATCGAATTTTTTGGCTTGGGTGTTTATGCAACGGCGCAAATGATGTCAGGCCACTCAGGTCATCACATGAACCATGGTGGAAATGGAAACTACCAACACGATGAAGTGAACATACCGATGCTCAACGACAAGAACACAACTCAAGACGAGGTCGCGCACATGCGCACCCTATTCCAACGCCACTCTTCTATCACGCGTGACGTGAAAAACATTGAAAACGGGATCATCACCACCACCCTGTCTGATGCCCCTAAAGTTGCCGAAGCCTTGATCAACCACGTCGCCGAAATGATCACCCGCGTGGAACAGGGCGATAACCCCGAAGTCCCGATCCAAAGCCCGACCCTCTTGATCCTATTCGAACAAGGTGAAAGTATTGAAACAGACATCGAAATCGTGGAAAACGGCATAATCGTAACGCAAACCTCGGATAATGGCGATGTGGTTGCCGCCCTACAAAAACATGCGGACGAAGTGTCAGATTTAGCGGAGCGCGGCATGGTCGCCGTTCACGAACAAATGATGAAGGCGCACCACAGGGGATAAGCCACCAAAAAACTTCATCCAATGATAGCGCAACCAGAATTGCGCACCGCGCCTTATGTCGATAGTACCAAAGAAAAGTACCGATGTAGGACGTTTTCATGAGCCAAGACACCAGATCCCAACAATTCGACCGTATCAAATCCGCCCCTGGATTTATTGCAGCCTTGGATCAATCTGGTGGATCAACGCCAAAGGCACTGAAACTTTATGGTGTTGATGAAACGGAATATTCCGGCGACGGCGAAATGTTCGATCTGATCCACCAAATGCGCTCGCGCATCATGACATCCTCTGCATTCAATGGGGATCGTGTTTTGGGCGCAATCCTGTTTGAAATGACCATGGACCGCGATGTCGAGGGCACACCTGCCGCCGATTACCTTTGGAATACTTGTGGCGTTGTGCCGTTTCTTAAGGTGGACAAAGGATTGGCAGACCCGGAAAACGACACGCGCATTTTGAAACCCATGCCTGATCTGGATGCGCTTTTGGAACGTGCTGTTGAAAAGAACATCTTTGGCACAAAAATGCGCTCAGTCATTGATGGGGCCAATGATGCAGGAATCGCCGCTGTTGTGGATCAGCAATTCGACATCGGCATTCAGATTTTGGGCCACGGCCTGATCCCGATGATCGAACCCGAGGTGACCATCAGCATTGCAGATAAGGCCGAAGCGGAACAAATCCTGCATGATCATATTTTGCGCCGTCTGAATACCCTGTCAGACGATCAAAACGTCATGCTGAAGCTAACTCTGCCAGAGGTTTCAAATCTATATGCGGATTTGGCCGATCACCCGCGCGTTTTGCGTGTAGTTGCCCTATCAGGGGGATATGCGATGGATGAAGCAAACGCACGTTTGTCCAAGAACCGCGATATGATCGCAAGCTTTTCACGGGCATTGACCGAAAAACTAAATGCCAAGCAAAGCGATAATGAATTCGACACAGCCTTGAATGGCGCGATTGAGAGCATTTATCGGGCGTCAATCGCCAACTAAACCTTTGGATAGGGTATAGATTCAAAAGACCCGCCTGGATTTTGCGGTTTTTTTATTTTTCGACCCAATAGGGGATTCACAAAACGAATCACCTGTGACATACTCGAGGTATAACATTTAAAGCCCTAGAAAAGGGCTGAGGCAGTCCATGAGCAACAAAAGTACACTTCCCTGGGGCATGATTGCAGGCATCGCATTTGCAATGGCCTTAGGGATGTACTTTACCTTTGCTGCGGTTCAGGGCGACTATGGATTATTCCGACGTGCAGAAATTTTGAACGAAGCCGCCAAACTGGAAACCGAACTGGCTGGCCTTCATGCTGAAATCGCATCTTTGGAAAATCTGACGCGGCGCATGTCCGATGATTACCTTGATATTGATCTATTGGATCAGCAATCACGCGACATCCTTGGGCAAATCCGTGCAGACGAAATCATTATTCGTTAAAACGTCTGCCATTCAGGCGTCCACGGGAACCCGATTTGTTTTTGCCTCCTTTCCTTATGCATGGTCGATATAGAGCGATAATACAGCTTGGACCTGTTAGTATTGGTGCGGCGCATAAAATCACAGCCATCCACCAAAATTAAAATTCTCTATTTCTCGGCTTAAACCATCGGCTTCATTGCCATTTTTGCATAGCTGTCATGCAAGCAAACTTTTTCCTCGCTCTTTTTCAATTTTTGCTTTAATAGATAGTTTAACGCTAAACTATTTTTTATGAGGTGTTTTTATGGCCGCTAAAAAAGCCGCAGCCAAGCCAAATGTATCGGCGGATGAGCTGAAGACCTACTACCGCGATATGTTGTTAATCCGACGCTTCGAAGAAAAAGCTGGGCAATTATACGGAATGGGTCTGATTGGTGGATTTTGTCACCTCTACATCGGACAAGAGGCTGTTGTTGTTGGCCTAGAATCTGTCGCCGAAGAAGGGGACAAGCGGGTCACATCTTATCGCGATCATGGTCATATGCTGGCCTGTGGGATGGATGCAAATGGCGTTATGGCCGAATTAACAGGACGCGAGGGCGGCTATTCCAAAGGGAAAGGCGGCTCGATGCACATGTTTAGCAAGGAAAAACAATTCTACGGTGGTCACGGCATCGTTGGTGCGCAGGTGCCACTGGGTGCCGGATTAGCGTTTGCGGACAAATACTTGGACAATGGGCGCGTGACCTTCACCTATTTTGGGGATGGTGCGGCTAACCAAGGGCAGGTGTACGAAACCTTCAATATGGCGGCCCTTTGGTCTCTGCCCGTTGTTTTTGTGATTGAAAACAACCAATACGCAATGGGCACGGCGCAGGCGCGCTCCACCTCGACTGAGGATATTCACACACGTGGCAAACCCTTTGGCATCCCAGGCGAGGCCGTTGATGGCATGGATGTTCTGGCTGTCAAAGCCGCAGGTGCCAACGCCGTTGCACATTGCCGGTCTGGCAAGGGTCCTTATATTTTGGAAATCAAAACCTATCGCTATCGTGGCCATTCCATGTCAGATCCTGCGAAATATCGCACCCGCGAAGAGGTGCAGAAAATGCGCGACGAACGCGACCCAATTGAAAATGTGCGTGTCATGCTGGTCGACGGCGGCCATGCATCCGAAGATGATTTGAAAGCGATCGATAAAGAGATCAAAGAAACCGTCAACGCATCAGCAGAATTTGCCAAAACAAGCCCAGAGCCCGCCTTGGACGAGCTTTGGACAGATATCTACGCATAAGGAGACGACAAGAGATGGCAACCGAAATTCTTATGCCCGCCCTGTCCCCAACGATGGAAGAAGGAACGCTTGCAAAGTGGCTCGTAAAAGAAGGAGATAAAGTCGCCTCTGGTGATATAATCGCCGAAATTGAAACCGATAAGGCTACAATGGAGTTCGAAGCGGTGGATGAAGGCACGATTGGAAAATTGCTGATTGCCGAAGGCACCGAAGGCGTCAAGGTCAACAGCCCAATTGCCATCCTTCTTGAGGATGGCGAAGATGTCTCTGCCGTTGGTGCGGCGGCGTCATCTGCTCCTGCAGAAGACGAAGGCGATAAGGTGGCCGCACCAGCTGCGGCTCCCGCAGCGGCTGTCGCCTCCGCCGCCGCTCCAGCACTCGTCGTTTCAAACGCCTCACCGGATTGGCCTGCGGATACCCCGATGAAACAGCAAACCGTGCGCGAAGCCCTGCGGGACGCTATGGCCGAGGAAATGCGCCGCGATGAAACCGTCTATCTAATGGGCGAAGAGGTCGCGGAATATCAAGGGGCCTACAAAGTGTCCCAAGGCTTGCTGGATGAATTTGGATCGCGCCGTGTTATTGACACACCAATCACCGAACACGGGTTTGCAGGGATCGCAACAGGTTCTGCCTTCGCAGGTTTGCGTCCGATTGTGGAATTTATGACCTTTAACTTTGCAATGCAGGCGATTGACCACATCATCAATTCAGCTGCCAAAACGCTCTACATGTCGGGCGGACAAATGGGCGCCCCCATGGTGTTTCGCGGTCCAAACGGTGCCGCCGCGCGCGTCGGTGCACAACACTCTCAGGATTATGCAGCATGGTACGCACAGGTCCCAGGTCTCAAGGTTGTGATGCCCTATTCCGCAGCCGATGCAAAAGGTTTGATGAAAACCGCTATTCGAGATGACAACCCTGTAATCTTCCTCGAAAACGAAATCCTATATGGGCGCAGCTTTGATGTCCCTTCCATGGATGATTTCACCATTCCGTTTGGCAAGGCGCGGATTTGGCGTGAAGGCAGCGACGTGACAATCGTCTCCTTTGGGATCGGCATGCAATATGCACTTGAGGCCGCAGATAAGCTTGAGGCAGATGGTATCGCTGCCGAAGTGATCGACCTGCGCACATTGCGCCCCATCGATTATGACACAGTGATCGCCTCCATCATGAAAACAAACCGCTGCGTGACTGTCGAAGAGGGGTGGCCCGTCGGTTCCATCGGCAACCATTTGTCCGCAACGATTATGGAACGTGCCTTTGATTACTTGGACGCTCCTGTTTTGAACTGCACAGGCAAAGATGTTCCAATGCCCTATGCTGCAAATCTAGAACGCCATGCTTTGATCACAACTGATGAAGTTATCGCCACCGTGAAACAAGTGACGTATCGCTAAGGAATTTTGACATGCCTATTGAAATTTTAATGCCCGCCCTGTCCCCGACTATGGAAGAAGGCACACTTGCAAAATGGCTTGTGAAAGAGGGCGATAAAGTTTCCTCTGGAGATATCATTGCCGAAATCGAAACTGATAAGGCTACCATGGAATTCGAGGCCGTGGACGAAGGCACGCTTGGCAAAATCATCGTGCCCGAAGGCAGCGAAGGCGTCAAAGTCAATGCCCTGATTGCAGTCTTGCTAGAAGATGGAGAACAGGCCTCAGATGCGGTGCTGACATCTGTACCCGCAGATGACGCGGGCGATAAGGCGGCCGCGACAGCGGTCTCCACAGAACGCGCCACACTCACAACGGCCCTTACCCCTGTGGCATCCGCGGCGTTAGATGGGACGCGCATTTTCGCCTCTCCTCTGGCACGCCGTATTGCGGCCGAAAAAGGTCTTGATCTTTCTGCGCTTAAGGGCTCAGGACCGCACGGTCGAATTGTGAAGGCCGATATTTTGGCCGCTGACAGTGCCCCAGCGAAACCCGCTCCCGCCGCAATCGCCGCCGAAACACCCGCACCTGCGCCCTCGGTTTCCTCGGATACCATTGCAAAAATCTATGCAGACCGTGAATTTACGGAAATTCCACTGGATGGGATGCGTAAAACAATTGCGGCGCGTCTGACAGAGGCAAAACAAACCATCCCGCATTTCTATCTGCGCCGTGATATCAAAATCGACAATTTGCTCAGCTTCCGTGTGCAACTGAACAAACAGCTTGAAGCACGTGGGGTGAAACTATCGGTCAATGATTTCATTATCAAGGCCTGCGCCCTTGCCTTACAAACTGTGCCTGCGGCAAACGCAGTTTGGGCTGGTGATCGTGTTCTACAACTCACCCCCTCTGATGTGGCAGTTGCCGTCGCGATTGAGGGGGGATTGTTCACCCCGGTGCTTAAGGATGCAGAGCAAAAATCGCTATCAACCCTCTCTGCCGAAATGAAAGATCTGGCAACGCGTGCACGTTCGAAAAAACTTGCTCCGCATGAATATCAGGGCGGAAGTTTTGCGATTTCGAATTTGGGCATGTTTGGCATCGATAATTTCGACGCGGTCATTAACCCACCCCATGGCGCAATTTTGGCGGTTGGTGCAGGTGTCAAGAAACCTGTCATTGATGACGAAGGCCAAGTCAGCGTTGCAACAGTGATGTCCGTAACACTTTCCGTCGATCACAGGGTGATTGATGGCGCAATGGGAGCGGAAGTACTTCAGGCAATTGTAGACAATCTTGAAAACCCAATGGGAATGTTGGCATAAATGAAAAAACGTGCCTTTGGGCTCGTTTTTTTATTGGCCTATGTAATGATCCATCGACACCGATGGTGTCGCGCAGCCAGATTCTCCCACAATCTTCGCGGGCACACCTGCTACTGTTTTCTTGGCAGGTACATCATGCAATACTACTGATCCTGCGGCGATGCGGCTGCACATACCCACAGTGATGTTACCCAAAACCTTGGCACCTGCGCCGATCAGGACCCCATCGGCGATCTTTGGGTGGCGATCCCCATCATCTTTGCCAGTCCCGCCCAAGGTGACCGCGTGAAGCATTGAAACATTGTTTCCAACCACTGCTGTTTCACCAATCACAATAGAATGAGCGTGATCAATCATGATCCCTTCTCCCATTTTGGCCCCTGGGTGAATATCAACACCGAACATTTCGGAAATGCGCATTTGGAACATCTGCGCCATATCCTTGCGTTCGTGCTGCCACAGCCAATGGGCAATGCGATAGGCCTGAACCGCTTGGAACCCCTTGAAATATAGGAGAGGCTGCAAAAAGCGATGGCAGGATGGGTCACGCTCATAAACCGCAACGATATCCGCACGCGCGGCCATCGCCAGACTTGCATCCGCCGCATAGGCCTCATCACAGATTTCACGCAAAATTTGTTCAGACATTTCGCTTGAGGCAAGCTTGGTTGCAATGCGATAGGCCAAGGCCTCTTCAATCGAAGAATGATGTAGAACGCAGGTATGCACAACACCGCCCAACAGGGGTTCATTTTCTACTACTTCGTGGGCTTCATTGATCAAGCGATCCCAAACAGGATCCAAACCGATCACAGAGGACTGAACATTTTCCATGTTTCTGACACCTTTTCGCGCTTAACCCGTGGGTTTCATCCTTTGTTCGTTGGCTAATAAACTAATGTTTTAATTGCAAACTACAAGTCTGGTCTTTGTCTATTCATATGTTGAAGTTCGGATTTGATCCGCGCAATGACACCCAGTGCACGTTCAAATGCGGCCAAGGTTTCAGGTTCACTGATCCATGTTAACCCCGCTAAGGGTGCCGACGTATGAAACAAGGTCGAAGAAATCGAACCCATCCCAAATCTAAATCTGGGATGGTTCCGAAGAAATTTTTTCCGATATTTATCCGCAATAGACGCCTGTGTCAGAACGTCCAAACAGGCCTATTCGTTGTTCTGTGCAGCAAAACGCGCCAACATATCCAGATCTTCGATTTGGATCGCCCTCATCCCATCTTCAAAACGGCTACGATACCCAGACCATAGGCCTTTGAAATTTGGGAAACTTCGATTGAAATGTGCCTGTCCTGCAGGTCCAAATCATGCATTGTGATGTGCGCGTTGATATGGACAGTCAAAAAATAAAGTGATTAATGTCTTGTTAGGTTCAAAATCCCAATCGCGCCATTTAAGGACAAGTTACCCAATGATTTTAGAAATTTACTTGATCACTCCAAGCGACTGAATTTTGATCCAATAAGTGAGCCGTGGACAAAATTCCAAGCTGCCCGAGGTGGCGTCGAAAGGCGCCGCCTGTGAGGCAGGCAGCGCATTGCCAATCTGACGATTGGCTGGGTGTTGAAAACTATTGGATCAAATTTAAATCGCTTGGACGTAAGATGTTGATCTTATCAAACCAGATCATGCCTCCGCGATTAATTATTCGACTGCGCTTCGATCTTGCGCCATGCGGCAACGTTGCGATTGTGTTCGGCCAGCGTTTTGGCAAAGGCGTGTCCCCCCGTGCCATCGGCGACAAAGAAGATATAATCTGTTGCCTCGGGATTAAGCGCCGCTTCAATCGCAGCGCGGCCGGGGTTCGCGATGGGTGTGGGGGGTAGTCCGCGAATTTTATAGGTGTTCCACGGTGTTTCGAGATCCAATTCACTGCGCCGCAAACCGCGTCCCAAAACGCCCTCACCCCGTGTAATGCCATAAATCACCGTCGGGTCCGTCTGTAGCGGCATAGCGCGGTTCAAACGGTTCACAAAAACGCTGGACACAATGCGGCGTTCCTCAGGAACAGAGGTTTCCTTTTCAATGATGGATGCCAAAATCAACGCCTCGGACTTATTGGCTAGAGGCAGATCCTCTGCACGTGCATCCCATGCGGCATTCAGGATATCAGCCTGACGCGCAACCATACGGTTCACGACCTCCTGTCGCGTTTCAGCCCGTTGCAATTCATAGGAATATGGGGACAGCATCCCTTCGGCGGGTACATCGCCTATATCGCCGCGCAAATAATCGATCCCCTTTAGTGTTTCGATAATTTGCCAATTGGTCACACCCTCGGCCATTGCAATGCGATGACGGGCATCCCCACGCTCTAACACAGGCGCAAATTCTGTTGGACGCGCCTCACCCAATTTATACGATGCGATATCAACCAATCGTTCGGTCGCAGGATCCAATTCGCGCAGCTGCACCGTGGTTGAGGCAACCCCGATGCGATAGACAATCTCAGATCCGCAGGTGTTCGCCCCGCCACGGGTCACGATATCCGTCACCTCGGCCATCGATGCGCCCGCAGGGATCAGGAAACTACCCGCCTTCAGGCGTGTGGTTTTTTCCTCATACCGTGCGCCGATGCGCAAAAACGCGGCACTTTGCACAGCACCTTGCTCTGCCAAGCGATCTGCGGTCTCACGAAAATACGCACCCGAAGGCACGCGAAAACACATGGATGCCTCAAGCGGGCCTTGCGCTGCATATTGCCCCTTGGCCCAGATGCCCAAACCACCCATGACCAAGAACATAACAATCAGCAGCGTCAAACCGTTTGAGGCAGCAGCACGCCACATTAAGAAACGCGTCCCAACAATAGGCTGGCGTTTGTGCCCCCAAATCCGAATGAGTTTGACAACGCATAGTTGATTTCACGCTCACGCTTTGCATTCGGGGCCAAATCAACAGGGGTTTCAACGGCCACATTGTCCAAATTGATCGTGGGCGGCGCCACCTGATCGCGGATCGCAAGGATGGTGAAGATCGCCTCAATCGCGCCTGCGGCCCCCAATAGGTGGCCTGTGGCGGATTTTGTTGATGTCATGGTCAATTTACCAGCGGCATCGCCCATCATGCGTTCCACGGCACCCAGTTCGATAACATCGGCCATGGTCGATGTGCCATGTGCGTTGATGTAATCCAATGCAGATGGCTCAAGCCCCGCTTTGGCAAGGGCCGCACGCATCGCGCGTTCGCCGCCCTCTCCGTCTTCAGATGGGGCTGTGATATGATAAGCGTCACCAGATAGGCCATACCCCAGAACCTCGGCATAAATTTTTGCACCGCGCGCTTTTGCGTGTTCATATTCTTCCAACACAACAATGCCTGCGCCTTCGCCCATCACAAACCCATCTCGGTCCGCATCATACGGGCGTGATGCCTTATCAGGTTCATCTGCGCGTTTTGTTGACAGCGCCTTACACGCATTGAAACCCGCGATCCCGATTTCACAAATCGCGGCTTCTGCACCGCCTGCAACCATCACATCTGCGTCTGAGGTCATGATCAAACGTGCCGCATCACCAATCGCGTGCGCACCCGTTGAACAAGCGGTCACAACTGAGTGGTTCGGACCCTTAAACCCGTGTTTGATGCTGACCTGACCAGAAATCAGGTTGATCAATGCGCCTGGAATAAAGAAAGGAGAAACACGCCGTGGGCCTTTTTCCTTGATCAATAGGGATGTTTCCGCAATCGACTGCAAACCACCGATTCCCGAGCCAATCATAACGCCGGTCCGTAAACGGTCTTCTTCTTCCTCTGGTGACCAGCCAGAATCACGCACCGCCATTTCGGCCGCCGCAATTCCATACAGAATGAAGTCATCCACTTTACGGCGTTCTTTGGGTTCCATCCAATCATCTGGATTAAAGGTTCCGTCCGTTCCATCACCATAAGGAATTTCACAGGCATATTTTGTCGTCACATTCGATGCATCAAAATGCGTGATCGGACCTGCACCTGATTGACCATCCAATAGACGTGTCCATGTTTCTTCTACACCTGACGCAAGTGGTGTAACCAACCCTAATCCTGTAACGACGACGCGACGCATCTGACTGCCCCTTTATTTCCAAAAATGCTCTCATGCCCGTATAGGCGGTTTTGGGTCTTCAAGCAAGCATACGCTGATTCAAAAACACCCCCTTAAAACGCAAAAAACCCCTGCAAAGCAGAGGTTTTAAACGGTTCTGAAACTGCGAAACTATGCAGCTTCTGAGATGAACTTAACCGCGTCACCAAATGACTGGATGTTCTCTGCGGCGTCATCAGGAATTTCAATTCCGAATTCTTCTTCGAATGCCATAACAAGCTCAACAGTGTCCAAACTGTCTGCGCCAAGATCATCAATGAAAGAAGCATTGTCGACAACTTTGTCTTCGTCTACGCCTAGGTGCTCTACAACAATTTTCTTTACGCGGTCTGCGATATCGCTCATCGT
>Ga0181579_10003724_pt1 | contig 12014 bp, 10 predicted proteins | sample 071ome_24_FD_132996 | JGI IMG/M metagenome (GOLD analysis project Ga0181579, IMG submission 132996) | Coastal salt marsh microbial communities from the Groves Creek Marsh, Skidaway Island, Georgia - 071402CT metaG (megahit assembly) | ecosystem: Environmental > Aquatic > Marine > Intertidal... | reverse complement strand
TTGGCGCGGATGGGGGCGGAGGTGATCGTCAATGGGCGCACGGACGACGGGGTCGAGCGGGCGATGGACGCGGTGCTGCAGGTCGCGCCGACCGGGGCGATCCATGGGATGGCCGCCGATCTTTCGGATGCCGAGGGCTGCGAGGCGATGATCTTCGCGTTTCCCAAGATCGACATTCTGGTGAACAATTTCGGCATCTACGGCCCGACCGACTTCTTCGATATCAAGGATGAGGATTGGCAAGGCCTGTTCGACGCCTATGTGATGAGCGGGGTGCGCCTGACCCGGTCCTATCTGAAGGACATGCTGACCTTTAATGACTGGGGAAGGGTGGTCTTCGTTTCCAGCGAGTCGGCGATCTTCGTGCGGCGGGAGATGGTGCATTACGGTATGACCAAGTCGGCGCAGCTGGTGATCGCCCGGGGCGCGGCGGAAACCACCAAGGGCACCAACATCACCGTCAATTCGGTGCTGCCGGGACCGACATGGGTCGAGGCCCAGACCGAGCGGCTGAGCGCCCGCGCCGAGGCCCAGTGCACCACGGTGGAGGATCTGAAACGCCGTACCTCCACCGAGCGCCGGCCGTCCTCGCTGATCCAGCGCTATGCCTCGACCGAGGAGATCGCCAATCTGATCTGCTATGTTTGCTCCAAGGCCTCGAGCGCCACCAACGGCGCGACCTTGCGCGCCGATGGGGGTATCGTCACCAATCCGTTCTGATCGGGCGCGGTCTCGCGTCGCGATCTCGGCCCTTGCCTCGGGAGGCACTCATGTTCGACACGCTTATTCCGACCACCCTGGTCGGCAGTTATCCGCAACCCGCCTGGCTGGTCGACAAGGAGGTGCTGCTGGGCAACGGTCCGCCTCGGGTGCGGATGCGCGAGGTTTGGCGGCCCGCCGAGGAACGACTGGAGGAGGCCCAGGACGACGCCACCCTGGTGGCGCTGCACGATCAGGAACGCGCCGGCATCGATATCGTCGGCGATGGCGAGGTCCGGCGCGAGAGCTATTTCAACCATTTCGCCAACGCGCTCGGCGGCATCGACCTTGACGAGCCGGGGGTCGTGCCGGGCCGTAGCGGCAAGCCCACGGTGGTGCCGCGCGTGGTCGGGCCGATCAAGCGCACCAAGCCGGTCCAGGTGCGCGATGTCGCCTTTCTGCGCGCTCATACCGACAAGCCGATCAAGGTCACCATTCCTGGCGCCTTCACCATGGGCAAGATGGCCAAGGACGAGTATTACGACGACCCCGTGGCGCTCACCATGGCCTATGCCGAGGCGCTGAACCAGGAAGTCCTGGAAATGAAGGCCGCCGGCGCCGACGTCATTCAGATCGACGAGCCGCACATGCAGGCGCATCCCAAGGACTCGGCGCGCTACGGCATCCAGGCGATCGACCGCGCACTGGAGGGGGTCGAGGGGCCGACCATCGTTCATGTCTGCTTCGGCTATGCCTATGTGACGAGCAGCAAGCCATCGGGCTATTCCTTCCTGCCGGAATTCGATGCCTGCAAGGCCACCGCGATCTCCATCGAGGCCGCCCAGCCGAGGCTGGATCCGGCGATTATCGAGCGGCTGCCGACCAAGAAGATCATGTTCGGCGCCATTGATCTCGGCAGCGAGGAGGTGGAAACACCGGAAGTGGTGGCCGAACGCCTGCGCGGCGCGCTCCGGCATATCCCGGCGGAGCGGCTGATCGCGGCGCCGGATTGCGGCATGAAGTACCTGCCTCGGGATGTCGCCTACGGCAAGCTTCAGGCGCTGGCGCGCGGGGCGGCGATCGTTCGCTCCGAGATCCAATAGGGCACGCTCAACGGCGTTTGACGCCGGGTATCGTTTCCCGTGGCGTAACAAAGCGTTTCCTTGCGCCGATTCGAGTTTCGCCGCAAGCTCGACCACTGGGGTCCCGCGGGGTGGCCTTTGGAGGATGATTTGGGAGATATGGAATGCGTCTCAAGGCTTTGACATTCGCGGTAGTCGGATTGGGGCTCGTCGGATACGGCGCGCAACCCGCTTTCTCCGCCGAGGTAAAGGTGACGCCGCTCGGCCTGATGAAGGGCGAGTTCTGCAAGTTTGATCGGGCACTATTGTTCGAGGACCCGAACGGCACGCGCATCCTCTATGACGCCGGACGCACCGTGGCGGGCGCCAATGATCCGAGGCTCGGCAAGATCGATGTCCTGCTGGTCAGTCACATGCATGGCGACCATGTTGGCGACAAGCATCAGCCGGCGCCGAACGCCGGTACCTGCGCCGACCCTGATCTTTCGGCGGGCGCCTTGCCGAACACCAATACCGTGAACATCGCGCTGGCCAAGAAGGCCAAGATCGTCACCGGGAGTGAAATGCCGCGTTTCTTCGGCGTCAAGCTGAAGGCTCTCGGCGGTAACCCCAAGGGCTCGCAGCTTGCCCGTTTCGGCTCGTCCCGCGATGTAGGCGGGGTGAAGATCACCACCGTTCCGGCGGCGCATTCCAACGCGGTCAGTCCGGCGATGATCGGCGGTGACCTCGGCAAGATGCTCGCGGCGGCGGGGCTCGGCGCCTATGCCGGTCCGCCGACGGGTTACGTGCTGACCTTCAGCAATGGCCTTGTGGCCTATCTCTCCGGCGACACCGGCATCACGGCGGAGCAGGACAGCGTCGTGCGCGGCCATTACGGCGCCAAGCTCGTGGTGATCAATATCGGCAATGTTTTCACCACCGGCCCGACCGAGGCGGCCTACGTCATCAATGATCTGGTCAAGCCGAACGCGGTGATCGTCTCGCATGCCAACGAGACCGCGACCAAGGGCGGCAAGGTCGTCGCCGGCACCAAAACCGACAAGTTCATCAAGGCGACCAAGGTTCCGGTTCATGTCCCGCTGAGCGAGGCGACCATGAGCTTTGACGGCAACGCCAAATGCGTGGTCGGCTGTGGCTGATCGGCTAACTCGGATCGGCTGATTTAAACCGGCGCGACCCGGCAGAGCAGGGCCTTCAGATTGGTCTGCTCGGAAACCGGGTCGCGTTGGCTTTTGTCGGTGAGGAAATTCACCGGGCGCCAGGGATTGAACGGCTGGCGCTCGCCCCAGCCGATCGGCAGGAACACGGCTTGGCGCCTGATCCCGGCATAGACCCAGGCCATGGCCTCGACCGCGCCATGGGCGGTTTCCACCCGTACCCGCTCACCGTCCGATATGCCGAGAGGTCCCGCCGTCTCTGGGTGGATCTGGACGTAAAGATCCGGCCACATTTCCTGAGCCTGCCAGGAATAATGCGTCCAGCTATGGAAATGCGGGGCCGCCGGTCGGCCTGTCAAAAGCTCCAGGGTGAAGCCCTGGGCGCGCAGTTCGGCGGCGGGCGAGGCTTCTTCCGGCTGGACGATCCGCCCCCTGGGGGCGAGGCCGCCCGAGGCGAAGGCGCCGATGATCCCCGCGTTATCGTCGTCATCTAGAAGCTCGATATACGGGACATCGATGAGCCCCTCCGCCTCGCCGTAGAACTCCGGCAGGGCCGAGAGTCCATAGGGCGCGAATTTGGCTTCCAGGGCCTCGGTCCAGAACTCCAACTTGCCGCTTGATGTCGGAAAACGATGGCCGGCCGGCGCGCCGTGGGCGGTGGTGCCCTCGAGATAGAGGGTCTGGATCTCCGGCGCGTCCTCGGTCTCCACCGGGAAGCGCACCCAGCGATAGGGATTGGAATGCAGGCGCTTCTGGGTCACGCCGCGAAGCTGAATATTGCCGATCAGCGCCTCGTCCCAGAATCGCGCGCTGTCCTTCCATTCCTCGCGCAGCACGTCCTCGAAGCCGAAACGCTTGCCGAGCTCGATCCAGATCCAGCCGTCTGGCTTGGCCTCTCCCGGCGGTTCGATCATGCGGTCGATCCAGACGATCCGACGGTCCTCGCAGGCGCGCCCGACCTCGCCCTTCTCGATGCCCGTCGCCGCCGGCAGGACATAGTCCGCCCAGGCGCTGGTCTCGTTCGGAAAGATGTCCACATGGACCAGCAGGTCCAGCGCCGCCAGAGCCTCCCGTGTTCGAGTCTGGTCGGGCCACAGCGCCATGGGGTTGTTGTTCACGATCATCGCGCGCAGCGGATAGGGCTTGTCCTGGAGCATCGCCTCGGTCCAGCCGACCGGGCTGGTCCGCAGCTTCGGGCGCTTGACCTCGGCGACGCGATCGGCGGGGATGTCCAGATCGATCGGCAGCGAGGCGGACATGTTGAAATAGGCGCCGCCGGCCCGTCCCCAATTGCCGGTGATCGCCGCCAGGAACATCAGCACCCGGTTGGATTGGGTGGAGTTGGTGTGCTGATTGATCCCCCGGCTCCCATAGATGATACAGCCGTCGGCGCCGGCGATCTCCTCGGCGAGCCGTCTGATGTCCTCGGGCGCGATGTCGGCGATCGGCGCCGCCCAGTCCGGCGTGTAGTTCTTCTCCAGGATGAAGTCGCGCCACTCTTGCCAGCCCAGGACCCAGTTCTCGCAGAACGTCTGGTCATGCAGATCGTTGGAGAAAATGTGATGCGCGACCGCCAGCGCCAGCGCCATATCGCCGCCGGGACGGATCGCCAAATGCCAATCGGCCTTGGACGCGGTCACCGTCTGGCGCGGATCGATGGCGATCATCCTGGCGCCCTTCTTGAGCCGCCAGTCGTTGATCATGCCGAAGTGTACCGGGCGGGTCTCGGCCTGATTATCACCCCAATAGACATGCAACGCCGCCGAGCCCATATCGCCCTCGGTATAGGTGTTGCCGGGGCCGCTATAGCCCTGGGTCATGGAATAGGCGAGGTTCTTGCCGGATGAGCAATAGGGCTCGGTGGTCACGAAATTCGGCGTGCCCCACAGCTTGGCGAACATCCGGATATAGCCTCGATTGGTAAGTGTGCCGGTCCGGGTGCCGGAGAACAGGCCCAGCGCCTCGGGGCCATGGTCCTCGCGGATGCCGGCGAGTTTTTTCGCGATCTCGTCCAGGGCTTGTTGCCAGGAGATCGGCTGAAACGCGTTCTCGCCGCGAGCGCCCACCCGCTTCAGGGGTTGGGTGAGGCGTTCCTTGCTGGAATAGAGTTGCAGCGACAATTGTGACTTCGGACAAACCCGGCCCTGGAGCGCCGGATCCTCGTCATTGCCGGTCACCTTGACCAGCCGATCCTTGTGAAAGTGGAACTTGGTGCTGCAGCTGTTGAAGCAGATGTTGCAGCCGCCGGGCTCCACCCGGTCGGCCAGGCGGTCGTCGCGGGCCACACCATAGGGATAGGTGGCGGCGTCCTTGGGCATCGTGTACCCGCGGTCGATCACGGCGGGGGCGTTGCGTCGCCCGGCATCCAAATCCGGCGCCGCCGTGTTCTCCCGGTCGAGATAGATCGTCGCCGGGCCAAGCAGGAACGGGTCGTTATCGATCCGCCGCCGTCCGGCCTTTGTGGCTTCGGCGTCGAGATCCTCGCGGAGACCAAAGCTGATGGCGCGGGTGGGGCAGACCGAGGCACAGGCGGTGGTCGGCTCGCCGTCGGCCCGGCGGTCGACACAGAGATCGCATTTCACCGCGTGATGGCCGCCGGCGTCATAGCCCATCGCGCCATAGGGACAGGCGGTCACGCATTCGCCGCAGCCGACGCAGAGATCCTCGTTCACCTGAACGATGCCGGTTTCCGGATCCTTGGTGATCGCCTTGGGGTCCACCGGGCAGGCGCGCAGGCAAGCCGGTCTTTCGCAATGTTGGCAAGCAAGGGCCAGAAAATCGAGCGGCGGTCTTCCGCTATCTCCGGACGTGGCCTCGCCACCGAGCCAAACCACCCGGTTGCGCCGCTCTCCCGGCCCAAGCGCGTGTTCGGCCTTGCAGGCGGCCTCGCAGCTCTTGCAACCCGTGCAGCGCTCCAGGTCGATCATCAGGGCAAGGCGGCTCATGATCCCCACTCCGCCAGACGCCACCAGTAGATCTCTCGGCCCTCGGCGACATAGCCGGCGAAGAAGGTGACGGTAATAACATGGATCGCCAGACCACCCACGAACCCCAAGGCGAGGAGCCTATGGACGATCCGCCAATAGGCCTGGGCGGGCGAGACCGAGGCGCGGGTGCCGATCAGACGATGTTCTTCCAGCACCGCGCGGTGATAGGCCATGGCCTTGCTGGGGCTTTTCCACCAATGCCGGGCCTGGAGGGAAAAGGTCGCCTCGCTGGCATCGAGATCAATGTCCCGCAACACGTCGCGTTTTTCGTGGATAAGCGCCGCGAGCCGCGCCCGCTTGTTCTCGTCCGGTTGGGAGAAGCCGGCCATCTTTGTGCCGAAGGTCCGGGCCATCCGCCTTGACGCGACCAGCCGCGACCAGACCCCAAGCGCGATCAGGGCCGCGAGGGTATAGAGCAGAAGGCTCGGGATCTTCAGCATCGTGCCGGTGGAGTGAATCGCGACCAGGACGGTGCCGGCGCTGGCCAACCAGACATGCGCGCGAAACCCGGCCTTGCCCGGTCGGCCCCGCTTTTTAGCCAGGACCGCCACGAGCGAGATCAGCAGTAGGATCGAACCGAGAATCGCGGCGCCCTGTAGCAAGGGGCCGCCCGGTCGCCCCAACTCGCCAGGCAAGGCCGGCGCGACGACCAGGCCCACCAGGGCCGCGCCAAGCGCCGCGATGGTGATGGCGGCGAGGCGGGAATCCGGAAGGTCGGTATTGGACGCGGGGGCCGGTTGGCCTGTCAGCACGGTCGGTCACCCTTGATGGTGATCCTTTGCATGTGCCGGCGCTTGCCCGCGTAGTCGTTGATCGCGTGATGCAGGGTTGTCCTGTTGTCCCAAACCGCGAGCGAGCCCGCCTCCCAGCGGAACCGGCAGGTGAACTCCGGGCGGATCATGTGGTCGCAGAGATAGTTGATGATCGGCGCGCTCTCCTCCACCGTCATGTCCTTGAAACGCGCGGTGTGGGAGCGGTTTACATAGATCGATTTTCGCCCTGTCTCGGGATGGGTGCGCACAACCGGATGCTCACTCTCATAGGTCTCGGCCTCGGGTTGGAACGTGCCCTTCATCGCGTCCAACCGCGCCATCCCCGCCGCGCGTCCGCCTTGGTAACCTTTCTCGGAAGAATTGACGCCGACGAGACCGGACAGCAATTGCTTCATGCCGTCGGTTAGGGCGTCATAGGCCATGGCGGTATTGGCGAATAGGGTATCGCCGCCGGCCTCGGGAACCTCAAGCGCATAGAGCGTGGTGCCGAGAGCGGGGTTTTCCATGTAACTGGTGTCGGAATGCCAGGAACCGCCAAAATTCTTGCTGTCGCTCTCGGTCTTGATGATCTCGATAACCTCGGGCGTATCCGGTAGGCCCTTGATGAAGGGATAGATGTCCGGCTCTCCGAACAGCCGCGCGAAGCGCACGAATTCCGGCGGCGAGAGCTTCTGGTCGCGAAAGAACAGGACCCGGTGCTCAAGAAAAGCGTCATGGACCCGCGAGGCGTCGCTATTGGAGAGCTCGCTCGCCAGATCGACGCCATGGATGTCCGCGCCCAACGCGCCCGAAACCGGAGTGATTTGCATGGACTTGTCCCCGTGATGAACCCGGCACAGGGTAAACCGCCGACTAGGGTTCTGAAAAGACCAGCCGGCGGATCAAGTCACCCAAAGCGATCGCCGTGCTCGGCGTTGGCCCGGCGAGAACTTCGATCGTGGATTGCTGTGTTACTTCTTGCCTTCCTTCTCGCCCTTCGCGAAGGGATCGAGATAGGCAACGAGGTTCTCGACATCGGCCGGTTTTTTCAATCCCGGAAACGCCATCTTTGTTTTGGCTTTCTTCTTGCCGATCAACCCGCCGATATAGGGTTTGGGATCGGCGATATACGCCGCGAAGTTGCTGGCGTCCCACACGAGGCCCGCCGCGCCGGCGGCGACCAGGTCCTTGGAGTGCTTGAACTTCTTGCCCTTGGCGCTAACAAAGGTGCCGGCGGTACGCCCATAGAGACCGTGTAGTGACGGCCCGACCTTTTTCTTGCCCGCCTTCAGGGAATGGCACGCGACGCATTTCTTGAAGACCTTTTGGCCGGCCGACGGGTCGGCGGCACTGGCGGTTCCGGCGCCGATTCCCATGAAGCCGATGCCCACGGCCCCGATGGTCAAGACCGAGGCGGTGACCGCGCCCCGCAACCGGTTACTCTTAAAAATCATCCCCACGCTCCCTCGGTTCGTTAATGTGGCCCCAATCCCTTTTTTGGGGATCTCTCTAGGCCGATGCAATGCACCGGGCATCACAATGGCTCGCGACATGTCACATTAGCTTGAGCGGCGGGCCGCCGTGATCGACCGCTCGATGGTCGCGGCGCGCGCCTGATGGCTTTTCGTCTACCCTGGGTGGTGGTAACAAGATGTCGATACAGCCTCGGCGTGGACGGTTGGGATGCGCTGGGCACAATGGGGGGGGCGACGCGCCAATGGCGGAAGTCTTCGTTCGACCAGCGGATGAAAGCGACGGCGATGTCCTGATCGAGATGCTCCGGCGCTTGCAGGATCACGAACGCTATCTGCATCCGAGCCGGCGTCCCGGCTTTGAGGTCGCCGAATTTCAGTACAAGCGTATCGTCGATGCCGCGAAGAATTTCGGCGGCGCGATCCTGGTCGCGGTCCTGGAGGATGAACTGGTCGGTATGATTGCCGGCTGGATGATCATCGACGAGGATCAGCTGCAATACATGCAATTCCGCGAGCACGGCTATATCTCGGATTTGTTCGTGCATCCGGATCGCCGCGGCAAGGACATCGCCCAGCACCTGCTTTACGCCATGGAACAACATCTGATCGCCAGTGGCGCGCGCCGGTTGTCGATCGGATCGCTGGCTCGAAACGGTCCGGCGATCGCGGCCTATCGAACCTTCGGGTTCGAGCCATTCGAAATCACGCTGGAAAAGTATCTCGACAAGCCGACGTCCTGATATCGCGCCACGCGCAAACCTGTCCGCCGCGTCGGCGAATCAGGGATCTGGGAGAATGAACATGCCTCGTAAAAAGCCGGAAGAACTTCGCTCGCATCTCTGGTACGGCGTCGATGATCTCCGGTCCTTCGGGCACCGTTCCCGCGCCAAACAGATGGGCTACGCGCGCGAGGACTGGGCCGGCAAGCCGGTGATCGGCATCATCAACACCTGGTCCGATATCAATCCCTGCCACACCCATTTCCGTCAGCGCGCCGAGGAGGTCAAGCGCGGGATTTGGCAGGCTGGGGGCTATCCCGTCGAGATGCCGGCGATGTCGCTGTCCGAGCCGTTCCAGAAGCCCTCGACGATGATGTATCGAAACTTCCTGGCGATGGAGACGGAGGAGTTGCTGCGTTCCTATCCATGCGACGGGGTGGTGCTCATGGGCGGCTGCGACAAGACCACGCCGGCATTGTTCATGGGCGCGGCGAGCATGGGGTTGCCCGCGATCTTCGTTCCCGCCGGACCTATGCTTCGCGGCAATTGGCGGGGCAATACCCTCGGCTCCGGCAGTGATAGCTGGAAATACTGGGGCGAGCTCAGGGCCGGCAACATCACCGAGAGTGACTGGGAAGAGATCGAGGACGGTATCGCCCGATCGCCCGGCACCTGCATGACCATGGGAACGGCGGCGACGATGATGTCCACCGCCGACGCGCTGGGCCTCACCCTGCCGGGGGTGAGCTCGATCCCCGCCGCCGATTCCAACCATTCCCGCATGGCCACCCGGACTGGGCGGCGGATAGTCGACATGGTGTGGGAGGATCTCAAACCCTCCGACATTTTCACGGAGAAAGCCTTCGAGAACGCCATCACCTGTGTCATGGCGCTTGGGGGATCGACCAACGCGATCGTTCATCTTGTGGCGATGGCCGGCCGTCTCGGCGTCAAGCTCGACCTGGAACGTTTCGACGAGATCTCCCGCCGCACGCCCTGGCTCGCGAATATTCGGCCCTCCGGTAAATACCTGATGGAGGATTTTTTCTACGCCGGCGGCGTGCGCAGCATGCTCTCGGAGCTGAAGGACCTACTGCATCTCGACTGCATGACGGTCAACGGCAAGACCCTGGGAGAAAATCTCGAGGGCGCCGACATCTACGACACCGACGTGATCCATCGGCGCTCGGATCCGCTATCCGCCGAGGGTGGCCTGGCGGTGCTTCGCGGTAATCTGGCGCCGAGCGGGGCGGTGATTAAACAGACCGCGGCCGATCCGTCGCTGCATTCCCACAAGGGGCCGGCGGTGGTCTTCTCGGACTATAACGACATGGCGGCCCGGCTCGACAACGAGGATCTGGAGGTGACCAAGGACTTGGTCCTGGTATTGCAAAACGCCGGTCCCCAGGGCGGCCCCGGGATGCCGGAATGGGGCATGCTGCCGATCCCGAAGAAGATCCTCAAGCAAGGCGTGCGGGATATGGTCCGGCTCTCGGACGCCCGGATGAGCGGCACCAGCCACGGCACCTGCGTTCTGCATATCGCGCCGGAAAGCTTCGTCGGCGGACCCCTGGCCTTGGTGCGTACCGGCGACATGATCGAGCTGGACATCGAGAAGCGGCGGCTGCATCTCGACATTTCCGACGAGGAAATGGCTCGGCGCAAAACAGCGTGGCAACAGCCGGCGCGCAAGTTCCAGCGTGGTTTCGGCGCCATCTAAGCCAATCACATCACCCAGGCCGACGCGGGCTGTGATTTCGACATCCTAGAGGGTAACGCCCCTACGCCCGACCCCGAGATTCACTAGGTGTAACCGCCACAACCCATCGGAGTTCCCATGATCGAGATCGGCCCCAATATGTTCAAGCGCGCGCTCGCCGAGAAACGCTCGCAAATCGGTATCTGGTCGACTTTCGGGACGGCGATGGTCGCCGATCTGTTGGCCGATAGCGATTTCGACTGGATCCTGCTGGATTGCGAGCATTCGCCGACGGATGTCTCGGACGTTCTGCCGCAGTTGATGGCGGTGGATCGCTCGACCGTGACCACGCCCGTGGTGCGCCCGCCATGGAATGATCAAGTCATCTTCAAAAAGCTGTTGGATATCGGCGCCCGTACACTGTTGGTGCCGATGGTCAGCACGCCGGAGGAGGCCCAGGCGGCGGTTACCGCGACCCGCTACCCGTTGAACGGAACCAGGGGTGTCGCCGGCGGCATCCGGGCCAACCGCTATGGCCGCATGGCTGATTATCACGCCAAGGCCTCGGATGATATCTGCCTGCTGGTGCAGGTCGAGACCCAGCAGGGGCTCGACAATATCGAGAAGATCGCCGAGGTCGATGGTGTCGACGGTGTTTTTATCGGCCCCGCCGATCTGGGCGCTGCGCTGGGACACCTGACCAACCGCAACCATCCAGAGGTGATCGAGGCGATCAAGCAGGGCCGGCGCCGGGTCGCGGATACCGGCAAGGCGACGGGCATCCTCACCACTGACGCGGATCAGGCCCAAATGTGGCTGGACGAGGGCTTTATCTTCGTTGCCTGCGGCGTCGACGCCAATCTGCTGGCGCGCGAGGCGGACAAGCTCGCCAAGCGGTTCAAGGGTTGAGGTCGACTTATGAGTGATGATGATTTCAAGGCCGGTGAACGCGCCTCCTATCGGCGCTGGACCGGCGAGGTGCTGCGCTACAGCGACCTTGATCCCGTGGGGCATGTGAACAACAACGCCTATGGCCTGTTCGTCGAGAACGCGCGGACCATGCTGTTCACCCATGTGGACGACACCGCGGCGGCGGCGGGTTTGATCCTGCCGCGCTTTGATTGGGTAATCCGGCGGCTTGAATATGATTACTTGAGCGAGTTGCGCTACCCCGGCGAGATCGAGGTGGGCCTCGCGATCACCCGGATGGGAAACAGCTCCATGATCATGCGGCATGGGGTTTTCCAGGGCGAGACCCTGGCCTGCGCTACACTCGGCGTGAGCGTCTGTTTCGATCTCGATGCCCGAGGCTCGATGCCGATCCCGGAGGAAATCCGCAAGATCTTCTGGGACGCGGCGGGGGTGGCGTCGTAAGGGGGTTGCCAAGGTTTATTGGCGGCGACTCTCTGTTCTTCTCCGTCGTCCTGGCGTAAGGCAGGACCTC
>Ga0181579_10003719_pt1 | contig 12024 bp, 13 predicted proteins | sample 071ome_24_FD_132996 | JGI IMG/M metagenome (GOLD analysis project Ga0181579, IMG submission 132996) | Coastal salt marsh microbial communities from the Groves Creek Marsh, Skidaway Island, Georgia - 071402CT metaG (megahit assembly) | ecosystem: Environmental > Aquatic > Marine > Intertidal... | reverse complement strand
CAACTTTTCTGATCGGTGCTGCATTTAATTGGCACCTTGGCGGCATAAACGGTGATGGGCTTGGTGCAACCCAAATGCTGTCTTCAGCAGTTATTTTTATGGTTATGGCGATATCATGACACCTGCTGATGCAGAAAAAGGCATCATAACATTGGGACGCTTGATTCTAATTCGCCATGCCAGAACAGATTATGACCGCGCCCTTATTCCTCCTGAAGACCCCCCTCTTGATCCCTTAGCCCAGCATGATTATGTGGCAATGGTATCAGAGTTGCCTAAACATTGGCATTGGGTCGTATCACCTCTTCGTCGATGCCTTGCCACAGCTGAACACTTGATTTCCCATGGCGCAGAATGCGCTGAACACACCACCGATAACCGGTTGATAGAACAATCTTATGGTCGCTGGCATGGGCAAGATATTGCCACTGTTTGGGATAAGGAATTAGCCGAAGGACCAAAGCATAACTGGCATTTTTTGCACCCAGATCATACCCCCCCAGAAGGTGAATCTTTTCATCAGCTAACTAAGCGTGTGACCCCACTTTTGCATGAGTTAAGCACATCAGAGCAAAATTATATTGTTATCACCCACGGCATGGTCATAAGGGCCATGGTTGGCGCGGCGCTAGGATTGACACCAGATCGCGCTATGGCATTTGAAATTGCCCCTATGTCGATGACGGGATTAACGCGCATGAATAAAGGGGGCAGTCTTGATCAAGCCAATGGCGGTGATTGGCAGGTCAATTTCCTAAACCGAGGGTTTTGATTAAATTTTCTGATACTACCCTATCGGTTGCCACGTGGGTCAACCCATCCAATACTGCCATCATTTCGGCGGTAAATCATATTCAGCCCCATATGGGATCGGTTGCGAAACATCATCGCTGGCTGGCCTGATATATCAAACCGCATGATCGCTTCTTCAAGAGACATAATATTAATTGGATAATCCATTTCCGCCAGAATCGCTGGAGCACCCTCACCACTAATGGCCTCATCAACACCGCCATCTTGGATATCTTCCTCATCCTTGAGGTCAGAAAGGGACAGCACCGTCATGGTCGCATCCATCTGATCCGTTTCCTGCTGATCGTGACGATGATTGCGAAGCCGGCGTTTATAACGGCGTAAGCGTTTTTCAATATGATGAGCGGCAACATCAAGCGCTTGATGGGCATCCCCTGCCTTACCACTAGCCTCCATATCCATGCCTGTAGACAGATTGACATGAACCTTAACGGCAAAACCGGCCGTATCTTTTTCTAAGGTGACTGAACCTGATACGGCACGAGGAAAATATTTTTCAATAGCTGCCTCTAATTGCACTTGGGCGTGTTCTTGAAACGCTGGACCCGTATCCATATTTTTACCTGAAACAGTGATCTGCATTTTCATCTCCTTTGTTCAGACACATTGATAAGATCGATAAACGTTTTTTTATGATCAGCCAAAACGATCATCAATACAAGTTTAGAGTAAATGCAATTTGTGCTTGAAATACGGCAAATCAGGCAAATTCTTGCCGTAACCCTATAGATAACCTTCCGCCATCCACCTGATCAACAAAATGTAATGGGCGTCCATGATCCCCATCACGATTGGCAAAACCTGGCGCCGACAGCAACACCAACTGCCCCGGATGATCATTTAAGGCAACAGCACCATTGCCATTACGATCATCACATAAACAAAGTCGCGATTTCCCTGCCAAAGTAATGATAATCACGATCTGTCGATACCGTAGCCCATCACGGTGAACCCCGATCCCTTTAGACCCTTTGGGATAGCGTTGAATAGCGCGATCATTAAGATAAAGTGGTTCAGAAAACACAGGGGTTTCCAGCCTGCCATTCGCCGTGTTCAGCCCATCTTCTAGCATCTGGCAGATGACCTCCAGATGGCCTTCTCTTGGGGCTGGAAAACAGATATCAAAGTCCTGATGAACAACGACCCCTTTATGCGATACCCGGTCAGTCGCACGGCGCATTGGTAAAGCCTCAGCCATATCCGTTAACACTGCGATTTCATCAGCGGTAAAAAAAGGCACAGAAACACCAAGGCACTGATCCGCAGCTAGCGCAATCAGTGCCTCTTTGAGTTGATCTATGCGGTCATCGGTCAAGGCAAACATGAGTGTTTGACCACCATAACAAAGATTTAATCGAGGGTTTTGACCAGTTTATCAACCTCAGGAAGAACGCTTTCCACACGATCAAACATCATATTAATTTCGTCTTCGCTGATAATGAGTGGCGGGCAAAACGCGATGCCATCAAGAGGAAGTGCCCTAATAATCACCCCAGCATCCTGAACCATTTTCATGACCCGTGCGGCCAATTTATGCTTTGGATCAAGCTTAATCCGGCTATTGGGTTCTTTCACAAACTCAATCGCACCAATAAGCCCAATACCGCGCGCATCACCAACGCTGTCATATTTCCCAAGCCCCTTGATCCGCTCTTGGAATAACGGCGCGATTTTGCGAACATAATTGATAATGTCACGCTCTTCCATCAATTCAAGCGTACGCAGAGCAACTGCCGCAGGAACAGGATGGGCAGTATAAGTATAACCATGGCCGAACTGGCCTAGCTTTTCTGCTTGAACTGCCATGCCGTCAGCAACTTTATTGCTTACCAATACAGCAGAAATTGGCAGATAAGCCGATGATAAAGCCTTAGCACAGGTGAGGATATCTGGCTTGAGACCATAAGTTTGTGATCCCCACATATTGCCCGTACGACCAAAGCCACAGATCACTTCATCAGCGATAAACAGAATATCGTGTTTCTTTAAAATTGGTTGAAGAGCCTCAAAATACCCTTTCGGGGGAAGTATCACCCCGCCAGCACCCATTAACGGTTCAGCAATAAAGGCACCGATGGTATCTGCGCCTTCTTCAGCTATCATGTCTTCTAGGTCTTGCATGCAACGCTTAACGAAATCATCAACGCTTTCGCCATCGTGAGCATCTTGGAAATAATGTGGCGATGAGGTGTGTTTGGCAAAATCAAGTGGTAGGCTGAACCCTTGCTGAACATAGGGGAGCGCTGTAAGGCTTGACGCCGCCAGTGTTACACCATGATAGCCACGCTTGCGGCTAATCACTTTACGCTTTTCAGGCTTACCAATCGCGGCATGATAATACCATACCATTTTGATGGCAGTATCGTTTGCTTCTGATCCAGAATTACAGAAAAAAACCTTATCCAGACCATCAGGGGCAGCTTTGATCAGTTTTTCAGCCAGATTAATCGCCGGATTATGCGTCTTCGCCGTAAAGCTGTGGTAAAAGGGCAATTCCTGCATCTGTTTGGTGGCGGCTTTAACCAATTCGGTTTCGCTAAACCCAAAAGATGCACACCAGAGACCTGCTAGACCTTCGATATAATCCTTACCTTCACTGTCATAAACAAAGACGCCTTTGCCCTTATTGATGATCATTGGCCCCTGTTCCGCCAGCATTGCCGGGTTAGTGTAAGGGTGCATATGATATGCAATATCTTTGGCTTCTTGTGAGTTTGGTGAAAACATTTCAGGTTTATTCATATCGTAACTCCATGATATGGATTTTCGGTTAACAGATCAAAAGGCCTTCTCAATTGAATTGATCAGACATGCTGACCGCCATTAATGTGTAATTCAGCCCCATTAACATAACTAGCCCTATCAGAGCACAGAAAATAGATGCTGTCTGCAACTTCCTTTGTTGTTCCCAGCCGCTGCATCGGAATGCCAGGCAAGGCTATTTCTTCAGCTTCTGGGGAAAGGATATCTGTTTTTATCTCACCTGGTGCTATGGCATTTACGCGCACCCCTAAATGACCAAAGTCATTAGCCATTTCGCGTGTCAAAGCACTCAGCGCCGCTTTGGATGTGGCATAAGCGGTTCCAGCAAAACTATGAACACGACTGCCCGCGATGGAGGTCACATTGACAATCGTGCCTTTGCCGCGCCCTAGTGCGTCTGCCAAACCCCTTGCCAACATAATTGGCGCAAAGAAATTCACTTGAAACACTTCATTCCAAACACTGATCGGTGTGGCCATACTATCCATACGCTCACCCTTATCAAGCTTGGGGGAAATACCCGCATTGTTTACCAGTGCGTGAAGCGGTTCATTCTTTAAACGTTTCAGTAATTCTAGGATGCCATTTTCAATGCTTGCTGGATCAGATAAATCAATTTGCAAGTGATCTTCTTCCCCAGCTGGCCAAGGACAATTTTTAGGAAAGGCCTGACGCGAACAGGTAATCACACGCCAACCTTCTTCGGAAAACCGTTTGACCGTTGCGTGGCCTATGCCTCGGCTAGCTCCAGTTAGAACAAGTGTTTTTCTGCCTTCCGACATGATGTTTTCATCTCTTGCTAGCGGTTTGACTTCATCGTAGTTTAAAGGAAGAATGATCAAATGACGATAAGAATATTTTAATGTTACAAATAAGGGAACACTATGAATAACGCAGATTTCATCATCGTTGGGGCTGGTTCTGCTGGCTGTGTTCTGGCTAACCGTCTGACAGCAGATGGCAAAACCACGGTAATCCTGATTGAAGCCGGTGGCGAAGACAGAAATCCCTTTATTCATCTGCCTGTGGGTTACGTTAAAACCATGGTCAATCCTAGCATCAACTGGATGTTTAAGACTGAACCAGAAAAAGGCACCCATGACCGCGCCATTGATATGCCAAGAGGAAAAGTTCTGGGTGGATCTTCGTCCATTAATGGCATGATTTATGTGCGTGGACAAAGTGGGGATTATGACAACTGGGCGCAACGCGGTAACAAAGGCTGGAGCTATGATGAAGTGCTGCCATACTTTAAGAAAACCGAATGTTTTGAAGGCATTAAAGACAATAAGATAGAAGCTGAATTAAGAGGTAATGACGGCCCAATTCATGTTCAACACGTCCGTGAACATTATGACGCGATGGATATGGTGCTCAAAAGTGCCAATGCTGAAGGCTGGCCAACTAACCCTGACTATAATGGCCGCGATCAAGAAGGTTTTGCTTATGCTCAGACAACCATGCGTGGGGGCTTACGCTGGTCTACTAAAAAGGGCTATTTGAACCCAGCGCGTAAGCGCCCTAATCTGCGTGTCATTAGCCACGCCATTGCGACTAAATTGACCCTAACAGGTAAGCGCGTGACTGGCGTGACCATTAATCAGGCTGGAAAAGAAGAAAGCCTGACCGCCAATGCCGAAGTGATTTTATCAGCAGGGGCAATTCAGTCGCCGCAATTGCTTGAACTGTCTGGCATTGGTGATAGTGCCATTTTGAGCCAGCATGGCATAGAAACCAAGCATCATCTTGCCGCCGTAGGCAAGCATCTCCAAGATCATTTCATCTCGCGCTTGTCTTGGAAACTTACCGGCCTTGGTTCCCTAAACAGCAAAACACGCGGCTTTGGCCTGATGGGGGAGTTGCTTCGCTTTGCAGCAGGACGCCGAGGGGCGTTGACCATGCCTTCAGGTATCGTGCTTGGCTTTGTCAAAAGCCGTGAAGGGTTGATGGCCCCCGATATTCAGTTTCATATTGCAAACGCTAGTTATGCTAATCCCGCAAAACGGGTGTTTGACCCCTTCCCTGGCATGACCATTGGGCCATGTCAGTTGCGTCCGGAAAGTCAGGGGTCTGTGCATCTCAAAACCACTAATCCCTTTGATGCTCCTGCTATTCGCATGAATTATCTTGATGCTGCTGAGGATAAACGTGTGCATATCGCCGCTATTCGCATAGCCAGACAGCTTATGAGCAATGCTGTCATGTCTCCGCATGTGATCGAAGAATTGCGCCCGGGGCATGAGGTGGAAACAGATGATGAATTGCTAGATTATATCCGTCAATCTGGGGTAACCCTTTATCATCCGGTTTCAACTTGCCGTATGGGGCCTGATGCCAATCACAATGTTGTCGATGAACGCTTGCGCGTTTACGGGATAGAAGGATTGCGTGTTGTTGATGCGTCTATCATGCCGTCGCTGGTATCGGGTAACACCAACGCACCAACCATTATGATTGCTGAAAAAGCAAGTGATATGATTATAGCCGATCACCGCCTATAAACCTTTAGGCGTCTTTATAACAATCATAGGGCTAGAAATTTCACTTTGGGGACATTATGACATCACCCAATCCTAAACCTGATGCCCTTCCCCTTGCTATCATTGGTGACGGTTATGCCGCGGCCGTGTTGTTAATTCATCTGGCCAAGCATGGTTTTGATCTCAATCAGGTTGTTGTTATTGGCAAAGGCCAGCTTGGCCTTGGGGCAGCATATGGAACAGAGCATCCAGATTTTCGGTTAAATGTCCGTGATGATCTGATGATCATTGATGACGATAATCCTGAAGACTTCGTTCATTGGGCAAGCCAGTTAGATGATCCCAACGCCGAGGACCCTGAAGGTGGAGGCAAGTTTTATCAGCGCCGTGATTTTGCTCGATATGTTCGCCATATGCTGGCAAAGCATGATATTGAGCCCTTTATTACCCAGATCAAAGCTAGGGCAAACCGTATCGCGCGCGGCCATAATGGGAATTGGATCATTTCCCTTGATCATGGGCAAAAGGTCACTGCCAGGGCAGCGGTACTTGCAACCGGAAACCCAACACCCAATGCTGATCACCTGATCCGTGAAAATGCACCTGCGGATCGCATCCACCGCACCCCATGGGATGGTAAAAGCATTGCCACGATTACGCCTGATGATCATGTGCTTTTGGTCGGCGGGGGATTAACGGCACTTGATGCTTGCCTTGCGTTTTATCAAGCTAAACATAAAGGCAAATTAACGCTCGTGACTCCGAGAGGACTATTGCCGCCCCGACAACGAGACTGGACCAAAGACAGCATTCCGGATTTCCCTGATCCTCTTACTGCTTCTCAATTTGTTCGGCATATGCGCCAGCACTTGCCCATTGCCCCCCCGGACACAAGCGTCTGGCAATCAGCTTTTGAAGGGCTAAGGGCGGTGTTGCCTGATGCATGGTCAAGACTTTCCCCCTTTTGTCGAAAAAGGCTTATCACTCGCCTAGGGTGGTTGTGGTCATTATTGCGTTATCGCGCCGCGCCCCAGGCCATGGCCGCCATTCAAGATATGATAAACTGCAACCAAATGGAGATCATATCCGATCGGGTCATTAGCATTGGTAAAGGCGCCCCCCTTAGCGTTGCATTAGCCCAACACGGTTCTGTTGCTTGTGATATTGCCTATCTTGCTTCTGGCCCCGGGCATGATACCCTTATCCAAACTATGATTAATGATGGCATTGCACTTTCGCCTTTTGGTAAAAATACACAGAATAGGTTTGGGTTTGGGGTTGCCGTTGGTGATGATTATGCTCTGTTAGGCGCTGATGGAAATACAGCACAAACCTTATGGGCAATTGGCCCGCCAACAATAGCTTGCCTTGGTGATGTTGTTGGGGCGTCATCTATCGCAAGGCAAGCGGCGTCCTTAGCCCAACAGCTTTGCCCCACCATGACCAGAGAAAAGGCTAAATCATGACAAAAAACACTGGGTTTTGGACGACTAAACCCATGACTGAGTTTAGTCATGAAGAATGGGAAAGCCTATGTGATGGGTGCGGAAAATGCTGCCTCATCAAACTTGAAGATGTGGATAGTGGCGAGATCCATTATACCGATGTTGGCTGCACCTTATTGGATGGTAAAACCTGCCTTTGCCGCGACTACGCAAACCGCAAACAGATTGTGCCCGATTGTGTGATACTTACCCCTGATCGGTTGGAACAAATCCCATGGATGCCCCAAAGCTGTTCTTACCGGTTGATTTATGAAGGCAAGGATTTACCGGATTGGCACCCCCTGATCACTAGTGATCCAAATAGCACGCATCGAGCAGGCCAATCTGTAGCAGGGCAAATCATTTCTGAGGATGATATTGATGAAGACGACTTGCCTACCCATATCAAAGATTGGAATAGGTAACTGCCTTATTGCTAGGCTATGAACGAAACCCATAATGATGGACAAAGATTGAGGAACACATGAGCAAATGGTCACTTATCATATATGGATTGATTGCCTCGCTTTTGGTGATTTCTCTTTGGCAGTATGGCACAGCTGATAAAGAATGGGCGCAGTGCAAGGAATCGCTGATTGCACAATATCTGGGATCGGAATGTACCCCTGTTGGCGGCATCGGGATTCAGCAAAAGGGCATCAATCCGGTTACCCCTTTATCTTCACCCGGCAGCAACATATAACCTACCAATTCTAATCAACGGAGCCTTTCATGTTTTTTCCATCAGGCACACATAAAGACCATGGGCTTGCCTTTAATCCCCTTAAGGCTATTGTATCGCCAAGGCCCATTGGCTGGATTTCCAGCATTGGCGCTAATGGGATACATAATCTTGCCCCCTATAGCTTTTTCAATGCTGTTTCTGAAACACCACCCATGGTTGCCTTTTCGGGATCACCTGGCACCCAAGGCGATAAAGATACCGTTAAAAACATTGAAGAAACTGGTGATTTTGTCGTCAATATCGTATCTAGCAGTTTGATGAACGCCATGAACATCACTTCTGCTAGTTTGCCGCGTGATATATCTGAGTTTGATCAGGCACAACTCACACCAAAGCCATCGCGCTTAGTCTCCTCCCCTCATGTGGCGGAGTCCCCTTGCTATTTAGAATGTCAGCTTTGGAAGATCATTGATCTGCCGCAAGCATCAGATGAAAGCAAAAGCCGCTTGGTCATTGGTGAAGTGGTAGGTATTGGCATTGATGACGCCATTATCACACCCGAAGGGAAAATAGATGTGGCCAAATATCAGCCTGCGGCACGATTGGGTTATAAAGATTATGCGATTATCAACAAGGTGTTTGAATTGGATCGCCCAGACACCTAAGCCTTTATTCCAAGACGAATAAAACCATAAGCCTTTGATCTGTTAATTAATCAAACATTTGCTAATCGTCACATTAGCATAACCATTAAGATCGGTATCGGTGAGCCTTATACGGATTAGCCAGTCTTCCATGGCCAGCACCATGGTAAGCGGCAATACGCCATTGGTGATTTTCTCACCGCCTAGGAATGATGCTCTGACGGTAATGGGCTGTTTCAGATCAAACCATGGGTTATCGTGATTAGCATCTTGTCCGGCCTCACCTTCAATAAAAAGGCTTAGGGTTTCAGACAAAAACATTCTATCGCTATTTCCGCCAGCAAAGTTAGGGGTGACGACCTCAACATCGCGCTGTTCAATTTTACGGCATTTTGTGGCTTCGCCTAAAGAATTTAACAATTGGCGAATCTGCTCGGGCGGCACATCCTTAGCCAAATAGCGGGATACCAGCTTTCTCAGCGACACTACGTCTTTATCTTCGGTGTTGATTAGGGCTTCGGCTGCTAATCGGCGTTGCTGTTCAGTATTGAGTTGTTCGGTCAAGACAGCCACAGTCTGTTCTAGGCGATTGTTGTTTTGCACAAGTTCCTGAAGCCGGTCACTGGATGAAGAAAATACTGACCATTGCTGATTCTGCCCAATAATCCAGCCAACCCATAAGGTTACCAACAAGGCTAAAATTCGCAAAATAAAGCGCAATTGTGATTTCGCTTCGCGTTTGCGATATCGTTCCGTGGTTTGATAATAATCCATACTGACAAGAAATCACTGTTGGAGGACTGGATTACCCACGTTTAGTCGCTATGATAACCCGTTGCAATTTCAAACTATTCTAACAGGAAATACAGGTATCGTCATGAAAAAATCAAATCGAGCATGGCAACGGATGCTAAGCGGCAGGCGGCTTGATCTGCTAGACCCAACGCCAGTAGATATTGAAATTGATGATATTGCCCATGGCTTATCCCGGGTGGCACGCTGGAATGGCCAGACTAACGGTAAATGGCCATATTCAGTAGCTGACCATTCGGTTCTGGTGGAACAGGTCTTTACTGAACAAAACACAGGCATTGGCACACGCTGGCAACTGGCTTGCTTGCTTCATGATGCCCCCGAATATGTCATTGGTGATATGATCACCCCCTTCAAATTGTTTCTTGGAGACAGTTATCATGAGATCGATGACCGTTTAAGCCGAGCTATTCATTTGCGATTCGGCTTGCCTGGTGAATTGCCGCAATGGGTTAAAAAGGCGATCAAGAAAGCTGATAAAACCGTTGCCTATATTGAAGCCGTTCAGATTGCAGGGTTTTCCCAAGACGAAGCTAAGCGTTATATTGCTAACCCTCGGAATGTGCCGATGCACAACATCTCACCGCTGTCGCCAAATAAAGCTAAGCTGGCTTATCGGAAACGCTTTGATGAATTGATGGATGGGATGGCAACGCCGGCAGTATCCTGATTGCATAGCAACAGAACGGACAAATCATGCCCATAAACATCATAAGAAAAGGATCCAAGGATGAAGCCTCGCACAAAGATAACCCCAGATAACACCATCATCTTTGTTGCCCTTGAAAGTGAACTTCCTGCCACTCATCTGCCGGAATGGAGGATAGTTTACACAGGTGTTGGCAAGGTTAATGCTGCCATTGAAGGTATTAAGAATTATCATATTTATCAACCTATTATAGCCATTAATTACGGTACTGCTGGAACTTTAAATCAAGCGATCTCAGGCTTAGTTGAAGTTGGTCAATGCTATGAGCGTGATATGGATGTTCGCCCACTAGGTTTTGCCATAGGACAAACCCCGTTTGAGGATGCGATTGGTCTTAGCTTTGGATACGAGGGGGTGACATGCAGCTCAGGGGATAATTTTGTCACTGATACCCCAGAACTTAATTCTGATATTGTTGATATGGAAGCATATGCCCTAGCCAAGGTTGCTAAGAAGGTTGGTTGTGATTTTAGGTGCTTTAAATATATTTCCGACAGCGCCGATGGGGAAGCTGCCGCAGACTGGCAAGAAAACCAACGGCGCGGTGCGAAACATTTTGTTGATCATTTTTTGCGTGTGGTGGTTGGTGGGGACACTCGGACTTGAACCGAGAAGCCTGTTACGGCGGCAGATTTTAAGTCTGCTGTGTTTACCAGTTTCACCATGCCCCCTTATCAAGAAACTTCTTTCTTGTTAAGTTTTGACCGTGACTGTGTCAAGCGCATTACATGGCAAAACCAAACATAAGGATCAAACCGTGTTTTTTCTGCCCCTTTTTGATGATAATCCCACCGGACGGGTACCAATTGTGACATGGATTTTAATCGCAATCTGTATTGCGGTATTTCTGTTTCAGCTTGGGCTTGACGACAGAGGCGAGCGGATTTTTATTTTTTCTTATGGCGCGATACCTGCCCTGATCACAGGATCAGAATTAAGGCCGCCAGCATTAGCAGGCTTACCTGACTATGCCACCATGGTGACATCGGTGTTTTTGCATGGCGGCATCCTGCATCTGGGCGGCAATATGCTCTATTTGTGGATTTTCGGCGATAATGTTGAAGACAGCATGGGGCCAGTAAAGTTTATCATCTTTTATCTAACCTGCGGCAGCGCGGCAACCATGGCTCATGTGGCGATAGCGCCAGAATCGGTAACGCCATTAGTTGGGGCTTCAGGCGCTATTGCTGGGGTACTAGCCGCATATCTTATGCTTTATCCTCATGCTCATGTTCGGGTGCTTGTGATTATCCTCATTTTTATTCGCTTTGCCTCATTCCCTGCCCTTGCGGTGTTGGCGGCGTGGCTTATCATTCAGTTTTTATCTGCCCCGTCAGCGTTTAGTAATAGTGATGACGGAGGGGTGGCTTATTTTGCACATCTAGGCGGCTTTGCGGCGGGATTGATTCTGACGCCAATTTTTAAACGCCGCGATCAAAAAATATTTCCTGCCAAGCAAGAGACGGAAAGCCAGAACACGCCTAAACCATCGATAAACATCATGACACGGCATCAGATCAAGAATGAGTTTGTGGATCGCTACAGACATCGAAAAAATCAACCCAACCCGCCACCATCGCGGCGAGATTTACCCGAAGTGAAAAAGGCATCACGCCCCAAAGGTCCATGGGAT
>Ga0181579_10003714_pt1 | contig 12036 bp, 9 predicted proteins | sample 071ome_24_FD_132996 | JGI IMG/M metagenome (GOLD analysis project Ga0181579, IMG submission 132996) | Coastal salt marsh microbial communities from the Groves Creek Marsh, Skidaway Island, Georgia - 071402CT metaG (megahit assembly) | ecosystem: Environmental > Aquatic > Marine > Intertidal zone... | reverse complement strand
GGCGTCGGCGTCTTTTTGCTAACGCTGGGCGTCTATATCAAGACCATGGCGCCGGCCGTATCCTTCTGGGACTGCGGCGAATTTATCGCCACCTCGTACATCCTCGGCGTGCCGCACCCGCCCGGATCGCCGCTCTACGTCCTGCTCGGACGCGTCTTCTCGCTCGTCCCACTGGGCGACGTGGCCGCGCGCGTCACCTTTATGTCGGCGCTCTCGTCGGCGCTGGCCGTCTGGTGCGTCTACCTGTCTATGCTCGCGCTGGGACGCCGCGCGCTGGGAGGCCACTCCCTCCAGCCCTTTCGCGACAGCCGCGACATCGGCATACTGGCCGGCGCCGTGCTGGCCTCGCTGCTCTTGGCCTTTTCCTACACCCAGTGGTTTAACGCCACCGAGGCCGAGGTCTACGGATACTCCATCTTTTTTACCTGCTTTGGCCTGTGGCTGATCCTCTACTGGGAGGGCACCGGCCACGGCATGCAAAACGACCGCTGGCTTCTGTTTATCGCCTACCTGTTTGGGCTGGGCGGCGGGCTGCACCTGCTGTGCCTGCTGACCATTCCCACGCTGGCCATCCTCGTCTGGTTTGCCGACGAAAAGCTGCGCCGGCTCATTGTCCTGCTCATCGGCTTTGCCGTCTTTGCCATCCTCGACATCGCCCTGCTCGGCTCGGGCACGGCCTCCAAACTCGTGCTCTTGGCCGGCTTGGCAGGCCTGCTCTATCACCTCTACCAGACCGACCGCCGCGCCTGCTATTTGCTGGGGGGCGTGGTCGTGCTCTTTGCGCTGGGCTACTCGACCTATTTGGCGCTCTACATTCGCTCGGGCCTCAACCCGGCCATTGACGAGAACGACCCGGAGACCTGGCGCGCCTTTTTGGCCTTTGTCAATCGCGAGCAGTATGGCACTGAGAGCATGCTCTTGAGCATGCTGACGCCGCGCGCCGATCGGGCCTACCAGTTTTGGGACCAGCAAATGAAGTATTTTTTCCAGCAGTTTCCCTTTCCGCTGCTGGAGCGGGTCGTGACCTTTCGCAAGGCGACCGGTCCGGACGCCCATCCCGTGTGGATTTCACTGGTGCCCTATGCGCTGGGCTTGGTGGGCCTGGTCTGGCAGGCGCGGCGCGACTGGCGGCGCTTTGCCGGCATTATGGCGCTCTTTGTCATTATGGGCTTTGGCCTCTCGCTCTATCTGAACATGCCGGACCCACAGCCACGCGAGCGCCACTACGTCTTTGGCGGCATGTATTTGGCCTATGCGCTGTGGATTGGCCTCGGATGGATCGCCGTCGTGGAGTGGGTTAGAACGCAGGTGTCTTCCACCCCCGTCGTGACCGCCATTGCCGCAATCGCTCTGGCGCTGCCCGCTGGTACTGCGTATAAGCTCTACCACGAGCAGGATCGCACGGGCGACTACATCGCCTACGACTACGCCTACAATATCCTGCAGACGTGCGAACCCAACAGCATCCTGTTTACCAACGGGGACAACGACACCTTTCCCCTGTGGTATCTGCAGGAGGTCGAGGGCCTACGCCGCGACGTGCGCGTGGTCAACCTCAGCCTGCTCAACACCAACTGGTATATCAAGCAGCTGCGCGACCGCGAACCTAAACTCGACATCAAGCTCTCCGATGAATACATCGATTCTGTCCTAACCGACACGCAGTTGGTCGACTTGTACAAGCGTCTGTGGCAGGAACCCAAAACGCCGCCCGAGTACAAAAAGCTCGGGCTCGACGTAGAGGTCAGCGCGCAGCCGGGACACGACCTGCTCCGCGTACAGGACATTATGGTCATTGGCTTACTCTATTGGAATCAGTGGGAGCGGCCCGTCCACTTTGCCATCACGATTCCCAGCAACAACTACACGGGCCTACTGCCGTACATGAAAATGATGGGCATGACGATGAAGGTCACGCCACAGCGCAATCCCGTATCCGACATAGAAACGCTGGAGAACAACATATACGACGTCTATGCGTTTCGCGGACTGACCGACCCTCACGTGCACAAAGACGAGAACAGTCGTCGACTGCTCGGCAACTACCGCGCCTGCGTCTTACACCTGGCAGAACGCTATAAAGAGGCGGGGCGGGACGACGATATAGAAAAACTCATGAGCTGGGCGGAAGACACGATCTATATGAGCTGGGATGGCTACTATACGGCATCCGACTTTCTGCTGGGTATAGGGCAAAAAGACATCGCCGCCTCCTACGTGCGCAACGCGAGTAATATGCTCATCGATCAGTACGGCATTGATCCTATTGCAACGTATGAAAACTCGCTGGCGCTGGCCGGGATTCTGCTTAACGAGCCCTATTCTCGCTACGATAAGGCCATACCGCTGTACCGGCGAATTATCGACCTAGAGCCCGCCCGTTGGAACGCCTACTACGAGCTGGCAGCGGCCCTACAGGCACGGGGCGACGCGCAGGACGCGCTGAGCCTGCTCGAGCAGTATCGAGCTCAGTACGGACAGGAGCAACGCCTGCTAGAAGCCGAAAATATCTTGCGCAACTCACTGCAAAAAAACGAGGCGGGTGAGAGCAACGCACAGCCGTGAGCGAACCTGTAACAATCGTCATACCGCACTATCGAGCGCCGGTCTTGCTCGACTGCTTGGAATCCCTGTACGAGCACAGCGACTGGCCGATACGCGTCGTTGTCGTTGACGACGGCGGCAACGCGCCCAGCATGCAACAAGCCGCGGCGCGCTTTCCCCAAATAGAAATCCTGCGCAACGAGCACAATATGGGATTCAGCGGTTCGTGTAACCGCGGGCTAGAAGCTGCGCAGAGTCGCTACGCCGTCTTGCTGAACGACGATACGCGCGTAACGCCCGGCTGGCTGCAGCCGCTGGTAGAGCGCGCCGAAAGCGATCCGCACATCGCAGCCTGCCAGCCCAAGCTGCTTTCGGCTATTGACGACCAGGTCTTTGACTATGGAGGCGGAGCCGGAGGCTACATAGACGCGTTGGGCTATACGTTCTGTCGCGGGCGCCTACTGGATAGGCGCGAGCGAGACTGCGGGCAGTACGACCGGGAAGTACCGCTGTTCTGGGCCTGTGGCTCGGCCCTATTTCTCCGCGTGGAAGCGGCGCGGCGACTCGGGTTCCTCGACTTGGACTACTACATGCACTTTGAAGAGATCGACCTGTGCTGGCGGCTGCAGCTAGCGGGACACCGGATCTGGTCGGTGCCCCGCTCTGTGGTCTATCATCACTCGGGATTTTCCCTACCACCGGATTCGTTTCGCAAGACCTATCTAAACCACCGCAACAATCTAGTTATGCACTGTAAGAATCAGCCGCTCACCACGCTACTGTGGTTGCTGCCCCTGCGCCTTCCACTAGAAATCCTAGCGAGCTTGGGCTACCTGGCGCAGCGCCGCTGGAGCAGCGCCCTGGCACCGTGGGCGAGTCTGCTCTGGTTGATAAGCCACCCGCTCAATATTCTTCGCCGCCGCCGCCGCGTCCATACCCACAGAAGGCATGCAGCACACGACGGCATATATGCGGGTAGCTTGCTCTTTCAGTACTACGCGCGCGGCACACATCGCGCATCGGATTTGATCGCAGAAGAGGGCCTTTCGTGAAGCGCATCCTCAATACGGCTGCCAAGATAATTGTCAGCGTCGGACTCATTGCCTACCTGTTTTCGGGCATGGACTGGCACGAGCTCGAGACTATAGGCTCACAGCTCGTCCTCTCGCTCTTCTTGTGGGCGATCGCCTTTTTCTTACTCAGCAATACCCTTGGTGCCGTTCAATGGTATCTCCTGCTGCGCGCACAGAACCTGCCCATCCGCTTCTCACAGGCGCTCGTTTTCTACTTTGTAGGCGTGTTTTTTAACAACGTGCTGCTGGGCAATATTGGCGGGGACGCCATGCGCATCTACGATATACGCAGGCTAACCGGGCAGAGCAGCGGCGGCGTAGCAGCCACTATGATGGACCGCTTTATAGGTCTTTTCTCAACGTGCTGCATCGCCCTCGCTTCGTATCCCTTCATTGCAGCAACTGCCAGCAAAAGCGGCCTGTTGATATCGGTCCTTGTCCCGGTCTGGCTCGCCCTAATAGTCGTACTCGCCATGGGACTGAGTCGGCGTATCGGGCTGCTCATAGAGCGCCTGTTGACTCGTTTCTTACCGGCAACCATAAGCGATATAGTCGGCAGAGTGCGGCGCAGCGTCGTCGTATACCGAGAACGCATTCCACTCTTGGCCGGCGTCTGGTGTATCTCGCTCTGCGTTCAATTCTGCCGCATCTTGGTCTACTGGTCGGCAGGACTGGCCATCGGCATGGCCCCCGGCCTGCTCTATTTCATGTCTTTCCAACCCATAGCAGCGGTTATCGCGTCCCTGCCCATATCTATTGGCGGGTTGGGCGTGCGCGAGAATACCCTAGTGGGCCTCTTTGGGGGGCTCGGTTTTACCCCCGAAGTCTCAACCGCGATGTCGCTTCTGGGCTACGTAGCGGGTATTCTCGCTAGCCTGCTAGGAGGCGTCGCTTTTGTGCTGAGACGCATTGAATCCGCCCCATCAGGAGAACCTTCATGAGCGCAGTGCGCCTGGGATGCGAACGCCTATTCGACGATGCCGCACACCTAATTGACGGCCATCGCGTCGGCCTCATCACAAATCACTCCGGCGTCGACCGCACGCTAACGGCGACTGCCGACCGCCTGCACGCATATCCCCACAGCCAGTTGGTAGCTCTATTTGGTCCAGAGCACGGTATCCGTGGAGCTGCGCAAGATGGAGAGAAAGTGGGCACCTTTAGAGATCCTCAGACCGGAGTAGCAGCGCACAGTCTCTATGGCGATACGCGCCAACCCGATTCGCAGATGCTGGACGGCATCGACCTCATGCTCTTTGATATTCAAGACGTCGGCGTGCGCTTTTACACGTATCTCTACACGATGAGCATGAGCATGGAGGCCTGCGCTAAACGGGATATCCCCTTCGCCGTGCTCGATCGGCCCAACCCCATCGGAGGCCATATTTGCAGCGGAAACATGCTGGACTCCAACTTTGCTTCATTTGTCGGACGCTATCCGATTCCCATTCGCTACGGACTAACAATCGGCGAGCTCGCCCAACTTTTTAACAGCGCGTTCGACATTGGCGTCGAACTCCACGTCGTGGAGATGCAAAGCTGGAAGCGCGACCAATACTGGGACGATACGGGTTTACCCTGGGTGCCCCCGTCGCCGAATATGCCCACGCTAGATACGGCGATCGTCTATCCGGGCACCTGCTTTTTTGAAGGGACAAATATATCGGAAGGACGCGGCACGACGCGCCCCTTTGAGCAATTTGGTGCCCCTTTTGTCGACGGCCATCACTTAGCCGACCAGCTCAACGAAATGCAGCTTCCCGGCACGATTTTCCGTCCCGTCTACTTTCAGCCAAGCGCTGGCAAGCACGCGGGCAACATATGCCAAGGCGTGCAAATACACGTGACCCAACGCAGCGTATTCGACCCACTGCGCACCGGCTTTGCGGCCCTGATTGCCGTGCGCAAACAGAGCGAATGCGATTTCGCCTGGCGCACGCCCGCTGGCGGAATTCACAACTTTGACCGCTTGGCAGGGTCTAGCGACCTGCGCCACACCATTGATAGTGGATGCGATGTAGACGAGTTATTAGGAGCGTGGCAGGCCGATCTGGTCGAGTTTGAGACGCTGCGTCAACGCCACGTGCTCTACTAACGTCAAACATCTGGACGGTTGACGGTAGATTAATTGATGACACATTCGTAGAGACACACTACGGGCGCAAAGCCGGAATCGCGGAACAGAAGGCGCTCTACACCTATACATTTTTTCTCAAAGGCTTCCCATGCCCGCACCCCTACAGAAAGGCACCTTACTAGCGGCCAGCCAAACGCTGCAAGAGGATTACTTTGCGCGCACGGTCATACTGATCATTCACCACAGCTCAGAGGATGGCAGCATGGGACTAGTGCTCAACCGACCTATGGGGCACGGCGTGCAGATCGATTCAGACGATGAGTTAATGCGCTTCGCCGAAAGTGAACTGACCGGAGAAGGCGCGAGCCAACTCTTTTTCGAAGGCGGCCCCGTCGACCGCAGCTACCTCTTTTACCTGCATCGACTCAGTCACCTCATTGCAGACGGAAACCCGGTATTAGAAGATCTCCACTGGGGCGGCAGTTTAGAGGCCGTACAGGCCGATGCCGACGTTGTGGCAACCGATGAACCGCTCCTGCGCTTCTATCTGGGATATGCCGGGTGGGAGCAGGGACAGTTGGAACGAGAAATTGAGCAGGGCGCTTGGATACTCGTACCGGGCGACGTAGACCAGATTCTGACTACGAGCACGGACTCGATGTGGCACGATGTGGTGCATTCTCTCGGCGGGAAATACCGGGCCATTGCCGAGCTTCCGATCGACCCTTCCGTAAATTAAATTCACAAAAAAGCGGTCCAGACCCAGGGCCTGAACCGCTCTAACATAGACCCTGTGCGCCCCTCTTAGCAGACCATGCCGCGCTTGGCGCGAATGCCGTGAGCGGGCGGATCGTCTCCAATCCACCGATTGTCTACAGGCTCGCTGGCCAGCTGGTAGCGAGAGTCCGAGGAGAGGCGGATGTATCCCGTCTGATTGTCTGAACTGGCATGCATGATGTGCATGCTAAAGACGAGCACGTCCCCCATGCGATATTCATCCAAGAGCCAGCGGCCGCCTAGCTCTTCACGCGTAGCAATGGCGTCAGACGAGTACGCCCCCGTCGAATTCCAGTCAATCTGCTGCCGCTCCTCGCCCGTCAACTCGCGTCCGGCCGTCTGTGCGGCGACGACAATTTCTTCCGCATTGCCTCGATTTGCACAGTAGAGATCCACATCCGTCTGCCCGTATCCCTGCACCAGATCTTCGTGGGTGTGTGATTTTTCCAACATCATCAGTCCCCCCATTGCGAAGGGCACGTCGCTGAACGGGGTCCACGACGTGTAGAGGTCGGGCGTGCCCCGTCCCATATAGACAAAGTCGTGGTGCGGCGTAGTGGCCGTACCCGTACCCGGCTGCTTGGCGCGAAACCAAGTATAGTCGAAATGACGCACCGGCCCGCCGAGGAAAAACGCGTAAAAGTCCATCATTGCGCCGTCGTAAATCACCTTGGACAGCGGCGCATTGTCGCGCGCCAGTTCGGGCATAAAGGGCCCCGTGGCGGCCGCGTCTATTTGCGCCTGTGGTGCGGCAACGCACTCCATAATGGGCCGACTAAGATCCAGCATACCCGCCCCGTGCAGCCTGTCGCACAGCTCTTGGCGTGCGTCTACTACCTGATCGCGGTCGAGCAAACCCGGTAGATACAGATAGCCGTCTTCGCCCATGCGTCGGTGTAATTCGTCTCGATCGTGCAGAGCATCATCCGATCGACGCAGCAGGCCGACTTGGTTCATATCGAGCGCACTGCCCCCATAGGTCAACTGCGGTATGTCCACTACGCTCATCGCCTTCTCCTATAGGCTAAATAGTTTTTTCAAAAGCTAAGGGGATTGCATCAACATGGTCAAGATCTCCTCAATCGAGCGGCGCAATCGGACGAGACACGTGGCGATAGGTAAATCGACGCAAATCGCTCGATCCCAGACCCGGAGTATCGACGTAAAAACTCGCCCGCAGAATGGGATCGTACGCCGCCTTGTGCGAGACGGCGGCTTTAATGCCCACCATATAAAGCTCCTCCGGTACGATGCCCTGTGAGCGCAGCTGCCCCAAATCCATAGGAGGCGTCTTAAGCGTCGTTAGCAAGATGCGCACACCTCGATGCCGGACGACAGCACTAGGCCCCATATCGACGTGACGTCCCACGAGAGAAGCTAGGTGCGAGTTGGGGTTCTCGAGATCAAACTTTCCGTCCGTTAGGGTTTCCACCTCGACGTCCAACGTGAGCGTAGGTCCGTGCAAACGATCCACCTTGCCGCCGATTGCCAGCTGCAGACGATCGCCAAAGCCCACGCTGTGACAGGCGCGTACGGCCTCTGGATCATTGATCACGACGGCTGCGTTATCGACCTCATAGCGCAGCAGAGCCTGCAGTATGCCCGTTCCGTCACCCGGCGTGCCTCCGCCGATATTGTCGGAGGGCTCGATCAGCCCTATGGGACCTTCCGTATATTTCAACGCTTCGGGCAGTGCGCTGTCGACCGATGGGTCGAGCGGATTCCCCTCGGCAACGCGCTCCAAGGCCGCTTCCGCCAATGGCGTCAGCAGTTTACGCGCGTGCGCGGGTTCACCCGCTGTCGTAGCGACTAGAGAAAAACCCGCGCATTCGATATCGGCATAGGAAAAGCCCGGTAGCACGCAGACTTCCAACAATTCGGGGTGCGCCAACTCCAGCGCTCGTGCAGTCGCTTCAAAGCTGCGCATGGGTTCGTTGGTCGTTCCCGTCCCAACGGGTGCATAGAGTGCACCCGGCTTAACGCAAACCACGCGCGGCCGCAGCCCCGACTGCATCACGCCGTCGAGCAAACGCGCCGCCCGCACGCCGGCATCGCGCGCATCGGTATGCGGATTTTCGCGATATCCCGTAAAAATCGTGGCATGCTGCGCCATGGCAGGGCTAAAATTGGCGTGCAAATCTAGGTCGGCAGCAATCGGTATATGGGGACCGATCTTGCCGCGCACGCGTCTGAGCAACTCGCCCTCTGCGTCTGGAAACGAGGTGCAGACCATCGCACCGTGCAATACGAGCAGCACGCCATCGAGCCCGGCAGCTAGCGCCCCGTCTAAGTCGCGCTCAACTTCGCTCCACCACGCTTCTAAGACGTCGTCATCTACCGTGCCCGAAGGCATGGCCGCCCCGTAGCGAGATGGGTATATCTTCCATCCCGCAGCATCGGCGACTTCAAGCGCCCCGCCCATCGGCGAAAGGTCCCCTCGACAGTAGTCGAGCATCTCGCTGCCGCGACGCCACACCATCTCTCGAAACCGTTCTATATCTGTAGCATCGGCGAGAAACGTATGGGTTTCGTGCACGAGGCCAGCGATCAGTACGCTCTTCATATTCTCCCCCTCATCACGCACCTAATATGCGCGCCATTTGACCGAAACTTCATATGCCATACCTTGTATACACTGTCCCCCACGCTTCCCACACATACGCATTTACCATAGGCGGACTGTATGTCGAAGCACTCCGCATCCAACGCGGTTTGGATGCTCTTTCTCGGTCTATCCATATTGACGACCCCCGCAAGCGCCGCGGACTTCGACCCCGGCCAGAATCCACCCTATGCGGCGGCTATTCTAGTAGAAGCAGAATCGGGCACGGTGCTCTTTGGGCACAATGCTCACCAGCAGCGCTCGCCGGCCAGCACGCAAAAAATCCTGCTCGAACTAGTCGCCATGCGCCAAATTGAACGCGGACAGTTCTCGCTAGGCGACTCCGTGCGCGTCTCGGCGCGTGCCGCACGCACCGGCGGATCTCAGGTCTTTCTCGCCCATGGAGAAGTCTTCTCTTTGGAAGACCTCTTGGAAGCAGTCGTGATTCCCTCTGCCAACGACGCCTGTGTCGCCATCGCCGAGCATATGAGCGGTTCCGTAGAGCGCTTTGTCGAAGAGATGAACGCCGAAGCCCTGCGCCTAGGTCTGCAGCATACGCGCTGCGTTAACGTGCACGGCTTAGACGATACGCCGATGGATGATCGCAACCTGACAACGGCCTACGACCTAGCCCAAATTGCCCGTGCCTTGATACATTATCCTCAAGTCCTGGCGTGGTCCTCCATCCGCTACAAACCATTTCGCAACGGCGAGTTTATGCTCTATACCACCAACCGACTTCTCGGCAAGTTCGAGGGACTCGACGGATTGAAAACGGGCTATACGCAGCGCGCTAAATCGTGCCTAGTCGCTACGGCTAAACGGCGTGAAATGCGCCTAATCTCCGTTATCCTCGGCGCACGCTCAGAAAAGCTCCGCGATCGCGAAACAAAGCGATTGATCGACTGGGGATTCGACACCTTCTCGCGCGTTCCCCTTGTCGACGCCGGCCAGTTAATGGGCACCGTGCCTCTCGACTGGGGATTGGAACCGCAGGTGCGCGTGCTGGTCTCAGACGAGGTCACAGCCATCTTGAGCCCCGAACAGGAGCGCGCACTCGTGCGCCAATTGGACCTGCCCGAGATTGTGTCCGCACCCGTTGAGCGGGGAGCAGAGCTGGGGCGTCTAAAAGTGTCGCTAGGCGATAGCGTGCTGGCCGACGTGCCCATCGTAGCGGAGAAAAGCGTCGGACGCATGGACTGGTGGGACAAGCTCATGAGCTATTTCTAGCCTATTTGTGATAGCGTCCCCCGTGCAGCATATCAAACGATCGGTAGAGCGCCTCCAGCAGTAATAGGCGTATGAGCTGATGGGAAAACGTCAGCTTGGAGAGCGACCATTTTTCCCGGATCTGCTCTGCAACACCGCTCGGCATGCCCTCGGCCGCGCCAATGACCAGCACCAGATGCGACACGCCGCCATTCATCCACTGCTGCAGCTGTTGGGACAGCTCTTGTGAGGTACGTTGCCGCCCTTCGACAAAGAGGCCAACAATTTGGCCGGCCTTGAGAAAACGAGCTGGAAGCCCCTCGTCGTCTTTCCAGTTTTTGATCGGACAGAGCTCTACCGTGGCATGGCGAGAGAGCCGCTTCACATACTCGGCCTCAGCCGCTTCGATATCGGCATTTCTATTTTTCTGAAACGTAACGATTGATATTTTCAGAAAGCGCAGTCCCCTAGTAGTGGTCCGGCGCGATGGCCAGCTGGCGATTGGTCAGCGGCAGCGATACGCGTGCGCCGCCCAGACGGTGCGACTCGGCCACGGCAAAGATCATCTCCTGGCTGCGGCAGGCCAGCTCCAAATTGCCCATCGTGTCTCCGGCACCGTCCAGCGCACGGGCTAGATCTTCTATACCCCGCTGCGTGCCGCTGCCGATTTCTACCGGATCCACCGCTACCGGTTTTAGCTCGCCGTGCTCGTCGGCCTGGCGCAGCTGGTAATCTAAGCTGTTGCTCAACGTGCGTATTTTGCCCTTGCTGCCGCTCACCTCAAATTCCCATCCTCCAGAAGCCACGAGATTGGCGTGTATACCGTTTTTAAAGCGTATGTAGGCGCTGCTAATCGCGGCATCTATCTTTAATACATGGCCTTCCCAATCGCTCTCCTCGGCCACGAGCGTGCCCTGCACGAACTCGGCCTCTTCGTCGCCCGCTAAGAAGAGCACCATATCCGCTGCGTGCGTCAGACCCCACTGAGCAGCGCTGACGCCACAGTGGGCAACGATGGACTGCACGTCGCCGATGGCCCCTTCAGCCACCATTTCGCGCACGCGCGAATAGACCGGCATATAGCGACGCTGGGTCCCATAGTTAAACTGCACGCCAGCTCGGCGACAGGCTTCGAGCATGACGTCCATTTCGCGCACGGCATTGCACAGCGGCTTCTCGCAGTAGATACCCCGCACGCCGCGCGCGGCCGCGTAGCGAACGATGGCCGCATGCGGACCGGGTCGCGTCGCCACGGCGACCATGTCTAGGTTTTCGGCGTCGATCATCGCCTCGTGATCTGAATAGGCCTTCTGCGCTCCGTAGCGCTGGCCAATCGCTTCGGCCTTTTCGGGCACGGGATCGCATACGGCGACCAGTTCAGTCCGCTCGCTGGCGACAATGGCCGCAGCATGAGAGTACGGCAGGAAAATATGCGCGTTCGAGCGGTCCTTTACTTCGTCATCAATCGTAGCGCCCATGCGCCCACATCCGATCAATCCAACGCGGTATGTAACGGGCATAGCTAGCTCCTTTAGGGGGAGAACGCAGGCTTGACGCTGCGTATTTTATGCTCTAAATTATTCAGCCTAATCAGCAATTAAGAAAATTTAAAATGGCCTGTAAAGAGCCGTTTGGGGGCGATTAGCTCAGTTGGTTAGAGCGCCTGCTTGACATGCAGGAGGTCACTAGTTCAAATCTAGTATCGCCCACCATCTCGATGCCCCCCAGCTTCCGCTGGGGGGCATTTTTTTGTC